>Ga0182742_1004808_pt1 | contig 11893 bp, 12 predicted proteins | sample eDN5th37CBELigMG_FD_128880 | JGI IMG/M metagenome (GOLD analysis project Ga0182742, IMG submission 128880) | Enriched Miracle-Growth compost microbial communities from Emeryville, California, USA - eDNA 5th pass 37_C BE-Lig MG (version 2)... ... | reverse complement strand
ATTTAAACAATATTTTTTAGACCCAATCGAAACGCGAGAAGTGTTCGACAAACAAGGATGGAATACTGTAGTCGGTTTCCAAACACGTAATCCTGTTCACCGTGCACATGAATATATTCAAAAAACGGCATTAGAAACCGTCGATGGTCTTTTTCTCAATCCGTTGGTTGGTGAAACCAAAGCAGACGATATTCCAAGTGACATCAGGATGAAAAGCTATGAAGTGTTATTGGAAAATTACTATCCAAAAGATAGAGTTTTTCTAGCCGTCTTCCCTGCTGCAATGCGCTACGCTGGACCAAGGGAAGCCATTTTTCATGCGATTGTGCGTAAAAATTTCGGATGTACTCATTTTATCGTAGGTCGTGACCATGCCGGCGTAGGCGATTATTATGGTACGTATGATGCTCAAAAAATTTTTGGTCATTTCCAACGAGAAGAATTAGGCATCACTCCGATGTTTTTTGAACACAGCTTTTATTGTAGAAAATGTGAAAACATGGCTTCCGAAAAAACATGTCCACACGGAAAACAAGATCATGTCATCCTTTCCGGAACAAAAGTCAGAGGAATGTTAAAGAATGGGGAGCAACCTCCGAAAGAATTTAGTCGCCCTGAAGTTGTCCAGATTCTGATCAACGGAATGCAACAAGTATATATCCAAAACTAAGGAGTGTCGGTAATGGTCAATAGCACGAACATCACATGGCATCATTCCACCATCACCAAAGAAGATCGCCATCTCCTTAATGGTCATAAAAGCTGTGTGCTTTGGTTTACAGGATTATCAGGTTCGGGAAAATCCACAATCGCCAACGCGATCGACCACGCTTTACACCAACATAAATGCAATAGTTATGTATTAGATGGTGATAATGTTCGTCATGGGTTAAACAAAGATTTAAGTTTTAAAAAAGAAGATCGTCAAGAAAATATCCGCAGAATCGGTGAAGTGGCTAAATTATTCGTTGACAGTGGCCAGATTGTCTCAACTGCCTTTATTTCCCCTTATCGTACAGACCGGGATATGGTACGCAAGATGTTCGCTGAGAATGAATTTATTGAGGTGTTTGTTCACTGTCCGCTAGATGTCTGCGAAATGCGCGATCCCAAAGGCTTATATGAAAAAGCACGAAACGGCGAGATTCATGAATTTACCGGAATCTCTTCTCCATATGAGTCACCCGTTCAGCCTGAAATTACTATTCAGACAAATGAGATGAGCATCGATCAATCGGTTGAGAAGATTTTAACTTTTTTGAAAGACAAGAAGATCCTAGTTTAATAGGGTCTTCTTTAGCGTTTCCGCCAGTTTGCAGTTAAAAAACGCGGTCGTGGAATCCTAAAAGTATTGACAAAATCAATGATATTGGTTGAAAGGAATTGACATATTACCGCGTATAAAACAATTTTATAATTAATCACTGCAGATGTTAACAGAAAAATGAACATATTAATCCAAAACATAACTTTTCCAGGAGCTAAACTTCGATAATTTGCAATCATCAGAGCGGGTATTACCATCCCACCACTCGAAGCCCCCGCTTTAATCAACATGCCAACCCCAATTCCAAACAATATACTGCCCGCTGCCATGTCAGGGATTAAGTGTAAACGATCCAAAGGCACATAATTCGAAACAAGGCTTACAGTTGTCGAAGTTATACCTACGGCTAAAATCGTCCGAAATACCCAGCGAAAACCAAAATATTGCAATGCAAACAGCAAAAAGACCGCATTTGCTACCCATAAGGCAAAACCGAGTGGAAGACCCAATAAATGATTCATAAGGAGAGCTAATCCTGCACCCCCACCAGAAGGAATCGAGTGTGGGAATAAAAATAATGACATTGCCAGTCCCTGAATAATCGCTCCGGCTATGAGAAAACTGTAAATGCTTAGCGTTCGATACATCTTTTATCTATATGTCCTCTCATCATTTTCCGCTTCATTTTATCCCCCCTGACTACTGAGTCCCCTTGTCCATCTTATGTTAAGAATACTGAGATTATGAAATTCGGGTACAACTTTCCTGATCATCGATTCATAGAAGATCATCGGTTTTAGTTTTATGATACAAAAGTAGATAATAAAAAAAACCCGCCGTTTGGCGAGCTCAACATGTAGCGATAGGTGAACTTGTCCAAGTTGGTTTGGGAAGTTACATGAAAGGTATATAAATGGTCCTACCTAAATTAACAACAGAAAAAACGGTTTGGAATCCATCTATTTCTACTATTTATTCTCCCTTTTTAATTTTGTCTTTCAATAAGGTTAGGTAGCGTCGATGCCTTTCGATTACGTTTCCCGCTTCGGTTAATTCGATGAACTCGTCATCTAACAATTTCTTTAGAATTTGTCTTCGAACTTGTGGATCTTTAACGGTCTGTTTCACTTCGCTTCGACATTGTTGTAGAAATGTTATATATTCGGCATAGGTCTCATCGTATTTTTCCATTAGTTCTGTTTTTATTTTTTTTGCCAAGCTCGGACTTGCTCCAGATGTAGATACAGCAATGGTTAGCTGACCTTGCCGAAACGAGGATGGGACGATAAAATTGCTTGCCACAGGGTCGTCAACTATATTTAATAATTGAAACTCATTGACTGCTTCCCTCACATTTTTGTTAACGTCATGCTGGTCTGTTGCCGCAATGACCAGAAATGAGTCGTTCACGTCAGTAGGTTCAAATTTCTTGTTAAGCCAAGTTAGTTTTTTCGATTGTTCCCAATCATGGATTTGCTTTGTGATTTTTGGACTAATAACAATCACATTCGCTCCTGCTTGTAACAGTGATTTGACTTTACGTTCAGCTATCGTTCCGCCACCTATTACGGTCGCTATTTTCCCATTTAATTTAATCATGGCAGGATATTCATTCATTAGTAAAACTCCCCCATCTGACTATGTTTATGGATGTACATCCGTTGATTTACGCAAATACTGTAGTTTTTGGTGTTGAAACCGTTCTAATAAACCCTTAGCTTCAAGGTCAAGCTTAACAGCTGTTACATACCAAGTGATGGCCCCATCAAATTTGCCTGTAAGTCTTTTATGTACTTCTTGTGTCAATTGCTTATATGAGATTTGATCATATTCCTCAACAATCTCTAAAATGACTTGTTTCATAAACTCGTACTTATCTAAGCGAATCGTCGCACCTTGTTTCCCTGATTGTGGATTCAACAAAGTAATCTTTTCACCCATTTCTACAACTCTCCTTTTCGCAGCAAGAACCATCCAAAAACTGGATGGCGCCTGTCGCCTTACAGATTTTTACAGATTCAAGTCTTTCTTTTGGTAGTAGATATAAGATATGGTGGTTAGTGCAATTATTAGTATTCCCGTGAGACTAACGTAAAACGGTTCTAGTTGATGATGATTGATAATTGACTCTGCTTCAAAATATTTAAAAGGGGTTACGTATTTTAACAAATCCGGGTTTCCACTTAAGTTGATTAAGATGGAAAGAATAAATAGTAATAGCAGAATGGCCGTTGCAACTGCGGAAGCTTTGGTTGCATTGTTAGAAAAAACAGCTATTGCTGTCCCCATAATTAGGAATAGGACCTGCAATAGAAACATTCCTATCATAAGCAAATAAATCGTGCCTGTTGTTTCATCTACTCCTGCATACCTTTCTACAATTATAATAGAAGAAACTAATGTAACCAAATTAAATACAAGGAGTTGGACTAGAGCAGATACCATTTTCATACTGATGACAGTGCTTCGAGAAATTGGTTTAACCAATAAAAACTCCGCTGTTTTATCTCGTTCCTCTTTGGCGATCATGTTGGAACCAAGCATCACAGCATGAATCGTCGCCATTACGATTAAATAAACATACAACAAGCCATAAAAGCCGATCGCTGTTGATAGGTCAAAACTAGCAGTCCCCATAATCGCCTGTAAGGACGCGGGCATTTCAGACATTAATTCATTTATAGTGTCTCCATTGCCATTCATGCCTGCATATTTACCCATGCCTGCACCTACCATCACAAGCACACCAATACACCAGAAAATAAGCGCCTTGGCATTTGCCTTCATTTCTCGTTTTACGATGTTCATTTATATCCGCACCTCCTTATACAGAATGAATGTCTTTTTTTCGATATATAACAAAGCTCAAAATCACCGTTAAACAGATGATTGCAAGGCCGATTCCTATATATTGCATTTCATAGTTTAAATGTTCAATAATATAATAATCATTCACGTAGTTAAATGGAGTGAGATAACGGAGTCCCTCATCATCTGTACTAGAACTAATCATGCCAACGATAAAGAAGGCAAATACTAGCCCTAAGGAAACTGATATTACGGATTTCACTCTCGGTATAAAAACAGCCGTGAACATTCCGAGTCCGAGAAAAATCAGTTGTAAAAAGAAGAGTGAAGCTGCGATCATCCATAACCCTTGCCTACTATAATCCGCTGTTTTAACTATTTCAACGGTTACAATTACTGAAAAAAGAAATAATAGATTTGTGAACAATAAAGATGTGACAGCAGCTAGTAGTTTCGAAGTCAGTACTTGCGTACGTGTCACTGGTTTCGTAAAAAGGAATTCCGCTGTTTTGTTTCTTGTTTCCTTCGATACAATCGATAAACCAAGATTCATCGCCTGGACAGCACCACATAATTTTATATATAGAAACGCATACGAAAAGTACCCAAGAACATTGGTCAACGTTTCAAACGTTAAGCCTATCGCTCTTGTTAATTCTTCGGGAAACCCTTCAAGGACTTTCATAAATTCATCGGCATCACGCGAAAATGCCGGAAAGAGCGCCATGAATAAAATGACAATGGCGACAATCGATATTGACCATATAATAGTCGGCTTTTGATACGCTTTTAATTCTTGTAAAAACATATTCATCGCCCTACTCCTCCCGTTGATAGAAATGCATAAAGATTTCCTCAAGATCGGGTTCCTCGACCCATAGGTTTGCGATTTCAATGTTCGCAATTTTCTCCGTAATCGTGTTAATATTGCCTTTAAAAATAAACGAAACTGTTTTACCGACTATTTTTAATTGATTAACGCCGTCTACTTTAAAATAGTTGAAATCGAGTTCAGAAATAGTTTCTAGTTTGAATTTTTTATAGTTGTTCTCTTTAAGGGTGCGGATTTTTTCTACTTGAACAATCTTTCCTTCTTTAATAATCGCGACTCGATCACATAATCGCTGAACCTCACTTAAAATATGGGAAGAGAACAGAATTGTAGCACCTTTTTGATTCTCTTTTTCTAGTAAATCAAAGAAGCGTTGTTGCATCAGTGGATCTAGACCACTAGTAGGCTCATCTAAAATGATTAATTTTGGTTCATGTAGCAACCCTTGGACAATGCCGACTTTCTTTTTATTCCCCAATGATAAGTCATCGATTTTCTTTGTTAAGTCAAGTTCCATGATTTCTGCTAATTCTTTTATCCTTTTCGTACAATCTTTCTTATAAAAACTAGCAGAGTATTTCAGCAAATCCTTGACTTTCATATTGTTATAATAGAATACTTCTGATGGCAAATACCCGATTTCTTTTGTTATTTCGGAAGCATACTTCACAACATCTTTCCCAAAGATGGTCGCATTACCACTAGTCGGATAAATCAAGGACAAAAGAAGACGAATTGTTGTCGACTTCCCCGCTCCATTTGGACCAATAAATCCAAAAATTTCCCCTTCTTTTACTTGGAAGCTAACATCTGAAATTCCCCTAGATTTCCCGTATACCTTGGTGAGATGATTGATTTCAATGACATTCATCGGTATTCCTCCCTATTTATAGAAAGCACGTTTTAACATATCGATATAAACATCTGCTTCTGCAAATTCCCTGGTAAAGTCTGCTTCGCTATTCCTCAAGCCTTTCACTCCCGACATCACTTGATTGCCATACCCTTCAAGTGTCCATGAGATAATATCAATCGCCTTATTCATATCGATACCTTCTTTAAACTTCGAGGTATCAATGTTTTCGAAAATCCGGGAATAACTTAGGGCCATTAGGTCAAAATGACTCGAAGTCAATTCGTTTTTAATTTCACTTGATGTTTCAATATATGCCGACATATAAAAATCAAAAATCTCTGGGTACTTTTTCATCAGATGACTTTTGGAAATCATAATTTTCTTTAAACGTTCGAACACATCACGCTCGGCAAAATGCTCACTCGTGAAAAATTCCTTCATCAAAATTTCAATAAAATACTCGTGTAAAAACAAATAAAGCTCTTTTTTGTTATTAAAATAATGAAACAATAAGCCTTTGGAAATACCAGCTGATTTAACAATTTCATTCGTTGAAGCACGATCAAAACCTTTGTTAGCAAATTCATTTAAGGCAGCGTTCAGTATTCTTTGCTGTTTTTCTTTGTGTAGGTTTAAAAATTTAGAAGTCAAAGCAAGGAACTCTCCTTTCTCCTATTGACCACATTGGTCAATTCCATTATATTTCTGATTGACCAAAGTGGTCAACGGAATTTAAAAATTGTTGGTTACAGTTTGTGTTCCTTTTCGAAACACTTAAAAACTGTATAATAGGAATTAAACACAGGCAAGTAAGGATGATGGAAAATGAACAAAATTATTGTTGTTGGAGCTGGGATTGTTGGAGCTTCTACAGCTTATCAACTATCAAAACATAATGTGGAAGTCGTCATCGTCGATCGGAAAGATAGAGGGCAAGCGACAGATGCAGCGGCTGGAATTGTTTGTCCTTGGTTATCTCAACGACGCAATCAAGCATGGTACCAAATAGCAAAAGGAAGAGCTAAGTTTTACCCGTCACTGATTAAAGAATTAAAGCAATCGGGGGAAAATAACACCGGTTATGCTCAAGTCGGAGCCCTTAGCTTACATAAAGATAAAACAAAATTAACAAAACTAGAAGAACGAGCGGTAAAGCGCAAAGAAATGGCACCAGAAATGGGAGAGATTACATCACTCAGTGAACAAGCAACAACTTCCTATTTCCCCCCTATTGATTCTGAATTTTCATCCGTTCATGTTAGTGGAGCTGCTCGTGTCGATGGCCGAGCACTTCGAGAAGCTTTACTACAAGCTGCGCAAAAAAATGGTGCAAAACTTTGCTATGGTAGTGCTGAACTTATTTCAGAACACAACCGAGTTACCGGTATTCAACTTGAAACCGAAGTAATTACTGCTGACAAAATAGTCGTATGTACCGGCGCATGGGGAAAAGAGACATTGAAACCGCTTGGAATTGAGTTTCAGGTAAGTTTTCAAAAAGCGCAAATTATTCACCTGAATCTTCCAGACGCAAACACAAACGATTGGCCTGTTTTAATGCAACCTGGCAATCAATATGTTCTTGCATTTGATAATGGCAGGATTGTTGCTGGTGCTACGCATGAGGATACCGAAAAATATGATACAAGGGTAACTGCTGGAGGCTTACATGAAGTGTTTAATAAAGCATTAGAGACAGTCCCTGGAATAGCAGACGGAACCTTCGTTGAAGCTAGAACTGGCTTTCGACCGTTCACACCAGGATTTTTGCCCGTGTTTGGCCAAGTTCCTGAATGGGAGAATCTCTTTATTGCCAATGGTTTAGGCGCTTCTGGATTAACAATGGGACCTTATATCGGTTCAGAACTCACGAAAATTATCCTTGGATTTGAACCTGAAATTGATGTGAGTGCATACTCTGTTGATAAAGCCCTCAAACAGTAAAAAAAACTCTGAACCTGATCTGTGCAGGTTCAGAGTTTTTTTTTACTTAGAAACTGTGAAATTCTAGTTCGAAAGAAGAACACTTTTCGAAGCAAGGTTGTGACTTTACTCCTTCTAACCACTTTATCTCCTCGAATAATTCAAAGAATCGTCATTTTTACCTTCCAAACAAAGACCCACTATTTGATTTACACCTCCTATAATTAGGTAATTGTTCCCTCTCTATCAACGATAAAACACAGTTTGGGCCAAAGGTGAATAATCTATCTCAAAGGAAGTGCTCTCCCCAACGTTATTTTTACAGAAAGATAATAAGTTAGTAGTATTTTAAAAGATTCCTAGTAAGAATCTTTTTTAACGATAATTTACGAAAAACGGAGCAGTGATACATCATGAAATTACCTGCAATCTTATCTGGCCCAATCGTTCGACGTGTTGAAAAAAAGCAAGCTTTCATATGGGTTGCTACGAGCGAACCTTACGAAATCACGACAGTTCTTTACCAAATTTTGAGAGGGTCTGGTAAGAAACATTTTCAATACCAAGCTCTCCCTCACCATACTTCCACGAAAACTATACGATTTGGAGAAAATTTATATCTTCATTTAATCCAATTGATACCGGACGAAGCGCTATTTCCTACACAAACCCTCATTGGGTATAATCTTTATTTTTCAGATGGAGAAGAAACTGTTGATCTAGGAAGCTTTGATTTATTGAATCCAAAAAATCCTGATTCCATTGTGTATGGAGGTTTAAAATACCCTACTTTTTTCATTAATGAAGGACCTCGAAACCGTACACTATATGGTTCTTGTCGAAAACCACATGGAGAAGGAAACGATGCATTAGCAATCGGTGACGATGTTCTATGGGAAACTTATCTAAGCCTTGAGGAAAGGCCATCTGCCCTTTATTTATTAGGCGATCAAATTTACGCAGATGATATACCTGGCACACTCGCCCCTTTTCTTTTTTCACTTGGAAAAGTATTAGTTGGTGAAAGCAAGAAAACTCTATCCAAGATTGAACCACGATTATCCGAGAATCCTTACCAACAACAACTCTATAAAATAAATGGACGTAAAACCATCATGAACGATTTATGTCATTTCACATCAAGGAAAAGCGACAATCATCTCATTACTTTAGGTGAATATGCAGCCATGTATTTATTATCGTTTGGACCACAATTATGGGAGAACATAAATAAGGAACTTTTCGAGCAATTCCTAGAAGGAAAAGAATATTTCATACCAACAAATCTAACTGATGATTTAGACAGTATTGCAAACTACACACTAGGTCGACAGGATGCTAAATATAATGAACAACTAGTCCAGATTGAGCAGTTTCAGAATTCTCTTCCACAAGTTCGGCGTCTTCTTGCTAATACTCCGACCTATATGATGTTTGATGACCATGATGTGACAGATGATTGGAATATTTCATACGATTGGAAGCAGCATGTTTGGGAATCGCCATTAGGTCGACATGTAGTTTCAACTGCACTTACCGCCTATTGGGGTTTTCAAGGATGGGGCAATAATCCAACGGCCTATGATAAATCTTTCCTTAAAAGTGTTCGCAAATATGTGGGTTCACTGAAGCCAGAAGGAAAAACCTATAAAAAGTGGATTAAAACTATGTGGCAATTTGATTCTTGGTCGTTTATTGCACCAACAAATCCGAAGACGGTGTTTCTAGATACAAGGACACAAAGGCATTATTCATTACCAACCGAGGGGAAATCAATTAGGAAGCAAATAAAACAAGAAATAGAGGGACCTGAGTTGTTAAGCGAATCTGCTTGGAACAAAGTAACTCAACAACTAGTGGAAAGCGGTTGGAAATCTGGAACAGCTTTGATCGTGATTTCACCTGTTCCTTTTTATGGAATTGACTTGGTTGAAACCTTCCTCCACCGGTTTGTCTCACCATTACGACTTGTTGGCTTACCTGTTAAAACATTTTTCGATATGGAAGCTTGGAAATATAGTGGCCGTGGATTTACGCGTTTTTTAAAGACAATTGCTCATTGGAATCCAAGTGCATGTATTATTTTATCGGGAGACGCACATACTGCTTCATCCACCGTCTCTCATATTCGCCATGATGATCAACAACAAGCAACATTGATTCAATTTACCAGTAGTCCCCTTAAAAACCCAACCTTTGCTGGGTTTCCTGGTGCTCTTCTAAAGGGAGCCGTATGGCTATTTGAAAAGAGTTCAGGAACAAGGACCATCTACCGAAGCTGTGACCCAAACTTCTCACTTTATCAGAGCACGGGTCGGGCCCAAACTCTTAAAACAAAAAACCTCTGGTCTGAGAGCATTCAATATCTACCAATGGAAAACGGAACTCTGCTGAAAACAAACAATAATCTTGGCCTTTTATCATTGAATGGAGCAACAGAGATCAATAATAAGTTTCTTGAAGATAATTAATCCGCACAACATAGTCTCCCCTTCTACGCCCTAAAAATGTCAGTTCCTCATTTGATAATGTAGTTATAGCTTACACATGCAATAGAGATAATAAAGTCGTTGACTCAAAAAAGGGGGTTATTTGATGAGATGGCAAAGGGAACTTTTAAAGATTATGCAAAATAACCGTGACAAAAAATTAGCACTAGTGATTGATACGTCTAGTAAGCAAACCGATCACCAAGTCATCGATAATGTTATTAAATTCGTCGGGGAAATGAATCCGGAAACACAGCTGATCCAAGCAGACTTCAAAATCCGAAGCATTCAAAATATTAAGGAAGCAAGTGAAATTAAATATTTTAATCATGGAAAGTCATCGTATACAGAAGTATTTGAATGGGCGAATGAACAAGAAATTGAAACTCTCTTATATGTGACCGATGTGACTGGGTTTTTATATGATGAACTGGAAATTAAACCGTTTGTGTATTGGCTTATCCCTGATGAATATAAACCGAAAGTTCCTTTTGGTAGACTTTTAAATGTTGTATAATCAGTGTGAATCCCCTCAAAAATGAGCAGCAAAAAAGCCTTTTCACTTCAAGTGTGAAAAGGCTTTTTATTAGACAGCTTGCTTAATCTGTTTGGCGTTTTCCTCTGAGGTCCTAACTTCAATGATTAACTTACCGTTTTTATCGTAAATAGCATTTAACATAATTGGTACACCAGTTGTATTTAAGAATCGGAAATCTTTCCCACCATAAGATACTGTGGCATCTCTTCCTTCTGGGACATAGCCAACGGATAATGAATGATGGTGCCATTCTACATAATCTACTCCTAATTTATCGACAGCATTGAATAACGTAGACGATGTTTGGCAGATTCCTCCACCAATCCCCATTACCAGCTTTTTATTCACAATCTCTTGGGCTGGTTGGTAACCATGTTCTTCATCACTTGGGCCAACGGTTGTATTAAAGGAAAAATGATCACCAATACCAAGGATAACATTATCAATTGCTTCAGCAGATAACTCGATATTCTTATTTCTTCCTGTTACCGATGGATTAAAGTAAGTTGTGTAGGACGCCAAAACGACTTGATCTAATGTCGCCGCTTCACTTTCTTCATATCCACTTGCAGTAATATACAAAGGTAGTTCTACTTCTCCACCTTCTTTAGAAACAGTCAAGATACTGTCGACCAGTTCAGCTTCTTCAAGAACAATCGTCGGTTGGCCTTTGATAATGTTTCCATTTTCATCGAGTTTGTCCGGTATATTTCTTTGATCATAACCTGGTTCAGTATCCGTTCCCCGAGCGATCTGTTTGGCCCATTCCGAGAGTTCTTGCTCATACTTTTTATTATCTGTTCCATACCCTAAAACCTCAGGGACAATGGTCCGAATCACCTGATCTTTAGCCGGATCGATGACATCGACCGTCACTGGAACTGCTGCTGGTTCTTCGATGGATGGAATGTCAATTGGTGCATCTTCCACTTCTTTTTTTGCTTCTTCCTTCTGTTCTTCGGTTGCTTGTGTCTGTTCGACTTTCTGCGGTGGTTTCTCTTGTTCTTTCCCTGTTGCCGTAGCACATCCAGTTAAACCTACGAAACTACAAATTAATAAGACCAGTAAAAACCATGAATTTTTCCGCATTTTTACCCCCATCCCGATATCTCTTTATCGTCCATTGTTCCTATGGTTTTCGGGAAACCACAGGAATATATTTACATTCACTTATTTTATT
>Ga0182742_1004806_pt1 | contig 11901 bp, 11 predicted proteins | sample eDN5th37CBELigMG_FD_128880 | JGI IMG/M metagenome (GOLD analysis project Ga0182742, IMG submission 128880) | Enriched Miracle-Growth compost microbial communities from Emeryville, California, USA - eDNA 5th pass 37_C BE-Lig MG (version 2)... ... | reverse complement strand
GTAAGCGGCCTGTTCCGCGCCGACAATCCTTATCCTTCTCAAAACAAGCGGCCATTAAGGTAGCTTGCGGATGTGTGACGCCAACCGAAAAACACACAAGCGGGCCGCCATAAAGTCCGTCCAACGGCTCCAAGGCTTCTCGTGGGGCAACCGTTCACGACCCGGTTCTTGAGACCGGATCGTCGCGGGCCCTCGACCTTGGCCACGCGGCCCAGCTTCTTCGCGGCGGATCTTCACCCTGGAGGGCAGGCGTTGCCCTCCTACGGTCTCTGGTCCCCGGCCCCGCCCGTCGGCTCAGGCCGAGGCGGCCAGGGGGGGATGGTTGGCCTGGATCTCGGGGGCGGTGTCGGCGTAACGGCCCAGGGGAAAGCGCGAGAGCCAGAGCCAGTAGAGGGCGCCGCCAAGCATCAGGGCGACGCTGACGGTCTGCGAGATGGTCATCCCCGCGAAGAAGATCGCCTCATCGTTGCGGAGAAACTCGATCAAGAACCGGGTGACCGGGTAGGTGATCATCAAGACGCCCAGAACCTCGCCGTCGCGACGGCGCAGGGGGTAATAGGCGGTCAGAAGTATCAGAAGGACCAGGGCGTCGAGGGCCGAATAGATCTGCGTCGGGTGCAGCGGGAGCGAATGGAGCGCGTCGGCCGGGATCAGGCCGAGCCGCGTTTCGGCCTCCCAGGCCGGCGCGTGGGCGGGGAACGAGACGGCCCAGGGGAGGTGGCAGACGTCGCCGTAGCAGCAGCCGTTGAGGAAGCAGCCGAGCCGGCCGAACAAGGTCCCCACGGCGATCGACGGCGCCAAAGCGTCGAGATAGGGGCGGAGCGGGAAGCCGCGAACCCGGCGGTAGATCAGGAACGCCAGCACGCCCCCGAAGATGCCGCCGTAATAGACGATCCCCCCCTTCCAGTACTGGAAGACGTCGAGGATGCTGTTGATGCCCCGCCCCCAGTACTGGATGCAATAGAACACGCGGGCGCCGATCAGCCCCCCGGCGAACAGCCAGAAGGCCATGTCGAGGATCATCTCGGGGTCGAGCTTCTCGCGCCGGGCGCGCCAAACGGCCAGCCAGGTTGAGCCGACGAAGGCGAGCACCAACATCGCGCCATAGCCGAAGACCTTGACGCCGCCGAAGACCGGGATCGTGAACAAAACCTGTCGCATGCCCGTTCGTCCTTAATCAAGGCGAGCGGAGGGCGCGCCCCCCTGTCTTCCCGAGGCTCCCGCCATCGGACGGAGGGCCAACGCCCCCCCCGGCCCGTTCCTACTCCGTCCCCGCCCAGGGATCTCGTCCGTTGTGAACGGGCGCTTCGCAGGCGGTGGCGACCGAGGGATACTCGATCCGCTCGACGATCCGGTTCTTGGAGTCGAGGGCGACGACCCGGGGGCGGTGCCCGTCGACCTCCTCGGCGTCGATCTGAGCGAAGGCCATGACGATCACCCGGTCGCCGACGGCCCCCAGGCGGGCCATCGCGCCGTTGAGTTCGATGCACCCGGTCCCCCGCGCGCCGGGCAAAACGTAGGTTTCGGCCCGCGCTCCGGTCGCCACGTTGCTAACCAGGATCGACTCGTAGGCCAGAAGGCCCACGGCGTCCATCAGGTCGGGGTCGATGGTCAGGCTGCCGTGGTAATACAGGTCGCTCCGCGTGACCGCGGCGAGGTGGAGCTTGCTTTTCAGCACCTTGAGCTGCATGCCGGGGCGTTTCACTCCGTGAGCTGGAGGTTGTCGATGAGCCGGGTCGCGCCGAACCGGGCGGCCACCAGGGCGACGGTCGGGCGGTTGGGCTCGATCCGGTCCAGGCTCTCAAGCGAAAGGGCGTCGACCACCTCCGCGTAGTCGAGTTCGGCCGTCCCTTCCGATTCTATCCGCGACCGCAAGACTCGTCTAACCCGATCCGCGTCGCGCTCGCCCTCGGCCACGGCCCGCCGGGCCTCCTCAAGAGCCTGGGAAAGCGCGACGGCGCCCCGTCTTTGCTCGGGCGAGAGATACCGATTGCGGCTGCTCAGAGCCAGGCCGTCGGGCTCGCGGACCGTGGGGACCGTGACGACCTCGACCGGAACGTGCAGGTCGGCGACCATCCGTCGAATCAGGGCCTGCTGTTGATAATCCTTTTGGCCGAAGACCGCCAGGTCGGGCCGGATGATCTCAAAGAGGGCGAGGACGATCGTCGCCACCCCCCGGAAGTGGGTGGGCCGGGAGGCGCCCTCAAGAACGTGGGAGAGGCCGGGAACCTCGACGAAGGTCGCCCCCGCCTCGCCCCGCGGATAAATGTCGGCCCGGGTCGGCGTGAAGACCAGGTCGGCGCCGGCCGATTCGCAGGCCCGCAGGTCGGCCTCCAGGGTTCGGGGGTAGCGCTCGAAGTCCTCTCCGGGGGCGAACTGGGTCGGGTTGACGAAGATCGAGACCACCGTGAAGTCGGCCAGCCGGCGGCACTCCTCGATCAGCCGGACGTGCCCGGCGTGCAGCGCGCCCATCGTGGGAACCAGGCCGATGGTTCGCCTCATGTCTCGAGCGAGGCCCACCTGGGCCCGCGCCGCCTCGATCGTCGCCACGGACTCAATCACGGGAGGGCTCCGGCGTGTCCTGATTCTTGTCCTTCGGCGCGCCGCCGCGATGGGAGCACTTGGGGTTGTTCAGGCAGGAGTCGGCGATTTGGAGGTCGGGCAAAATCTCGCCCCCCAGGACGGTCTTGGCGACGATCCGGGGCACGTCCTCAGCCGTAACGGGGCCGTACCAAACGCCCATCGGATAGATCACGACCGTCGGACCGTGCTCGCACTGGTCGAGACAGCCGGCGTGGTTGGCTCGCGTCGTCGCCCCCAGGCCGGCCCGCCGTAGCTCGGTTTTGAACGCCTCGCGCAGCGACTGCTTTCCCTCGGGATCGCAAGAGCCCCGTTTGTGTCCTGGCGCGCGGGTGTTTCCACAGACGAAGATATGATGTTTGAAGGCGGACATGGCGTTCCGTTCGAGGTTTCCTCCGATTAAGACTTGGGGATGGGCGTCGGGCGGGGCGAAGTCTTGCGGAGGGCGAGGTTTCCGCCGATCCGGCCCTGGGCGAGGGACCTCGGCGGGAGCCTCGCCCTCCCAAAATACAATTCCCAAGGACGACGATCCGCGACCGGGCCGTCCCCTTCACGATCCGGCAGGATACCCATTTGGGTCAAAAAAAGTCGACGACTCCCGTGGGCTTTGGGGATTTCATCGTAGAATACGGACGGTTGGGTTATAGTAACCTGTCGACGGGCGAAGGAGGAGGCCGGGAGTCGAAAGGACTTCGAGACGTCGCCCGTCTCTTCACTTCCAGACACGTCGCGCGAGGCGTCCGCGATGGCCAGCACCTTTGGCAAGACCGATCCCTCCCGCTCCACTCCCACGGGCGACCACCGCGAGCGAGACGACGGCGCGGCGACGGCGGGGCTCTCGCAACAGGAGGAGGCCCGACGCTGCCAGTGGATGCTGGAGCACGGGCCCCAGCCGTTCGCCTCAACCGACCTGGACCGGCGGATCCTCCACGTCAACGACGCCTTCTGCAAGCTGGTGGGGTATACGCGCGAGGAGCTGACCGGGACCTCGATTCTCGACCTGACGGCCCCGGGATCGCTTGAGGAGACCCGCCGCTCGCACGAGCGGGCGCTGGCCGAGGAGGGAGCGGCCGAATCCATCCTCAAGCAGTACCGGCACAAGGACGGCCGGCTCATCCCCGTCGAGTTGCTCTTGGAGGCGGCCCGCGACGACGACGGCCGGCCGGTCGGCCTGTTCGGCTTCGTCACCGACGTGAGCCAGCGAATGCGAGCCAAGGAGGCGCTCGTGGAGTCGGAGCGACGGGTCCGCGCCATCTTCGAGGGAATTCACGACGCCGTTTTGGTCCAGGATCAGGCCGGGACGATTCTCGACGCCAACCCCGCCGCGGCGCGGCTTTTGGGCTACGAGCTTTCCGAGTTGATCGGCATGAGCGCCGAGCGGATCGACGAGGGGTCCGACCTGCGCGACTGGCTGAAGCGCCAGCCCCTCGAGGGGCGGACCAGCCGCGAGACGACCTTCCGAACCAAGCGGGGAGATTCGATCCCGGTGGAGATCACCTCGTCGAACATCCAGTTCGACAGCCGGAAGGCCGTCCTGGCGACCGTCCGCGACATCAGCGAGCGGATCGCCCTGGAGCGCACCCGGCGGCGGTTCGCCGAGGTCCAGATGAAGTCGGCCCAGACCCTGGAGGCCAAGAACCGGGCGCTGTCGCAGTCGGAGGAGCGCTATCGGCGGCTCACCGAGGGGAGCCTCGACGCCATCGTCGTCACCGACGGCGGCGGCCGGATCATCCTCTTCAACCCGGCCGCCGAGGCCGTCTTCGGCCGCGAGGCCCGCGAGGTCATCGGCGCGACGCTCGACTTGCTCATCCCCTCGCTCTTCCAACAGCAGGGCGAGGTCCGCGCGCGGGCGGCCGACGCCGGCGGCTCCGACGGCGGCGACGCCTGCGTCCTGCCGATCAACGTCGCCTCGATCCTCAACCGCACCGTCGAGCTGACCGGCCGCCGCCGCGACGGCGCCGAGTTCCCCATCGAACTCTCCTTCGGCTCGGTCGAAGCCAATGGCCGGATCGAATACGTCGCCTCCATCCGCGACCAGACCGAGCGCCAGCGGATGCGCGCCATGCTGGCCCACACCGACAAGCTCGCCTCCATCGGCCTGCTCAGCGCCGGCGTGGCCCACGAGATCAACAACCCCCTCTCCTACGTCGGCAACAACCTCGCGGTCCTTCAGCGCGACGTCAAGGGGTTGCTCGAGATGCTGATCGAGGCCGACAACGTCTCCAAGGCCCACCCCGACGAGTTCCGGAAGTTCGAGGAGATCTCCGAGGAGATTGACTGGCCCTACATCCGGGCCAACCTCGAACCGATGATCGACCGCACGCTCGAAGGCGTCCGCCGGGTCGCCAACATCGTCCAAAAACTCCGCGGCCTGGCCCGAACCTCGCGCCCCAAATGGGAGAGGGTGGGGTTCGACGAGATCTTGGAAAACGCCCTGGAAATGATGCGCGGCCGGCTGCGCCGCGACGGGATCGAGCTGATCGTCCGGAACGAGGACGTGCCGTTCATCCAGTGCGTCCCCAACGACATCACCCAGGTTTTGCTCAACCTGTTGATCAACGCCCTCCAGGCCATCGAGGCCGCCAACCCCGACGGCGGCGGCCGGCTCGAAATCAGGGCGCGGAGCAAAGACCCCTGGATTGAGATCGCCATCAGCGACAACGGCCAGGGGATCGCCGCCGACGATTTGGCCCGCCTCTTCGACCCCTTCTTCACCACCAAGCCGGTCGGCGAGGGGACCGGGCTGGGCCTGGCCATCAGCCACGGCATCATCACCGGCCACGGCGGGCGCATCGAGGTCGAAAGCCGGCTCGACGAGGGAACCACCTTCCGGATCCTCCTGCCCCGCCACCAGCCCGAGGAGACCCGCCCCGCCCCGCCGTCGGCCTGACGACCGACGGGGGCGCGTCGCCGGCGATCCCCCCAAAGACGGCGATCACCCGGTCGCGCCGGCTCCGTCCCCCTCAAGGGCCCGATTGATCAGCGCGACGGCGCCGGTCGTGGCCGCCGCGGTCCGAAATCCGGCGTTGGCCAGCGTCTCAAGCATCCTCGGGATCTGACCATCCGGCGCGAGCCGCGGGTGGATCTCGGCGATCAGCAGCTTGACGTGGCGCTTCAGGACGTCGAGCTCATTGGCGACGAGGTCGATCTCGGCCCCCTCAATGTCCATGATGAGGTTGATCCGATCGAAGCCCCGGTCCCGGAGGATGGTCGCCAGGTTGACCGTGGGCGCGACGTGGACCCGGACGCCCCCGGGCGGCGGCAGCGTCGACCCGTTCAGGAAATTCTCGGTGATGTGGAACTCGATCGTCGGCGAACCGTAGCCCACGGCCATGTTGAGGATTTCAAACTTGGCGTCGTTGAGCGCTCGGTTGCGCTCCAGCGTGGGCACCAAGGTGGGGTTCGCCTCAACGACCACATGGTCGCTCGGCCGCTCAAGCTTGAGGTTGGTCAGGCAGGCCACCACGCCGATCGAGGCGCCGAACTCCACCGTCGGCAGCGACGAGTCGAGGAATTCGTTCAGATACTCGATCTCGGTCGTCTCATACTTCCCAAAATAGATCTCGGCCTTCTGCGCGGTCGGCACCAGGGGGTTGTCGAGCGTGAACCTCGCCCCCCGAATCGTCACCTGGTCGCCGGTCAATTCGACATATTTGCCCAGGCACCAGTGGGGGAAGTTGCGGACCTTGCGAGAATAACGGCGAGCCCTCCCGGCGGCGATTCGTCGAATCCCCTTCTCCCGCAACTGGCGGCGCCACCGCGCCAGGCGCGGCTCGTGGGCCGCCGTCAAGGGTTCGAGCGCGGCCGTCGCGTCGGCCGCGGCGGGCGTTTGATGATCGCCGTCGCGCTTCATGATAAGGACGAACCTCGAAGAAGGAGGAACTGGAGGCCGACGGCGGCGGGCGTCCGCCCCGCTTCCTCTCTATGGATGCCGAATCGCCGCTCCGAGTCCGTGGACGACGCTCAAGTTACCAGCGCCCACCCGGCGCCGTGACTCCGAAGTTTAAACGGATCGCGCCGGGAAAAACATCCCACTCGCTCCGGGCGCGCCCCGCTCCCGGCCGCCCACGTGGATCAGGGCCGGCCTTCCCCCACCTCCAATAATCGTGCGCGACAGCGCTTGCGAAAAAGCGCTCGCGGGGGGTATGACGAGGCTCACGAGGCCACGCGGCTCCAGGTTGAGAAAGAGAGGCGGCGATGATGACTTGCGGTCGGACCACGCGCGCTGCGGTGGTGTTCCTTCGATTGGCCTTGGCGGCGGCGTTTTTCTCGGCGGTGGCCGATCGGTTCGGCCTCTGGGGCAAGGCCGGCGCGCCGGGGGTGGCCTGGGGGAGCTTCGACAAGTTCCTCGCCTACACCGGCGAATTGCTCTGGTTTCTCCCCTCCGCCCTGATTCCCGCCTTCGCCTGGGCGGCGACCGTCCTGGAATTCTCGCTGGCCGTGGCCCTGCTCATCGGCGTCTGGACGCGCCCCGCCGCCTTCGTCAGCGGCCTGCTGCTTTTGACCTTCGCCGTCACCATGACCGCCGCGCTGGGCCCCGAGCCCCCCCTGTCGTACTCGGTCTGGACCGCCGCCGCCGCGTCGTTCCTGCTCGCCTCCCTGCGGCATGAGCCCCCCGCGATCGCCATCGAGCCCGACGAGGAGGATGCGTAGTGGTCCCGCGTCGCGCCGGCCCGGCCGGGGATCGGTTCGGCGTCATGGATCCGACGAGCGTGGAGCGCCCGCCGGCGAGGCTTTCGCGACCGCGCCAAGGTCGGCTGGGTGGGTGATGTCGCGCTGGGAGGCGTCGCGCGCGCATTTACCGAGCTTCGCCCATTTTGATGGCGCGAGCGCGCCCTCGAAGTCGCCGAGCAAGCGGTCCAAGACCTTCCGCCGTCGCGGGTTCAGCGGCGCGTTGGACTTGGTTCGCCAAAAACGGGCTCCGGTGGCGCGTCGGCGCCAGATTCCCGCCAGCGTCGCCTGGTCCCACGGGAGGCGCGGCCAGCCGCCTCGCTCGTGGAGATGCATCGCCGGGATTTTTATTCTCCGCGTGTTTCGCGGGCTCATGGCGGTTCGTTCGCCGCGTGGCGAGGACGGCGAGCCGTCGGGGCGCGTCCGATGGGCGGGGGCGGGGATTTTCCGGATTGCGCGGGGGGCTGGTCCGTCGCCGGGAAAATGATACAGTGGAACGTGGAGGCGAGCGCGGCGGGTTCGCGCCCGCGCGGGAGATGTCGCAATTCGATTGGGGTGGAACGGGCGACCATGGCCAAGACCAAGCATTGCTTGTTGATCGTGGACGACGAGCCCAACGTCTGCGACTCGGTGCATGACTTGCTGCGCCGGGAGTATCGGGTCCTCAAAGCGCACAGCGCCGACGAGGGCTACGAGATCATGCGGCAGGAAGAGGTCCACATCGTCATGTCGGACCAGCGGATGCCCCAGATCACCGGGGTTGAGCTGCTCAGCAAGCTCAAGTCGCGTTATCCGCAGGCGGTTCGGATGCTCTTCACCGGCTTCGCCGATTTGGAGTCGGTGATCGCGGCGATCAACCAGGGCCACGTCTTCCAGTTCATCCGCAAGCCCTGGCAGCCCGAGGAGTTGCAGGCCGCCGTGCGCCAGGCCGCGCTGGAGTACGACCGGATCGAGGCGGCCGCGCGGGAGCGCGAGGAGCTGCAAGAGGAGCTTCAGGGGCTGAAGCGGCGGGTCACGACCCTGGAATCGGAGGTCCAGCGGCTTCAGCACGGCGGCGCGGCCGTCGAGTCGACCACCGCCTCCCGGACTCCCCTCGAGCCGGAGACCGGGGCGGGTTGAAGCGGCATCTCGGCTGTCCCCTCGATTCGCGGCGTCAAACCCGTTTTGTATTCGCATGATGAACGCAAGCCTAAAATCCGACGAGCGACCCGGTGACCCCGGCGGCGAACAGGCGGCCAGGCGGCCGACAGACGGCCGCGCCATCCGGGCCAATCGCCGGCGCACGCTGCTGATCGTCGACGACGAGGTGGACGTGCTGGAGAGCCTCCGGCACCAGTTCCACCGAACCTACCGGGTTCTCACCGCCGCCAGCGGACAAGCCGCCATCGACCTGATGCGCGAAAACGAGATCCACCTGATCCTTTCGGACCAGCGGATGCCGGGGATGTCGGGCGACGTCTTCCTCGGCCAGGCCCGGCGGCTCCAGCCCGACGCCGTTCGGATGCTCTTCACCGGCTACGCCGACATCCAGGCCGTCATCAACGCCGTCAACGAAGGCCACATCTTCCGATACATCCTCAAGCCCTGGGACACCGTCGAGCTTGAGGGAGTCATCCGACAGGCCGCCGAGCGGTACGACCTGATGGCCGAGCGCAAGGCCCTGATCGAGGAACTGCGCGCCGCCAACGCCCAGTTGCTTCAGGCCAATGAGGATCTGGCCCGCGCCGGGCGGCTGAAAACGGCGTTCATCGAGGTCGCCAGCCACGAGTTCAACACGCCGATCACGCTGGTTCTGGGCCTGACCGAGCTACTGCGGCTCTCGGAGCCGAACCGCCCGGCCGAGGAGGAGGAGATCCTCGGCCAAATCACCGTCAGCGGCCGACAGCTCTCGAAGCTGGTCGCGAACATGCTGACCCTGCTCCGCGCCGATGATTTCCGCCGCACGCTCAGGCGGTCGCCCGTGGAGCCGGCCGTCTTGCTCCGGGGGGTCGTCGATCAGATTCAACCGTTCGTCAAGGCGCGCAAACAGCATCTCGAAGTCGACCTGCCGCCCGATCTGGGCGTGCTGGAGATCGACGCCGACAAGGTGGCCGCGGCGCTCGTGAACCTGCTCACCAACGCCGTGAAGTTCACCCCCGACGGCGGCCTGATCCGGCTGGCCGCCCGGGCCGACGGCCCGGATTGGGTGGTCATCGCGGTCGAGGACCAGGGCGTCGGCATCGACCCGGAGGAATTCAAGCACCTGTTTCAACCGTTCTTCACCCAGTTCGACCCCAGCCGCCACTCCTCCGGCGAGTTCGGCTTCCAGAAGCGGGGGCTGGGGCTGGGCCTGGCCATCGCCAGGCAATTTGTCGAGCTGCACGGGGGCGTCCTCGCGGCCGAACAGCCCGAGACGGGAGGAACGCGGTTTACGATCCGCCTTCCCCGAACGGCCGAGGGCGCGCCTCCCCACGCGCCGGGGGAGGGGCCCCAGGCGGCCTCCGAAGACTCCTCGTTGTGAGACCTATAATCGAATCGATTCCCGTTTCCGAATCGACCGTCGCTTTTGCGTGAGACCCCGATGCCCACCGCGCTCATCGTCGAAGATGAACCCGAGGCCAACAAGCTTCTGGGAATGCTCCTGAAGCTCAAGGGCTACCAGTCGGCCGCCGCCTACAACGGCGCCGAGGCGTTTGAGCGGCTGCGCGACCAGACCCCCGACGTCGTCTTCCTCGACCTGATGCTTCCGGACCTTAACGGCTACGAGATCTGTCGCGCCGTCAAGGGGTCGAAGGACACCTGCCTGATCCCCATCGTGGTCGTCACCGCCCGCGTCGCCTCCGAGAACCGGATCGAGAGCTACCAGGCCGGCGCCGACGGCTTCATCCCCAAGCCCTATCTGCCCGACCAGATCTTCCTGGCCCTGGAGCGCGCCGAGGCGCTGCGGCGGGAGGGCGAATCGGAGACGGTCGAAGGCTCGGCGCGGCTCGCCGAGCCCGACGATTGCGAGGTCCTTCGCGACTTGGCCCACCTCCGCAACCTGATCCTCGGCCGCACTCCCCTCTCCGAACGGGCCGTCGGCCGCATCGGTCGCCTGCTCGGCGAGGTCCACTCGATGATTCTCCGATGGTCCGAGACCAACCCCGACGAGCCCCCCGTCACCCTCCGATACACCCTGACGCGCGACCAGCTCGTTTTGCGGTTCCACAACCAGTTGGGCTGGCTCGACGAAACCACCCCCACGGCCAACCACTCGTTCACCGGCGCGCTGGAGCGGTTCGACGAAGTCATCGTCGATCGCGGCAAATCGTTCATGAGCCTGACCAAGAAGTGGGGTTGAGTTGGCCCGGCGGGCAACGTCCGCCCCACGAGTTCGCCTCAAACGCCATGACCAACCCTCCGACCAACGCCGCGTTCGACCTGGCCGCGCTGGCCTGGGGAGGGCCCCCCGACGACCCCAGCGCGGCGGCGGCGCTCCGCCAACTCGGCCGGGTCCATCGGGCGGAGGTCCGCGCCGACCTGGAGCGCGTCCATCCAACCTGGCTGGCTCGGGCCGTTCAAGACGAGTCGCCGGCCATCCGGGCGATCGTCGCCGGCTTCGGCCCGCCCGCCGTCAAAGCGGCCTTGTTGTCGGCCTTCGGAACCCCCCTCGCCCCGGAACGCTCCCCTCACCCCGAAGTCCTCGAGTGGGTCCTCGCGCTCTGGGCCGAACGCCTCGTCGGCGGCGAGCCCGAGCGGGCCGACGACCCGCCGATCATCGTCGCCCTGGCCCGGCTCTCGCTCCGAGAGGCTTACCGCCTGGCGCATGTCGTCGGCCGGACCAAGCGGAGGCTGGCCGACGATCCCGAGCAGTCTTCCCAGGTCCGCGCGCTGGTCGGCCGCGACGTCGAGATGGCCGACCGGGCGCGGTTGGGGCTTCGGCGACGCACCGCGCTTCTAGGTCTAACCACCGCGGCGCGACTCCTGGCCGATTGCGAGACGTTCCGAGCCCGTTGGGCGCTTCAGCGGCTCCCCTACCCCGTCGTCAAACAGATCCGGCGGCTCGCGTCCGCGGCGAAGCAGTCCGCGGCGGTTGCGCGCTTGGAGGGCCAAATTCTAGAGGCCGCCTGGGACCATCTGGCCCGCGCGGGACGGCTCGCGACCCCCTTCCCCGCAGGCCCGGATCGGGAGGCGCCATGACCGACGACCCGCCGAGCCCGTTCGACGTTTGGACCGGCCTGCCCCGCGTCTCGCGCCGGGCCGTGGACCTGGAGCGCCGCGCGGCGGCCTGGCAAGGGCCGGGACCGCTCGGCCCGCTGTTCGGCTGGCTCGGCGCGGTTCCGGGGCTCGGCGTCGTTTTGGACCGTCCCGAGGTCGAGTCTCGCGCCGCGGGGCTGGGTCGGCCGGGTCTGATCGCCCAGTTCCGCCACCCCCGGCGCGGCGCCCGGCTGGCGCTGGGGGTCGAGGTGCCGGTCGCCCACGCGGTCGTCGACCACCTGCTCGGCTTCGATCGTCCGTTCGCCGAGCGCCGGCTTCAGCTTACGCCGGTCGAGTGGGGCGTCTGGACCTATCTCGTCACCCGAACGCTTGAGGAGATGACGCCCAGTCCGGGCCTCTCGGTCGATCGCGTGGGCCCCGACCCGTTCGACCCCTCGGGCCTCGGCCCGATCGCGACGTTCCGCTGGTCGATCC
>Ga0182742_1004805_pt1 | contig 11902 bp, 11 predicted proteins | sample eDN5th37CBELigMG_FD_128880 | JGI IMG/M metagenome (GOLD analysis project Ga0182742, IMG submission 128880) | Enriched Miracle-Growth compost microbial communities from Emeryville, California, USA - eDNA 5th pass 37_C BE-Lig MG (version 2)... ... | reverse complement strand
GCTGGAACAAAAAATAGATGAGTTCCAGAAAGAAATTGAAAATAAGAATAAGTTTATCAAGAATTTAAGAGAAAGTAATGAGAAATTGGGAAATACAGTAGAAATTTTACAATTAAAGGAAAAAGAGTTTAAAATAGAATCGTCTTCTCTTCAAAGCGATCGATTAAAGCTTGAGGCTCAATTAGCAAACCAGGCAATGGATTATAAACTTAATGTTGCTAAAGTATGGAAACTTGCTAGTGCTCAAATTCAGTATATAAAAAAAGAGATCGAAAATATCAAAAGTTCTGCAAAGTTTGAAATAGAAGTTGCACAGAAAGTCACCAAGGCTGCTATTGAAGATTTTTCGAACAATATTGTTAGCAAAATGAGACTTGATGACCTTGGAAGAGCTCAAAAAGATGCTGAAAAGGCTGAGACTCATAGAAAAGAAATAGAAAAGTTCAAAGAATGTGTTGAAAATCATATCCAACAAAATGTGGATCTTGTAAAAGAGAATCAGAAGCTTGATGCTCATTTAGTACAAGCATTAGACACTTTAGAAGAATCAACAGCTGCTATAGAGGAATATAAGGCCCAGATAGAAAGATTAAATCAAGAAATTGTTCGACTGAAAGAGCAAGATGAAGAGAAGAAAGAAGAAATCAGACAAATTAATAAATATGTTAATTCAGAAATTAATAATGTGAGAGAAGATCTAAAAGCCCTTTTACCTGAAGTAGCTCAACAATTACAGTCTGAATACAAAAGTGACATTAAAAAGCTTATGCAAGACTTGAGTTTGTTTAAAGAGACAAAAATCACAAAACTTGCAGATATGAAAAAGCACTTTGAAGAACTGGAGAAGGCCTATAATCAATCACTAGAAGAGATTAGAGATGATAATGAAGAAAGGAGAACTCACTACGAAATTACTATAACAGCATTGAAGAATGAAATTGAGACAAGTTCACAAGAAAATATTCGTGTGAGAGATGAACTAAGAAAATACAAAGAGAAACATTACGAACTTGAGAAAGAACATGCTGAAACTATTCGAAACTACCAAAACAAAGTCAAAGAAATCGAAAAAATTATCAAAGAAAGGAATGAAGAAATGAAGAATGAAGAGGCGCGAGCTGTAAAAGAAACTGAGAAATTAAGGAAAGATTTGAAAGAGGCAAAACTGGAAATTAGCTTAAAAGAAGAGGAGCTTCGTCATATTAATGCAATCAGAGTAGATCAACAAGAATGTATTGTTAAATATAGAAGTTTGTTAGAGCAGAAACAAAAATTAGCTGCTAGTTCCAAAGAAAATAAGTTCGGGTGGAGTGGAAAATCTAGTGAAATGGGTATCAAAGACCTTCAATCAACAAATTACTCAAAATCAAGTCTGACTCATTTATCAGCAAGGGCTCAGTATTAAAAGGAATTTTTTCTCAATGCTTTTTCATCAAGAGGGAAATTAATATTACAAAATTTCATACCTTTTTTTAACACTTCACATATAAAGTCCCCGACTTTAATAAAAATAAATACAAAGAAAGCATATAGAATCAATACAAAACGATTTTTTATATTGACCTATAAAGTGTATAGTTTGTAAGCGTTTTTTTTTGAGTTTGCTTTGTTTTTTATTTGTCACCTTTCATAGTTTTACTTTATAAATTCCAAGGAAGTGTCTTGTCCATTTCTTTGTGAAAAAGCGAATTTCATCTTTGGAAAATTGTTCTGTAGACTTAATGTCCCTGAAACTTTAGCCTTATTTGCTTTATTATAAAGATCTAAAAACTTTTTAAACCTCGAAATAATATTTATAAAACCTTTAGCTTTTTGCTGTTCAATGACTTTTTGTTTTAAGATATTCCTAATTTCATAGGTGATTTTATTATACTCTAATTGTTCCTCTTGATCTTGCCTAAAAAGAACTTAAGATCATTCTTTAACAATAAAGTTGGTACTTCCATTTGTTAATTCTTTTCTGAGCTCGATCTCTTCCTTGTTGATTCTCAAAAATTAACGCCCTTATTTTTTGGTTTTTCTCCTGTAAAATATTTTCAACTTTGTTGAATTTCTGAACTAGATTGTATCTTAGATTTTCTTCGATTTGTTCCTATTATATTATTATACTCAACTATTATCATGATTATACTCTGAACTCTTCATCTTCTTGTCTTCTTTGTTTGACTTTTTTGCTCATTTCCTCAGTCTTTTTCCTTATCTTTCTTGCAAAAGTTTCCAATTCCTTTATTATTCATTCAAATATACTCATTAACAATTTTACGGTCTTTTTAAGTTTTATTCGATTATCGATCTCTTCATACTTTGAGAAAGATGAGCGAATTGGTGACTGACTAAGTCTCTCATAAACTTCAACCTTTGGAGAATTTGAAAAACTCTCTTTAATATTTTCTTGTGTTTCTTTCCAATTTTTTTCTTTCCTCCTTCAGAGTTTCAAGTAAAACCTTCCTTACTTTTTTTACCTTCTCTCCTTAACTGTTTCCATTTCCTTCGCCCAGTCCTTGTAATTATTCAGTTTGGGATTATCTTGATATTCCCTTCTTCCAAGGAAATATATCGGATCTTCGCATATCTTATTCATTATTAGATACAAACGAAGATATTCATACAAGTTCTATTTCATGATCTTTCAAGAACTTTGAAAGATTTTTCACTGTAAGTTCTTCAGCTTTTGCTATAATCATCTCATTCACTTTTGATCCAAATAATTTTGCGTCTGAGTCCATAGTTGTGTCTATACTCTTAGAAAACCAGGATGTATTTTGTTCTCTAATCCTTATCATTAATTCAGAGTTCCTGAGTTGAGCGGGTAATTCATAGCCAAAGTCATAATCATCTTCGTCTTTATTTGATTGAGAGATTTGTGGGGGTTTCTTAAACTTATGATCAAGGATTTTTAACACTTTTGCTCTGAGAATTCTGTACTCTGCTCTTGTAAGTATAAATTATAGGGGATGCTGTAAAGTTACTTTTTGACAGGATGTTTTTCAAGAAAAGGCAAGGATACATTGCGAAACATTAAGCCTAGGAAATTATTTAGATTTAATATTCCGTCAAATCTACTAATATTTACCAAAAGGCATTTGAACTCTTTTATTTATTGAAAGAAGCGTTTAAATATAAAAATTTCTGATACAGTAAGTATAGAATAAGATGAAAAAATTTCCTTGCGTGGTAAATCTTTTTAATATTACGATATTTTTTTATAATAAATTAAAAGTAAGGAGTTTCTAATTTATTTTCCCTCTGTTTTTAGAAACTTTGCTCTGTTAAAAATATATTCATTGTTCTCTCTTTCTAACTCGGATCAGAAAAATATTTAATTCATCAGTGAGAACAAATCAATTAGAAAACATTTGAATTATTTAGTCAATTATTGGTTTAAATCAAATTCGAACACGTATGATTGTACCAAAGATGGCCTAGGACTTGAAGGGTTCTCTTTAGCTTTGCTTCACCAAGATTTACTTCGCTTCCCAAAAAAAAATATGTGGATAAATTAATTAATTGCACTTCAAATGTGAAAAAGCTGAATAAATCGTTTTCGTTTTTTTTGAGAACTAAACAAAAGTTTTTTTGTCTAAATTACTCTTTTAGCAAAATATTTAGCTTATTTCAAAATAAAAGATAAATTTTATTGTTTATCAACATAAATGTCAAATCAGCCTTTCCAAGTTCCAAAGCCAAATATTACTCCAGGTCAAGTTAATCGTCCGGGTCCAGGCCTAAGATTGCCTGGCCCACTTGCAGGTGCAAGACCTGGAGTTCCTAAGCCAGGATACCCAGGACCTGGAATTAAACCTCAAGTTCCAATGAATATGGGAGGAAATCAACAGATTCCTCCCAATGTTACACAGGAAGAACATAAAAATCCTGTTGAGAATATTACTCCAGAGCCAATAAAGACTCAACAAATAGAATCAAGGCCAGAACCAACAAAAACAGAGATGCCAACAAGAGGAAAGGGAGTTCCTCCTTTTGGGCAAAAGCCTACAATCCCAGGTCCTGGTTTTAAGCCTGGACCAAGTGTTGAACCACCTATTCAAAACATAAAGCAACCTGTATATGAAGAAGAACCTCAGAGAAAAGTGACAAAACAGGAGATTATGGCTAAAGAACCTCAAGTCGAACATCAATCTGATCAGCTTTTAAGATTGTAAGAATAATAGAATAATATTTTCTGACATAGTATTAGAAGTGAGAGTCTACAAGCTATGAAAAACTTGAGAAATAACTTCCAAGGGTTTAATGCAGATACAGAAGGAAATGAACAAGGTTATGAACAAAATCCTGATGAATATGAAGGTGGAGAAGATGATGATTATGTTAGGGTTGAAGGAACTGAGGGAGAGTTTAATAATGAAGACCAATATGAGGAAAATCAAGATGATTTGGAAGGAGATGAAAATGAACGTTACGAAGAACAAGAAAAAGGAGAATATTATGAGGAAGAAGATTACAGACAAGAAGATCAAGATTATTACAAACAAGACACTCAACATGAAACTAGAGAAGAGCCTCAACAAACTTATACTGAAGATACTAGAGTAAGTATTTTGTTATTTTTGACTAAACATTTTTTTCAGGAAGTATATGAAGAAAAACAATTCCATTCTCATCAAGTCAAGTCTCCTCAACATCCCCATCTCACACACTCTCATAATTTAACACAAAACCAAGGAATTGTTCCTCATGAAGTCTCTTCAGCTAAAATTGGCAAAAAAGATGAACCAACTCCTTTATACACTCAAACTAAACAAATAAAAGAAACACAAGAGTCTCATAGTAGTTTTGAGAAGCTTGGAGGTATTTGTTTAATTATTATATTTAATTACTTTGCAGTGAGGTCTGAATCTGAACACAGAGCTGATCAAAATTTACTCTTAAGAATTGAAAAGCTAGAACTTGAGTTAGAAAAAGGTATAAAATTTAGTTTCTTTCCCCTAAAACATTATAGAAAGGAAAAAGACATCGATAATGGAAAGAGAACAGGATCATATTGTGCAAGAAAATATAAGTTTAAAACAAAAGAATACCGAGCTTACAGCAAGAATTGAAATTCTCACCAGAAAAGGACCAGCAGAAAGTTATCAGAGCCAAGAGATTGAAATGCTCAAAAATGAATTAAATCACAATATAGATGAAACTAAGAAAATCAGTGACAATGCAAATAGAATGCTTCATGAAGCTAATCAATATCGGGAAGAAACTGAATCCATGGTATAGTTAAACATGAAGTTTTGTATTAATTCTTTCAGGTGAATGAGTTAGTTGAAGAAAAGAATAATTTACATAATCAAATCCTCCAGCTTAGAAGAGAAATCGATGAAGAATATGTTCAGAAAATCGAGGCTTTTAGACAAAAGACTGAGCTGTTTGAGATGAAAATCAATGAATATGAAAGCACCTTCCAACTTGTCCAGAATCAGCTCAGAGAGAAAAGTGAAACATTACAGAAAATTACATCTTTGAATAACGAAATCCAAACAGCACTTTCTAATATTCCTAAAACTTCGGGACAAATCCCTTCAATTCGCACTCATGTTCACTCCCATCCTCACCAAGTAGCAATTTGCTAAGAATAAAAATATTAACATAAATTAGCAAACGCCAAAACCTGAAACTAGAGTCCACCAACCTCAGAAAGAGATCAATCTTCCAAGAAGCCAAGCTAGTTTTCCTCCAAGAGAGGAGCAAAAACAGGAAACCAACAGTCGAAAACAAAGCTCAACGTTAAGTGTTCCTGAAAACAAACCAGAAACTAAATTCTCACCTGCTAGAACAACAGTTCAAAATACTCCAAACAAAGGTAAGCGTATTAATAGATAAAGTATATAATTAATATGATAAGGAATCGAAGGAGAGATAACCCATGGCACAGCAGAGAAAGAGAGACCACCTTCACATACTTCAATTCCACAAAATGAAACATCTTCTTTCCCTCCACAAGGAGAAAGAACAATCCATCCTCCCACTTCTCATTCAGAAACAATATCTGGAGAAGGATTTAGTGCGCCTCCTAATTACAGAATTCCTAATAAAACAAAGAAGGAGGAAATTCCTAAGAAACCAGTTGGAGGCTTCAAACCCTTGTCTGGAGCAACTTTCTTTACACCTGAAAATGCTGGAGAAAAAGAGGCTTCTGCTGAGGTTGTCAGTCACAATGAACCAAAGAGTTTAGGGAATAAACCGATAACTCACCCTATTCAGAAATCAAAGTTACCTAAAATGGGAGGTACATTGATACTTAAAAAATGTATTAATTTAACTATAGCAGCAAGTTTGTTTGAGGAAAAAAACGAAGCAGAAAACTTTTTCAATTATTCAACCACAAGCCAACCTTCTCCAAAAACTCAGCAGAAGCAAAGATATCCTGAAGAAAATCAATATGAAAACCAGGAAGAAGCGGAGGAGATTAGAGAAGGACAAGATGTTTTCCCTGAGCAATCTCATTCTATAAATCCAAGAAGCTCAGGAGGAGCTCAATCTTCAGGAAAACAAAGTAAAAGTAATCTTAGATACTCTCAAAACCCGGTTGCAATTGAAAGAGGTATATAAATTACCTAAACTATTTCTCAGTATTTAATAGAACCAAATATGATTTCTGTAGAAGCAGCTGAAAATTTCTTTGACCAATTAGGACATACCCAAAATCAAACTCAACAACAAACTCATACAATTTCTCATACACAAAATCAACTTCAGACTCAAAGCCATATACAAAAAACTGAAAAACCTGTTCAACAGAACCCGATTAACAGAGGAAGAAATCCATTTGCCGAAGAGAGTAACGAAGAAACAAATCCAACTACAGATTTTTTCGCAAGTAATCAACCAGAGAGTTTTGTAAATCGACCAGAAGCTCAAAGATTCAATCAGACGAGGATAAATGCTGGTCCCTTGCAGACTGGAATGCCAAAGAAAGTTGATATGCCAACTAAAGGGTCAGCTTTAAAGAAAACAAAAGGAAATATTCCCTCTAGCATGTTTGAATAAGAATTTTATTGTGCGTAGATTTACTTTATGAAGAAAGTCTAAAGGTAAAAGTTAAAATATATTTCTAAAAATTATGAAATTTATATATAACGTAAGCTAAAATTATTTGAAGGTTTTCTAGAACTCTTTATATTTGCATTTTATTTTATGGTTCTACATAGAAAACATTCACCCTCATTTCTTAAAAAAACAAAAAGTTCAAATTGTTAATTGAGAAAATTTCTTGCTATTTATGTTAGAATCAAAATATAAAGTAACCAAAAGCTTCATTTCGAATAAAAACTGAAACATAAATACCCGAAAAACTTATCAAAAATATTCCAAAAAATAAATCTGAAGAAAAGAAAAATAGAATAAAAAAGTGACATCGAAGTTAAGTTATAATATAAGACTTAGTTTTCTCATTTGATTAGTTTGAGATCCTTCAGGACCCGTTGCTCCAGATTCAGCATAAATCTTTTTAACTTCTTCTAAGGAAGTTTTACTGTATCCACTTATTTTAATTGTAGAGCCTCGAATTTTTTCGAAAGATTCCATATCAACAAAAGCGTTCTATATTAAATGAAAACAAAAATTCAAAGAAAATTACTTCTCTTTCAGCTGACTTTTCTCTCATTCTTTCCTTTAAAGGGGAAAGTCTTTCACTACTTCTTTTTCTAAGTTTTGGGCTGAGGCTATCAAGCTTTATTAAGCTACTATCCCTTGTTAAATTGCTGCTAATACTCTTTTCCTTTGCAGCTTCTTCCTGTAATTGCTTAAAAACAGAATTTCCTTCTGCCAAGCTACTATGGAAAGGATTATTGGAATCATAAACTCCTCTTTCCATATTCTTTATCAACATTCCTTTTATCTCAGTTTGAGCCAAGTAAAGCGCTTTCTGTAATTCCTATATATAACTTAACGACAATTTACAATAATGCTTACATTTTCTGAATAAGATTTGCTTTTTATTCCAAGGTGACGTGATATTGATGGAGAAGGTGAAATCCTTCCAATACTTGTAATACTTGGGAATCTTACCCGTATTGGAGAAGAAGGTTCTGCAAGAGAAGGGATAGACAAATTAGAGGAAGATCTTTTCATAGTATTTATTGGAGACAATTCTGTAGAACCACCTGTCTCCTTCCAGACAAGACTTGCACTGCTGGTCTTAACAGAAGGAAGTCCAACTTTCTTAATAATTTCAGAGTTTTGTTCTTGTTTCTCAACAAATATTTTCCTTTGTTTCTTTTTAAACTCTATTTTCTTTTTTATTTCTTCTTCTTTTTCCTTTTCCTCCTCAGCTATTTTCTTCTTAATTCCTTCGATTGTTTCAATTTCTCCTTTCAATGCAATCGGCACAATAACTTGTCTTATTCTCTTTGGCGAAGCCTTATCAAAAAAGTTCCAGCTAATGTCCTGAAACCTCGAAAATTTTTGACTATTCAATCTCTTTGCAACAATGTCCAATAATTCTTGGTTGGAATATTCTATATTATTCAAATGTTCATCAAATTGTGAGCTCTTGGCTTGTATTACTCTTCTTTCACGAATCCTTTCTCTATGTCTAGCAAGGTCTTCAGCCCTGAGCTTTAATTGATATTGCCTTCGATATTCCTCGATTGCTTTTTTGTCCTCAATTTGCTGTTCAATCATCTTTTCTAGTCGTTCTTTATTCTTATCGTTTTGTAGATGAAAATATGGATAATATTTCTCATTAATTACTGCTGATCTGTTCCATCTAGAATCATTTCCTGCATAGTAATGATGATCTTTGACCATATCACCATTGGATGTAAATCTAGCAAACTGTGGTTTTGGTTGGGGGATACTCATTGTGAGACAATAGGGTTCTTATTCTTTACTTTTATAATTTATTATTAGACAAAATCATTCATAGGGAAAATTGATAGAAACTTTCTTGGAATGACTAATTCGGAGATAAAAAGGATTTTTATTAACGAAATAAAATCTAGTATTTTAAAAGTTGACGAAATTTGTTGAATCCAAGAAATAATTTCGAGGTCTTTTGTTTTAATGATTTATAAGGATGAAGAAATGAAGAATAAATTGTTAAATATTTAGAAATAATTCATAACTAAATGGAAAAAAATTCAGTCATTTAGAATTTTTTTTCCACATGAAGTCGACTTTTTGCTCAAATATCCAAAAATCAAAGAAATAATTAAAAGACCTCTTAGAAATTATTTTAAGCTTGGGTGTATTTTTTAGACAGAAAAAAATTTCTCTCTTTCAATTCAAATAAAAGATTCTTTATTTTCCTTTATTTATAATTTTAACATGCTGAAAATAATATCCTCCAAGTCAAAACGAATCTATTCTCATGCTCCTCGCTTTTTCTTTGGTTTAAACAACAAGTTTGACTATATTGATCCTAATTTTTCCAAGCTTGTGATTATTGGAGGAGGATTTTCCGGTATGATAGCTACAGCCCACATTCCTCGTCTAACATCAATGGGAAAATATGATATCAGACTCTTTGATACTCAATCATTTGTTACTTATACTCCAAGTCAAGATCTCCTTCCATTTGACATAAGAACAAGAGACGAGATCGAGAAGCCAATCCTTTCAGTAGCTAATGATACAAGCACACTTGAATTTGTTGAAGTTGAAAGCATCATTCCAGAGAAAGATTCCCTTTTAACTATTGAGAATAGAGAATATCACTATGACTATCTAGTTCTAGCAAATGGACTAATTCCGAATTATTCAAAGGTGAAAGGGTTGGAAGAAGCTTTAAAGGATAGAGATTGTCCAGTTATTACAACATCATCGCTTTCTGATATTGAAAAATGTAAAAAGGAGATGGAGTTGTTTTATTCAGGAAAAATCTTGTTCTACAGCGATAAGAAGGCAAAGTCATATTACTCTGGTTTGAATGTTGCAATGTTGTTTGATGAATATTTAAGAAAGAGAAAAGGAGGAGGTTTAAGATCAATGAGTGAGTTTTCTTACATAACAAATGACAGTTCAGTTTTGCCTTATGTTAATTACAGTATCAAACTCAAGAATATTCTCTTGGAAAAGGAAATAAACTTTGATAGCAGTTCTTTTGAACTAGTCGAAATCGATAAAGATTCCAGAAAAGCTACTTTTATCGACTTGAATACACAAAAGAAAGTTGAGAAAGATTTCGACTTGCTTTTTGTTAACCCAGAGTTCGAACTACCTCCATTCGTTAGAAATCTCTCAACAAATGAAGGATATTTGAATATTGATCAATCTACATTTAGACACAATCAATACGCAAATATCTTCGCTTTGGGACATTGTGCAAGGGGAAAGAATACTGTTGTAACTCCTAAATCGATTATCGAACAAAGTCTTACAATGACTGCTAATATAGAGCTTTCTATGAAAGCAGCAACCAACCACACAATACCTGATAAATATGTAAGATATTCAGGTGAAACAGATATTCCATTATTTACTGGGAATAGAAAATGTTTGCTTGCGGAGATTGATCCCACAAGGCCAGATCTCATGAAAGAACCAAGCACAATGGATTTCATGAAAGAAGTCTATGTTAATCCAAAAATATACTTTAGTTTGTTGACACAAGGAATGTGGTTTGGTGAGAGTAAATTTAAACTTCCAAAATTCCAAGTGCAATGAATAAGGAATAAAGAAGGGAAAGTTTTTCCTAGTGGGGATAAGTAAAGATTGTAAACATATAGTTATATTCTCAGAATATATTTTATTGAATAAATGGATAAGTGAATTGTATTTCAATTGAGAATACGTTATTTTCATTGTTTTTAATTCAATGAAGCTTGGATTTGAAAAATAATAACTCTGCCAAAGTAAATTTTTCTTTCTTTTCAGATGAAAAACTGGAAAACAACTTTAAAAAATCGAAAAACTAAAAGGAATCTTCTGCAAAAAAAAAAGAGAATTAAACTTTTTTATGTTTAGAGTTTTTAATAAAACAATCATATATTTCATAATACAAATAAAATATTCTGACAAAGAAACAAATTTAATTTCTATTTTTTACATGTTACTTATTCATTCTTCTTTAGTTTGGGTAGAAACTTTCATATCTCTAATTTCTTTCCATTTCTTTTGATCTCTTGGGATTCCTTTCAATAAATCCTTAACATACTGCATCTTAGGTTGCACTTTTTTCTTTTCTAAGTATTCCTTTTTACTAATAACATGTAAATTGAATCCCAACTTTGTCAACAATCTCTTTCTAAGTTCAATGTGACCAAGGAATTTTTTACGATCAGCTACATAACTTTCATTTCCTAATACCAAGACCACATTCTTTCCAGCATGCATATAATCCACTTTATAAAGAGATGCTCTTGTATTATGTTCAAGTTTATAACATTCTTCCTCAATAATTGAGTGGATAACCCCCTTAAACCTTGAATCCACAAGGGTATGATTATTCTCCCAAATTTCATCAAGTTTATCAATAAACTTTGTTAAGTTATCAATATTAACATAACTTTTTTCGACTTTAATAGAAAAGAGCACTTCATATAAATTCATCAAATACTTGATTGGAACGTTGTCAATACTGTCAAGTTTTCCTAAATCATTCATAATAACGTTCCATAATTCCTGGTTATAGTTATTCTTTATAGCAAAATACCAAGCATAGAACAAAGCATCAATGGGAGACCCACACTCCTTTGTCTGAATAAGATGATTTTCTAATAAGTTTGTAAATCCATGATCAAAGGTATTCAATTCAGCCAAAGAGTAAGCGATTTGTGGAAGACCACTCTCTTTATAACTATCAAAGTACTTTGTATAAATCATTTGGAAACCATCAAATATCTTTTGTGTTCCCATGTTCCATGAAACAACATATCCAAAGATTTCATTGAGAATTGTGAGATCCCTTTCTGATAATGTCTCACTCAGATAAGATGTTTCTTTTATTGTCTTC
>Ga0182742_1004804_pt1 | contig 11902 bp, 8 predicted proteins | sample eDN5th37CBELigMG_FD_128880 | JGI IMG/M metagenome (GOLD analysis project Ga0182742, IMG submission 128880) | Enriched Miracle-Growth compost microbial communities from Emeryville, California, USA - eDNA 5th pass 37_C BE-Lig MG (version 2)... ... | reverse complement strand
ATTTTTCAGTTCAGCTGTCCCAAGTTCTTCTTGCTTCGGACTCTTTGTGCTCATTTCCCTTTCCCGTTGTCCAAAGGGTATTTTACTTTAAACTAATATCCCTTCGTACTGTCAAACGATAAACGTTTGATCAGCTGCAATTATAGCAAATATATTTAATCAAACGTTTGATTAATAAAAATTAGCGGATTTTCTCTTAATCAATCATTTGATTAATAAAAATTAACAGATTTTCTCTTAATCAATCATTTAATTAATAAAAAAAATCCCCCCTTCTTTTAGAAGGGAGGCCAATTTGGAGAAAAAAATGGTCAAAAATCACGATAGAATGGTGAGCAGAGTAGGGATCTGCACGTTCCTTAAGCAAATGTTACAAATGATTGATTATTTGGATGGTACAAACTGTTCTTCCTCGGTTGAGCCTTTCAAGGCTGTAGTGGAAGAGGTACCGCCTGTAATGGTCATTGATACTTGGTCAAAGTAGCCTGTTCCGACTTCTCTTTGGTGTCTTGTTGCTGTATAACCAAATTGCTCGCTATCAAATTCAGCCTGCTGCAGTTTGGAGTACGCAGCCATTCCTTGGTCCTTGTAACCGCGTGCTAATTCAAACATGCTGTGGTTCAGTGCATGGAAGCCTGCTAGTGTAACGAATTGGAACTTGTAACCCATTTTTCCAAGCTCAATTTGGAACTTAGCAATGGTTTCATCATCAAGCTTCGCCTTCCAGTTAAATGAAGGTGAACAGTTATAGGCTAATAGCTTGCCAGGGAACTTCTCATGGATTGCCTCAGCAAATCTTCTTGCTTCCTCTAGATTTGGTTCAGCTGTTTCACACCATACAAGGTCCGCGTATGGAGCATAAGCCAAGCCTCTTGCAATCGCCTGATCAAGGCCTGCTGTTGTACGGTAGAATCCTTCTGGTGTACGCTCTCCTGTAATGAATTGTGCATCATACGGATCCACATCGCTTGTGATTAAATCAGCTGCATTTGCATCTGTTCTAGCGACTAGTACAGTTGGTACGCCCATTACGTCAGCAGCCAGTCTAGCTGCAATGAGGTTCTTAACAGCTGTCTGTGTTGGCAGAAGAACTTTTCCGCCTAAATGGCCGCATTTTTTCTCCGAAGACAGCTGATCTTCAAAGTGAACGCCAGCTGCTCCAGCTTCAATCATGGCTTTCATAAGTTCAAAAACGTTTAGCTGACCGCCAAATCCTGCTTCAGCATCGGCCACAATTGGAGCAAACCAATCAATGGATGTATCCCCTTCCATATGGTGAATTTGATCTGCACGCTGCAGGGCCTGATTAATTCTTTTAACAACACTTGGTACACTGTTGGCTGGGTATAAGCTTTGGTCAGGATACATTTGTCCGGAAAGGTTAGCATCTGCTGCTACCTGCCAGCCGCTTAAATAGATTGCCTTTAAGCCTGCTTTTACCTGCTGAACAGCCTGATTGCCTGTTAGAGCTCCAAGTGCATTGACAAAATCTTCTTCATTAATCAGCTGCCATAGCTTCTCAGCTCCTCTGCGGGCAAGTGTATATTCAATATCGATTGAACCTCTTAATTTAATAACATCTTCTGCTGTATAAGGCCTTTCGATCCCTTTCCACCGTTTATCCATTTCCCAGCTTTCCTGCAATTGATTCATTCTAGTTTCTGTCATTTCTTTATTCCTCCTTTATTTTCCCTAACATTTTTCTTAGAAATATGCAGTGAGTGATAAAGTTGAATTCTTCGTTGTTCTAATACAACACATCTCCTATGTTTTGTATTATATAACAGTGATTTTAAAAAGGGAATACCCATTTTTAAATTTTTCAAAGTTTTTTATAAATTTTGGACAATTTAATGGGGTTGGTATGAAATGATGGACTTTTCTTGCGATTTTCCCCTCGGACTTGTCCTTCATCAAGCTTATGATGGACTTTTATCGCGGTTTTCCTCTTGGGTTTGTCCTTCATCCAGCTTATGATGGACTTTTCAAGGCAGTTTCCCCAAAGATTTGTCCTTCATCACTGAGATAAAGCAAAAAAAGAGCGGCTAGATCCAGATCAATCGATCAGCCACTCTTTTTCCAATATTATGATTAGTACATTTCTGAAGTTGTTTTTGCTTGCATATGAAGAACTAAATAATCAGGTCCTCCAGCTTTTGAGTCAGTACCTGACATATTGAAGCCTCCGAATGGCTGGTAGCCGACAATTGCACCAGTACAGCCGCGATTGAAGTATAGGTTACCAACGTGGAAATCTTCGCGTGCTTTTTCGATATGTTCGCGATTATTAGTAATAACCGCACCAGTTAAGCCGTATTCTGTGTTGTTAGCAATTTCAATCGCTTGATCGAAATCTTTTGCTTTTGTGAAACCGACGACTGGTCCAAAGATTTCTTCCTTCATAATTCGTGCTTCAGGTGAAAGGTCAGCGAATATAGTCGGCTTAATGAAGTAGCCTTTAGAATCGTCCCCTTCTCCGCCAGTCATTAATTTGCCTTCTTGCTTGCCAATTTCAATATAGCTCATGATTTTATTGAAAGCACTTTGGTCAATAACTGTAGCCATGTAGTTGCTATTATCAGCCGGGTCGCCTTGTGTTAATTGATTAGTTAATTCAACTGCACGATTTAACACTTGATCATAGACATCTTCTACAATAACTGCACGTGAGCAAGCAGAACATTTTTGGCCAGAGAAGCCAAATGCAGATGCCACAATGGATTGTGCTGCTAATTCAAGATCAGCTTCTTTATCAACAACAATGGTGTCCTTTCCGCCCATTTCAGCGATGACACGCTTCATCCAAAGCTGGCCATTATTTACTTTTGATGCACGTTCAAAGATGCGAAGACCCACATCACGAGAACCAGTGAAGCTGATGAAACGAGTATCTTTATGATCAACTAGATAGTCTCCAACTTCTGAACCGCTTCCTGGAACGAAGTTTAGTACACCTTTTGGAAGACCTGCCTCTTCCATAACCTCAACAAATTTTGCAGCGATAATTGGTGTGGTTGATGCAGGCTTTAGTAAAACAGTATTTCCTGCAACAATTGCAGCAACCGTAGTTCCAGCCATGATTGCTAACGGGAAGTTCCATGGAGAGATGATTATTCCCACGCCTAATGGTATATAGTCATAACGGTTAAACTCATTTGGACGGCTTTGAACTGGGAAACCATCTTTAATTCTTAACATTTGACGGCCGTAATATTCCAAGAAGTCAATTGCTTCAGCAGTATCTGCGTCTGCCTCGTTCCAAGGTTTACCTGCTTCTTTTGTCATTAATGCAGAAAACTCATGCTTGCGGCGGCGAATAATTGCCGCAGCTTTAAATAATACGTCTGCACGGAATTCCGGCTTAACTTTCCTCCAAGTTTTAAAAGCTTCAACAGCTGTTTGCATCGCTTTTTCAGCAAGCTCTTGATTAGCCTTTGATACGCGGCCAATCACTTCTGTTTTTTTAGCTGGATTGTAAGATACAATCTTATCTTCAGTAGAAATGCACTCTCCGCCAATCACTAAATCGTAGTCTTGTCCTAAGTAGCCCTCAACTGTTTTTAATCCAGCTAAATAGGCTTCACGATTTGCCTCAACACTGAAATCTGTAAATGGTTCATGTTTATAAGGTTGAATCATAACTTCCGCCTCCTATGTATATGAATATCAGTAATTATTGGATAAGCTTATGTCCCATAATCAAAACACACTGTTAAAAGTGTTCCATGAGGATTTTTTATTATACAAAAAAAGAGATAGAAAAAATTCTATCTCCTCGTTTTATTGATAAATATGAACAAAAGGTTCATTTTGATCCGCTTTCCGGACAATCAGAGCTTCTGGTCCATTTACAGAATTAATATTTACCTCAATGGATAGGTAATCCGGAAAATGCTTTAAGACAAGGCCAGTTACATATTGTGTAAACCCAATTCCTTCTGCTTTTCCATAAAATTGAATAGGTATATTAATATTCAGCTCGCGTAATTGTCCGTCGATATAAAATGCTTTTCCAATAATTCCTGTGAAATTCGGAAAATATTTTTCAACATCCTGTTTAAAGTTAAGGAAGGATGTTAGATCATCCCGATGGTCCTCAGTTGCTTCGGTTGAAGGGAATTGATAGTATTTTTCATTAACCTTTTCCCATGAACCGAGTTCTGAGCTTCCCTTGGATGCTTGAGCATAGGCAAAAAAGTTTCCAGGAACGACTGACGATCTGCTCTGCTGTTCAAACAATGCAATTGTAACAGGCACATCCTTCAGCCCATCGATCCTTCGAACACGCTTTATAACCTCATCCGCTATTTTTTCGCCTTCCTTTTCAAGCTTATCGTGTGTAACCTTTGTTTCAAATGTTGGGCCATATTGCACTTTCTGATAATAATAAATCGAGTTTAATGCGATGCCAATGACAACTCCACCTAATTGGACCTTTCCATCACTGTTTTTCACAAGATAGTTCTGCTCCAAAATTTGCGCAAGATATTTTGGTGTTTCTTCCTTCCCGTTATCCACGGGATTTAGGCCAATATTGTCTTCTTCCTTCATATTGTTTTCCTTTAATTGCGCCGGCGTATACTTTCGATTTAGCCAAAGCTGAACGGTCTTTCTTTCTAAGTACTGGCCTTCCTGAAAAAGATACTTTTCGGGATCAAAGGATTTCTGGGCAATTCTCATTAGACCCGTCTCAAATTCACTAATATCATATTTTGTATTGATGTTGCCAACAACAAGGCCCCTAGACTTGCTCGGTTTAAAAGGAAAGATTGTCCTATAGTAATTCTCCGAAATTTTATAATTTGGAATAATCGCTTCCTCTTTAGAGTCCTCTTTATCCTGTACAATTTCTTCTTGCTTATTAAATTTTGGGGCACAGCCGCCAAGCAAGAGGAGAAGAGATAGAGACAGGAGTATTATTTTTTTCACGACATTTCCACCTCTACGCGTTTAATTCTTCCACCAGCTGCTCCTCGTTCCATATCTCAATGCCTAATTCCTGTGCTTTTGTCAGCTTTGAACCAGCATCTTCTCCCGCAATCACGATATCTGTTTTCTTGCTGACACTGCCAGAAACTTTTCCGCCAAGCGCCTCTATTTTCTCCTTGGCTTCATTTCTCGTTAAAATTTCCAGTTTCCCAGTTAGAACTACTGTTTTTCCTGCAAAAATAGAATCTGACTCTTCTAAAGATACAGGCATAGGCCCTTTATAATCCATGTTCAAACCATATGATTTTAATTCAGCGATTAATTCCTGCACTTCTTCCTGTTCAAAAAAGGCAGCAATAGAGTCAGCCATTTTTTCGCCAATTTCATTAATGGATGTCAGCTTTTCTCTGCCGGCAACTGCAAGCATATCCATAGTCCCAAAGACTTGTGCCAATGTTTTGGCAGCCTTTTCCCCGACATGACGGATCCCAAGCCCGAACAGCAGCCTCTCCAGGGAGTTATCTTTTGAAGCATTGATAGCTTTCAATAAATTGTTAACCGATTTCTCGCCCATCCGTTCTAATTGAATTAACTGGTCATAGGTCAGCTTATATAGATCTGCGACATCTTGAATGAGATTCTGGGCAAATAATTGACTGATTACTTTCTCTCCTAACCCGTCAATATTCATTGCGTTTCGTGAAACAAAATGGATGAGTCCTTCGCGGATTTGCGCAGGACATTTCGGGTTAATGCAGCGAAGAGCTACCTCACCATCGAGTCTGACTAATTCACTTTCACATTCAGGACAATGGCTCGGCATATGAAATTCCTGTTCTTCCCCTGTTCTTCGGTCCAAAAGAACATTGACTACCTCAGGAATAATATCCCCTGCCTTTTTCACAATCACTTGATCGCCAATCTTAATGTCTTTTTCACGGATTAAATCCTCGTTATGCAATGAAGCCCTTTGAACAGTGGTACCGGCAACACGGACAGGATCAAGAATGGCTGTTGGTGTAATGACACCCGTTCTTCCAACGCTTAATTCAATATCTCTTAATGTGGTAACAACCTCTTCCGCCGGAAACTTATAAGCTATAGCCCAGCGGGGACTTTTCGCCGTGGTGCCAAGCCTCTGCTGCTGTTCATAAGAATCAACCTTAATCACAATGCCATCAATTTCATAAGCAAGATTTGGCCTTTGCTCTGTCCAATGGCTGATAAAATCAAGCACCTCTTGAATACTTCCTGCTTTTCGGCGTTCCTTATTTGTCTTAAAGCCAAGTGTATCTAAATAATCAAGGGCATCACTGTGCGCATCAATGCCCTCTTTATTTATTTCAGCTAAGCCATACAAAAAGGTATCAAGATTCCTCGATGCTGCGATTCGGGGATCAAGCTGTCTTAATGAGCCTGCAGCAGCATTTCTTGGGTTAGCAAAAGGCTCTTCTCCCTTTTCAGCTTTTAGTTCATTCAATGCTTCAAAGGAACGCTTTGGCATGTAGGCTTCGCCGCGCACTTCCAGTGTTACATCCTCCTTCAGGCGAAGAGGAATTGAGCGTATGGTACGGAGGTTTGATGTAATATTTTCCCCCGTGGAGCCATCACCTCTTGTTGCCCCAAGGACAAACACGCCATTTTCATAATGAATTGATACAGCAAGACCATCAATCTTTAATTCACAGACATAGGAAACCTCGTCCCCAACTGCCTGTCTGACCCTTCTGTCAAAATCGAGCAGGTCCTGTTCATTAAATGCATTGCTAAGGCTTAACATCTGAGAATGATGCTGAACCTTTTCAAACATCTCTAATACTTCGCCTCCGACTCTTTGCGTAGGGGAGTCTGGAGTCAAAAGCTCTGGAAATTGCTCTTCTAGATCCATTAATTCTTTCAGCAGCCTGTCGTACTCTGAATCTGGAACAGAAGGATTGTCCAAAACGTAATATTCATAGCTATATTGGTTAAGAAGGTTCTTCAGTTCCTTCACCTTTGTTTCAGCAATTTCGCGGTTCATTGATTCAACCCTTTCTAGGCTCAGAAAAGTTCTAGTTCATCATATTAATCAAATCACAATAGAAAGATTAGCCCTTAGTAATCGGTGCAAATTTAGCCAGCAGACGTTTGATGCCAACAGGTTTAGGGAATGCAATATCAAGCTCCATGCCTTCTCCTTCTCCTTTTACACTGACAACTGTCCCTGTTCCCCATTTTCCATGCTGGGCTTTGTCGCCGACTTTCCAGGCTAATTCATCACCGCCTGTATCATTTAGTGCAGGTCTTATTACTGGCTTTCTTTGCTGAACAGAACGGGCACCAAATGGGGATGCACCGAAGGAAGCCCTAGATTTAGCCTTCATCTTCAGATCTTCGAGAAGGTCTTCAGGGATTTCTTTAATAAAACGAGATGGCGGATTCATATTTGTCCGGCCAAATAGCGTTCTGATTTGCGCATTTGAAAGATATAATTCGTTTTCTGCACGCGTGATCCCAACATAGGCTAGTCGCCGTTCTTCTTCCATTTCTGCTTCTTCCATTAATGAACGGCTGTGAGGAAAGACTCCTTCTTCCATGCCAATGAGAAAAACGATTGGAAATTCAAGACCCTTTGCAGAGTGCAATGTCATTAAAACGACCGCGTCTGCCTTTTCTCCGTCGTCATCAAGCTTGTCAATATCAGCCACAAGTGCCAAATCGGTTAAAAAAGCTACAAGGCTTTTATCTTCACTTGATTCCTCAAAGCTTTTTGTAACTGAAAGAAATTCCTCCAGGTTTTCAAGACGGCTTTGTGCTTCAATCGATTTTTCAGCGGTAAGCATCTCTGTATACCCTGACTTTTCTAATATATCCTCAACAAGCTCAGTAACAGAGAGATACTCCAGCATCTTTGCATAATTACTAATTAAATCTCTAAATTCGGCTGCCGCCTTTGTAATCTTCGGACTTAAGCCAATCAATTCAATAGATTCCAATGCCTCAAACATCGTCATGTCATGCAGAGCAGCAAAGTTTGCGATCTTATCAATAGATCCAGACCCAATCCCCCGCTTAGGTACATTGATCACCCTTTGCAAGCTAATATCGTCATCCGGATTGGCAATTAGACGCAAATAGGCAAGAATATCCTTAATTTCCTTACGATCATAGAATTTGATTCCGCCAACAATAGAATACTCAATATTGGATTTGAGAAGAACTTCCTCCATCACACGTGACTGGGCATTTGTCCGGTAAAGGATGGCAATTTCAGATAAAGGACGGTTCCCTTCTTTTGTTAGTTCCTTGATTCTTCCAGCAACAAATTGGGCCTCGCCTTGTTCACTGTCAGCGCGATAGTAGCAAATCTTGCTGCCTTCTTGATTTTCCGTCCAAAGATTTTTTGCCTTGCGGTTATGGTTTCTGGAAATAACCTCGTTAGCCGCATGCAGAATTCTTTTCGTAGAACGGTAATTTTGCTCAAGCAATATCACCTTGGCATTGGGATAATCCTTTTCAAATGAAAGAATATTAGCAATATCCGCGCCACGCCAGCGATAAATCGACTGATCGGAATCACCCACAACACAAAGATTTCTAAATCGGGCAGCCATGAGCTTGACAAGCATATATTGAGCCCGGTTTGTATCCTGATACTCATCGACATGGATATACTGGAATTTTCTCTGATAGTATTCCAGCACTTCAGGGACTCTTTGAAACAATTGGATGGTTTTCATGATGAGGTCGTCGAAGTCGAGAGCCTGGTTTCTCTTAAGCCTTTTTTGATATTCGGCATAGACATCACTGACAATCTGCTGGTAGTAGTCACCTGTTGTCTTTGCAAATTCTTCAGGGGTTGTCAGTTCATTTTTTGCCGAACTGATGGATCCTAAGATTGCCCTCGGATCAAACTTTTTCGGATCAATGTTTTTATCCTTAAGAATCGCTTTTATCACAGATTGCTGATCTGTTGAATCTAAAATCGTAAAATTGCGATTGTAGCCAATTCGGTCTATATCCCTTCTCAATATGCGGACACACATCGAGTGGAAAGTGGAAATCCAGATTTCATCGGCTGTTCCGCCCATCATCTTCTTGATTCTTTCTCTCATCTCGCGCGCGGCTTTATTTGTAAAGGTAATGGCGAGGATATTGTACGGATTGACCCCTTTTTCAACCATTAAGTACGCAATTCTATGTGTTAATACTCTTGTCTTACCGCTTCCCGCTCCAGCCATAATCAGCAATGGGCCATCCGTTGCCTTCACCGCTTCCTGCTGTTCCGGGTTTAAGCCGTTTAACAGTTTATCAGTTAAAAAATTCATTTCTTCAAATCACCGCCATACAAACATATGTTCTTACTTATATAATAAATCTTTCATCGGTTTCAATCAAGCACGAACAGCCTTTACTGTTTCAAGTGCAGTCTTTATGTCCGTGTAAACAACGTTTCCTACAACAATAACATCTGCGTGTTTCGCCATTTCTATTGCCTGATCTGCTGATTCAATCCCGCCCCCGTAAAACAAAACCGTGTTTTCAAGGGTTTTGCTTACTTGAGAAACCATTTCAGGATCGCCATATTTCCCGCTGTACTCCAAGTAAAATATCGGCAGGTGAAACATCTTTTCTGCCATCATGGCATAGGCCTTCACATCATCATAGCTTAAATTAGCATTCGCTTTTGTGAGTCCCGCTGCCTTACAGTCTTCATTAAGAATACAATACCCCTGAACAAGGATTTCCTCCCAGTTCATGATTTCTCCAAATTCCTTCACAGCCTCATGATGCAGGCCGCTGATCCACTTTGTTTCACTGCTGTTCAAAACGGTTGGAATAAAATAAAAATCAAAGCCCGGCGTGATAGATTCAATAGACGAAACCTCAAGTACGCAAGGCACTGTATAGCGTCTGATACGCGCCATTAGTTCTAAAACCTTTTCAAGGGTAATTCCATCCGTGCCACCCACAATAATTGCATCTGTACCCGATTCGCAGACCTGTTCTAAATCCTCGTCGGAAATAGATTTATCCGGATCCAGCTTAAATACGTGGCGCCATTCGCGAACATCATACATCCATACTTCCCCCATTCTATCATTCCATTTCACCATTATAGCACTAGTAAAATGAATCAAAAAGAATCATACATATCCAAGGGAAATTATGGGTGGACAAGGGACCTGTCCCCCTGTCCAAAAAATAAAAACCGCAGAGGTGATCGTCTGCGGTTTACCAATTAATTTTCATTTTCTTCTTGCTCTTTAATTCTGTCAAGAGCCATTTCATAGGCATCATTGCCGTAGTTAAGGCAACGTTTTACACGGGAGATGGTAGCTGTGCTTGCGCCTGTTTCTGTTTCAATTTTGTGGTAGGTCTTTCCTTCACGGAGCATTCTGGCAACTTCCAGTCTTTGCGCTAGGGATTGAATTTCATTGACCGTACAAAGGTCATCGAAGAATCGGTAGCATTCCTCCATGTCTTTTAGAGATAAAATTGAATTAAATAATTGGTCGAGTTCTTTTCCTCTTAGCTTATCAATTTGCATCATTATTCCCCTTTAAATTTGAATACTATTCCTTTACATCAAAAGAAACGGTTTGCTCTAATCCTGGGCTCGAAGGAATGACGTTTATCCAGGTCTTCCCTGGCACAAGCCCCGCTGCCACGCCATCAATAACCGGTAAAATTCTTCCATCAATGTTGCGCCATTGAGCCTCTTTCCATTTTCCCTTCTGCAGCAAATAGGCATTTCCTCCTGAAGTTAAATCAATGGATCTTCGGCCTGCCTCATCAATAACACGATGATTGGTTTCAACTATAAAAATATTATCAAGCAGTACGGGGTCACCGGTATTTTGGTCGATAGTCAGATCACCATTTGAGTACCTTTTATACTTGTCAAGTTTCTCGTCATATTCATAGATGCTATTATAAATACTGTTATTAAAGTAATTTATCATGGCCGAATGAGCTGGCTCACCCTCTAAGTTCTGAACTTCTTCCTTTTTTAAAAAGGTCAGCGGTTCCTCATCCTCTTCCATTGAATAATTTCTTATTTCAGCACCTTTTACAATGCTGTCGTATGAAATATAAGAATTATGAGGGGCTTTTCGCGTTTGATCACGCTTAAAAAGAATGCCGTCATATACCATGCCATTTAAGTTATCAATATAGCCGTTTTCAAGCATCTTTTTTGCTTCAGGACTATAGCCGTGAGCAATATATATACTATCATATCCTTTGGCGATTTCAATATAGTAGTCTCTGGCACTTCTGACTGGGCCAATTTTTTCGGGTTTTCCACTTTGGTAAATGGCAAGGAATCTGGTTACATCCCCTTCTGCAAGTAATTCATAGACAATATCTGCTTCTTCTAACCCTGATTGCGGACGAGCTTTAGGATGATTATTAATCATTACAGCCACCGCTCGGGTCTCAGGATTTTTTTCTGTCCCTATACCAGTTAACGGAAACCGGTAGGGCATTTCTTGATCAATATTTCCATGTACTTCTTTCGTATTCTCTGTGATGTCCTTTTGAACTTCCTTATCTTCATCATCGACGGCTGTTTGATTATTATTACTGCATCCTGTAACTACAAGCATTGCCACTGATAATGCAGCCATCCATTTTTTCAGCATGAAGGCACCCCTAAAAATAACTTGAGAATTTCCTCGCACAAACTCGCACGAGCGTATCAAAGAAATAGTAGAAAAAGTCTCTCAATTCCTTTTCCTTTTATATTTTAACGCATTATCGTCGGAAAGAGAACAGTTTTATTCATGACATCGTACATTCCCTGCGGGGTGACGCGAATGTATGGCAAATGGGTGGAAGAGAAAAAGGAAAGTGAATAGATGGGATCCACATGGGAATAGCCCCTTTCAATCAAATATTTTAAAAGGACTTTCTCCTTTTCGATCAGTTCTTCCACCTTCATATCCGCCATTACACCTTTGATTTTAAGCGGAATTTCATGAACTATTTT
>Ga0182742_1004802_pt1 | contig 11905 bp, 17 predicted proteins | sample eDN5th37CBELigMG_FD_128880 | JGI IMG/M metagenome (GOLD analysis project Ga0182742, IMG submission 128880) | Enriched Miracle-Growth compost microbial communities from Emeryville, California, USA - eDNA 5th pass 37_C BE-Lig MG (version 2)... ... | reverse complement strand
AGTCATACTCAACCATACGTTCTAATTCTCTTAAATTAAGACTAGCCTTTCTGATAACAGTATCAGCATGTTCTTTTGTGATACATATCGGTTCTTTTATAAATTCTCTATAACTCTCAATCTCTCTAACAAGTTCAATCGCACGTTCTCTATTGTCTTTATCGTCTAAATTTACATATTTGAATGTATCGTCGAATACAACATCAATAATTGTTGTTAATTCGTTAATTTGTTTCTTGGTAGCTGATTCTAGCTTTTTCCCATATGACCAATACAAATCGAAAGCTGTAATCGTTCGACCTGCTTTTATCTCTTTATAATAAGCATCAATTTCTGTATATTTCTTTAGCTCATCAATCGCTACATCGAGTATTGTTTGTTTAAACCTACCGGTGTTAGATACATATGTTTTTTTATCTTCTACTCCAAATAATTTCAACAATGCTTCTTTAGATAAAACTTTATGCCAGTAACCATAATGAGCCTTTAAATAATCATATAGAACCCACGTAAAACTACTTTTGAATTTTGAGGTAATAGTCAAATCTGTTGTTATATACTTATCCTTCAGTTCGAGGATATGGGGTAAAAACTTAGGATTCCACTCTACAATAAAAAGACCGTCTATATATTGTAGATCCGTGAAAATTGGTGTGAATCTAAACTTCTTTTCTTCCAAATTGACTGTGCTAAATCTAAGAGCAGATACCTTATCGCTATCTTGGTAAGCGTCTTTGGTTAAATAACGTGTAAGGCCGAACTTTTTTTCAAAATCTGCTTTATGGAATTCTGTTTGACCATTTTGTTGTGTGCAATAAATAGAGAATGCTAAGAGTTGCATTTGTTGTAGAGATAATCCGTGATTCAATTTGGCCATTGAAAACTCATTGCTCTTCTTAATGCTATTTTCATAGTTAATTATTTGCTTTTTATCATTTTTCCTCACCCTACATATGCCTCCTATCAACTATTTTCTCCTACATTGATTATACTTTAGTGAAAAATAAAGTACATATTTATATTTTTTAATAGAGTAGAGTACATATAAAGGGGAAGTAAAAAGTACAATGAAGGGAAGTAAAAAGTATAATAAGGGGAAGTAAAAAGTACAATTAAACGTTGTAAACCTTGTGGCTCTAGGTCTCTGGAGTTTCATAAATATAATTAAAGTAATTAATCTTTTATTATTATAAATAATTAATATATATGAGTTATAATTATGAATTTGATATTATGCTATTCTTTAAAAATCTTCTAAAACCCTTTTATTTACATAAACAATTCAAATAATAATAGATGTACTTACAATAAATACATCTATTAAAATACTTAATCAAATTTACGACTTGTTGATATTTCTTGGTATAGAGTTATTAGTGCCTTGTTATTTTCGTTAAAAACTTTATTGTTTAACATAGGAATATTATACACTTGCTCCAATTCTGTCATTAATTCTGAGAGTTTTAATGTACGTTTTGGCTCTTTTAGTTTATCAATCTCATAATATATATTGCGATAGTCTGTTAAGGTTTTCATTTATGATTACCTCGTTTCATCTATTCTTATTTGAACTTCATTAATTAATTGTTCTTTAGCTTCATCGTTAAAGTGGAATAAGCTGCTTAAAAAATTTTGTTTTCTCAAATTATTTATCTGTTGGTCAATATTTTTATTTAATTCAATATAATCGCTATAACTTGTGTCTAAACACGTTATAAAAATTATTTGTTCATCCATATCAAGAGTTATATAAAATCTATGTCGCTCATGGCCGTCATTAATAAAATGCCTTGTTGTTTCGTACATAAATTAATTCACCTCCGTTTGAATTTTAATTTCTGTAATTACCCATCCGTTTCATAATTTCTGCTCTTAATTCTGCTGTATATTCTTGCTCTTCTTTGAACCGAAAATGCAATCTAGTATAATGACTGTACGTTTCAAGTAATTCTATATCGCTCATTTCAAACGGCTTATTTTTTGGCTTTTCGTTTAGCATCATTATATCAATCCACCTTTGAATGTCATATGTTCTATTTGTACAATATGGCTTCATATTCCTTCAAAATCTTATAAACTATTCCGTTTCAATTCCACCATCTCAAAAAACTCTATACCGTATCAAAAGAAAATAAACCTATGTATATTTTGTATTATAAATAATTCTTTGGGGGGATTAAGAAAATGAATTTTTTTGAACTCACTTTTAAAATAGGAGATACATTTGAGCATAAATATAAGGCTATTGAAAGGTATGTAAATAAAAACATCAAAACAAAAATAAAATTAGAATGGAAACCAAGGATAAACATCCAAGTAGTTAAAGAACGAACTACAGTTCACCTCGAGAAAGATTTATATGACTTAAATAGAGTATATGACCAAACACTCTATATCCAAGTTTTAAGTGGAGTTACATTGTATAATCATGTTTCTCTTAATTTGAAATATCAATCAGACGAAAAAAGTTGGTTGGTAACATACGTTAATACTGAACCATTTGCTGGATGGAGAAACCTATCATAAATAAATCATTTGTATTTTACATGATTGATCCGAAATCTTATGAGGCGACATATCTGATATACCACTGAAAAAGGAGGCCCATTAAAAACATGGCCCCCCTCTTCTTTTAAATTTTTTCGTATTCCTTAATAATTTTATAAAAACTATTTTTTTTAAGCTCTAGCTTTTCAGCAAATTCTACACCTGTTATTTTCTTCTCTTTCCATGCTCGATAGTTATTTTCTAATACTTCTCGTTGATGTTTACTAATAGTAGATAAATTTAATCGTGGTCGACCTAAATGCTTACCTTGTTTTTTCGCTTCTGCTATCCCTTCTGCTTGTCTTTTTAAAATCTTTTGACGTTCCTGGTCTGCAACATATGATAATAAAGATAAAAACTGGTCTTCCATTAGTTTTCCCATATCGCCCATTGATTTAAATTTTCTGCTATCAAATAACGTTTCGTTTTCCAATACAACAATATCAGCATTAATTTCACGAGTTATAAATTTCCACTCTTTCATAATTGCATCATAATTGCGTCCTAAACGGTCTAAAGCATCTATGTAAAGAATATCCCCTTCTCGCACAACATTCAGCATTGCTTGATACTGAGGGCGATTAAAATCTTTACCACTAGCTTTATCAATAAAAATAAATCTGTCCTCTATTTTTAGCTGCTTCATTTTCGATAGCTGTCTATCAATGTTCTGTTCAGTTGTTGATACACGAATATATCCTACATTCATATAATTCAACCTCTCTTTAATAACTATTAGGTTCTATTAGTTTTCTATTCACTAATTTATACACCCATTGTAACGCTGAGGTTGTAAAGGTGCTATGTTTTTTGCAAACGTCTTTAAAATATTTTTAATACGTTTATAAACGCAAAAACATACCATTATCCGTAAATTATAAAGGTATAGCTTTATAAACTATTTAGACAAATCTCTAGTTTTCCCACTGGATACGGCTCCTAATAATCCATCCAATACTCCACCAGCAGTTCTATTTAAAAGATACTTATTATCAAATTGATTAATTAATTTATCTTCAAGGTCAAAAGTGTTAGATGTTAGATATACAAATATCCTTGTGGTATCTAAAGCCCTAAAGCTATTTATGGATAAAATAGAATTTTCTTTACTGCCAAATATCATTCGATCAAAATACATTTGCATACGCCAATGTTGTTGTATTCGTTTTTTGATATCACGACTTGTACCAATATAAGCTTGAGCATATTCATCCAATACCATAATATAGTATCCAGACTCTCCATCTACAGAAGTTAGGTCAGTAATTTCCTTAAAGTTTATATTTTTACTGACGAAATTCTTTAACTCTTCATTAAAATCCTCATTAGATAATGAATGAAAATACTGCATATTCTTATCGTAATTATATAAACGAGCTTGTGTATGGTCTTTTATAACTGAATCAGTATAGTATTCTTTAAAATAGGAATCTTTAAAAACTATTTTTTCTATATAATTTTCTCTTGTTAGTTTTAATCCACTAGGTTTTTCAACTACATTTACACCAAAATGTTTAATGAATGACATTTCTTACCCTCCCCATTTACATTTTACTGAATCTACTTCTTAAAGAGGCCATAATTAAAAATTCGGTTTAATTTTTCTCTTTCTTTTACTCCTAACCACTCGAAACTCCCCATAGTTCTGAGGATTTACTCCCCAACTTACTAAAATAGCTTTCATTTTTGCGTAATCTTCACAAGCAAATTTTGCATCTATGTATGAGTCATAATTACCTAAAATCTCTGTCTTTCCATCGTAAACTTCAACAACGCACCAATTTTCTCCGTCCAATACTTTTCTCTCCTTTCCATTACGTATTAACGATTCTTCATAAAGTCGCCTATGATAAACTTTCTTTTTAAATTTATATGCTATGTATGCTTTATTTTTATTTAGCTCTAGTTGTTCTTCAGTCAATTTTCTAAATCTCATTACAACCAACTCCTTCAAAACAACTGTACCGCCACGAAATTTCAGTGTATATAGAGCCTTTTCTGACGTTACTAATTTGAGATCCCGACCCTAAAACATAAAAAAAGCATGGCACATTTCTATACCACACTCTAAGCTCTATATACCTCACAAGGATGATTCCAATCACATTTATCTTCTTCATTTGCATCATTATCAATGATATCCCACTCAACAAAATACTTTTTTAATTCTATATAATCCATCGTATTTTTATCTGGATGATTGATAAATTCACGCAATTTAATCGCTTCGGTAATATAACAAACCCTTTCTGTAAAATGAATTGTATAATACTCGAACTCAGCTATTTCTAATGTCAGATACTCTTCTCCCTCGTATATAACTATCTTCCCTTTTTTTAATCTTTCTCTTATTCTTTTAACTTCATAATCATTCATCGTATTCACTCCTTCTTAAATCATTAGGATTAACCAATCCTTATATAGATAACTGTAAATTTGATTCATTAAAAATAAAGGATATAAACAATAAAAGGATACCTCCAAAAGTGGGGCATCCTTTGACAGTCGATATTTTTTATTTAAAATGGCAATCCATCATCTTCAAATTTATCGTTTGTATCGTCTTCCGAAGACCATAATTCATAATCAATAATAAAAGGTCTTTTTTGTCTACTATTTTCAATTTCTTGTAATTCGTAAATTCTCGTACAAATAATTTGAAGCAATTCTGAGTATTTCTTAAATGCAGATATAACATCGTTACATAATTCCGTTAAGCCTTGCTCATTATTTTGGGGGAGCTGATGCTCTACTATCTTAATCATTTCTTTTTCGTATTTAAACCCCAAATATAACGGCGAAATTCTATCCGTTATCATTTTTAAATACTCAATTAATTCTTGCTTGCTCATTTCCTCAATTTCTTCTCTTTTCACTTAAAATTATCCTTTCATAAACTTTTCTCCTTTTCACATCCATGTGGTATATACAACAATAAGTTAGATGTAATCACTGTGTCTATGTAAAAATCCACACTTTGGAATTTTTGTTTTTTGATGTGAGAATACTTTGAGAAAAAGAAAGAAACTTTTTTGAAACCTTTTAAAATAAGCCTATTTTCGCAAATGCGCCCTTATTATTAAGTTAACCATCAAATATATATACATTTTATAGACCCCACTAAAATTTCAATTTAGTGGTTTTTAAGATACTTGATGTTCCCTTTTATTGTTTTTAGAAACTTGATCCGATAAAAATAAATGTAAAAAAGAATGCTGCTTTTTTACTGGCAACATTCTTCAGCTCGATAAAATTTGCATCATCTTGATGATATCTCCTTTTTAAAACTAAAAACCAAAATCCTCTTAATAATTCACTATGTTAATAAAAAATCATAAATAAGATGAGAATTATCTAAATACGTTTGCTCTAACGGCTCTCTACAAGCTTTAATTTTCTTTCTAAGTTGCGTGTATTCTTTTTTAGACAGTTCTATCTGTAAGCAATTTTCCGTTCCTTCCCGTTTAGATTTTAAAATTAAATCTTTTTCCTTTGCGGTTAAATCCTGTACATGCTCAATATCAGCAACAAATATTTCATTTTTCAATTCATTTACTATTAAACTATGATTAATATTGCTAAATCTCATTCCCTTACTTTTCTCAAAAAATACTTTTACTTCAAATCTATTTGAATACAATACCTTTTCTTTTTCTTTATTATTCCGATTATAATGCGAGTGTACTGCCGGCTTTTTCTTATTTTTTGTACTCCCATTGAAATAATAACCTTCTCCTATCGCTTGTCTTTTTTGATTACCATGACGTTTTATTGAGAACGAACGTTTAAAAGGTATTAAATAATCAAATGCAAAATCTATTCGACTAATCCAGTAATTTTGATTCCCATTCAGTAATGCTAAAACGTCCGCTGTTAACGATTGATTCACTTTTCCATTTCTAGTTGTAAATCCTTTTTGTAATTGTATTTCTGAATTAAAAGTTGAACCTGGCACTGTTTTGCATAACTTTATATAAATACTTTTATCATCTGATTTTATTGCGTATTGATATATTTCATTTTGTTTATATGATAAATGCTGAAATTTATAATCGTTTAGTAATCGCGTTATTTCTGACTTCTTTAATTTAATTTTTATATGAATTGTATCTATGCTTATTAAATGTTTGTATCCAATTAAACAATTCGATTTATCAAATTGATAATATTTTCGTTGCCCTGCAGCTATTTCTTGTTTAATTTTATTTGAGTAATGTCCAGGATAATTCTTTGTCGTATTTTTTTGTATTTTTTTAGGTTTTGCTTGGTTATTTTCTTGTATGTTTTTGATATTTTCTATTTTAATCTACTCTCCTTGTCATTAATTATTGATTAGTAAAACATTGTTGTATCAACCATTAGCAACCTATTAAGAGCAAAATTTCGGTCTATTAGTATAATGATTCCTTCATTTAATTTCCTCTTTCATCACCTCTCTTTCTCCTTCCAAAAACTCCCCTACTATATATTGAGAAAAATAACACTTTTAAAGTTCAACATACTTTTTAAAAAATAACACTTTTGAAAATGAACATACTTTTTCTTTTGGTAATACTTTTAAATAACCAATAAAAATTTTAAAAACAGATCCCGAAAATTGATGAAAGCAATAAGTTTTATCGACAAAAAAATCCGAATGGAATTTTTACACCTATAGGTGAAAGATTTCCTTCGGATTTTTATTTATTATTTAGCTAGTAACTAGTTACAGAAAAATACAAAAGGATGAACCCCCTTTGAATCCAACACTTAACGACTATATCGCGAACAAAGTACAGTACCTAGCAAAAATAAATAGAAAAAAACATTCAGATTTATCATCAGCTTTGAATGTATCCGAGTCATTTATTCACAAGGTCCACAGCAATGAAAAACATTATAACGCTTCTCATCTTTATGTTTTATCAAGGTTTCTTGAGTGTGGAGTTTCTGAATTTTATCCAACAGATTACAACACCTTTAAACGGCTTTATCCATTAACTTCAATGCAAGAACACGATTTTAAAAATTGGCTTCAAGAGATTGAAAATCAAATCAAATACGGAAAGAAGGAAGAATATTATGAGTGAAAATGTAAATTTATTAATTGAAAAAATAAAGGAGATTCAGCTTTCTGGTGATAATGGGTGGCATGTATCAACTAGAAGTAGTGATACTGGGATTGGTAAGACATTTGAAGACTTACTTGGTAAAGAAGAAGATAATTTAGATGAAGCCGACTTTTTCGACATTGAAATTAAATCGCGTAGAAAGTTTTCTTCAGCAATGATTACTCTTTTTACAAAAAGTCCCGACTCACCAAAAGGTGTAAATACTGTTTTGAGAGAAAAATATGGCTATGGTAACCCAAAGACTCTCCATGCCACTGTTCCGTCTAATAGAGCGTCTTTTAATAGCTTTTCAAAGCACTGGTTTCAAATTGTTGTTGACCGGGAAGCTAATGAAATTAAACTTTTAATTTCTGATGAAAATCATAACTTAGTAGACGATACAGTGACTTGGAACTTCAAAACTATCGAAAATAAATTAGAGAAAAAAATAAAAACAACCGCTATTGTTTCAGCTGAAGAAAAAAAGGAAAACGGTAAAACATATTTCAAATATGTACAAGTCCATTTAATGACAGGTTTAACACTCGAACGCTTTTTAAATGCAATTGAGGAAGGTCATATGTTTGTGGATATTCGCCTTGGTGTATATAAAACTGGTAAAAACCAAGGTAAAACACACGACCACGGTACAGGATTCAGAATAAAAGCCGAACACTTACTTAACTATGCAGATATCGTAAACCTTGATATCTAAAATAAAGACCTAACCCTTTCATGGGTTAGGTCTTTTTTAAATATCATTCCTAAATACAACAATATGTTCGTCTGTCATTGTGCTTACTAGTTCGCCAGCAACATTTGTAGGACTGTTTTGATGAGGCATTACTTTGTTTGGTATTGAGCGATATAAAGTAGTCACATGTTTAAGATTCATATTTCCACCTAGCTCAATCAATATCTGATGTGTTAATAATTTAACCTTTTTCACGGTTCTATTACCTACAACCCAGTATTGATAACTATTTGGTTTCGTTTTTTTAGTAATACTCTTTAATGATTCATTAAGGTCTACATAAAATTGATATACTTCTTTCGCTCTCGCATTATCAACTAAGGCTATTTCAGATATTAAATTATTTAGTGTTGGTGAATTTAAAGTGAAACTTAATTCCGTTTTTTTATCATAAGCTCCGCCTAATAATTTTTTATCTATGCTTTTGATTTCCTTTTGATCCAAACCATGTGCTTCTAAAGTTTGTTCTAAATCTATCCATTCTAGTGCAGGTCTACTATACTGACCATAAGCAACTGTTGTACTTGAATCTCCATAAGGTGGTGAAGTAACAACAAGGTCCACACTATTATCAGGAATATCATTTAAAAATCGAGCGTCATTATTAAATACAACAACATTGGTATTAGGATAATCTTTGGTTTGTGATAACTCCCAAAACTGATTCATCTTTTCCTCATTTTTATGTAAATTATTAAGGAAAATTTGGAGCACATTTGGATTAAAACTAGGAATCTTTTCGGCTTTTATACGATAGGATTTAAATTCACCATTACGAGTATTACTGCATTGTCTAACCGTTTCAGAAAAAGTTACCCAAAAGAAATCACGTATTTTCATATCAACTTCATTTTGTATATCTAAATTACCAATACAACTCTTTATAATCTGTAACTCTAATAATGGAATAGGCTTAAACCAGTATCCTAAATTCTCTATTACAGGAAAAGGCATATCAATAAAGTTTTCATGAAGATATTCAGTAGCAATACTTGGAGCGTTCTTGGCCCATAAACCACTTCTATCCACTACATCTAAATTTAAATACACTTGTACATGCTCTTCAAATCCATCCCTAACATTTCTTAATTCATTAAAATTAAATTCTATCATTTCGATAAAATTTGTTATTTGAGCACTTAATGTTCTTGGTTCAATAGGAGAGCTTTTTACCCTCGATATTAACCTTGCTAAAGGATTTAAATCAGTACCATATACAGTTTTAAAATCACCTAAATATGCCTCGACTAGACCCGTTCCACTTCCACAATAAGGGTCTAGAAAAGTCTCCAAATTTTGATGTTCTTTATGAACATTTATTATACTTTGTGTAATTGGATAAATCATTGTTGCTGGGTAGTTATGAAGTCCATGTACATGACTTCTTACGTCCATATTTCTAAAATCCCAGAAATCCACGGGATAACTACTATAAGTTTGAATTAAAATATCATCTATATTTTCTAATCTACTATTCACTTTCTCAGTCCTCGCCTCTTGATACACATGCATCATCCAATATTCCCCTTTTTAAACTAGCATCTAATGATTTTCACACGAGATGACAAAGTATAAATTTCATTTTAACAATCTCTTTTAATCAAAGCGAATTGTAATTTTTTCATACTTATATTATAATATCGCATAAGCGTTATAACGTCAAATTACGTTTTACTATATATCGTTTAAACGATATAATAAACGAAAGATAGCTAAAGACGGGGTGTAATTATAATGAAAAAATTAAAAATAAAGCTATTTAAACTATTAAAAGAAAAAAACATGACACAAGCACAACTTGCTGAACTTGCTGATATAAGACCTAATGCTATTAGCAATTTAACACGTGGGTATGTAGACCGCTTATCTATTGAACATATTGAGAAAATATGTAATGCTCTACAACTTGAAAGTATAAGCGAATTGATGGAATTAGAAGATACTGATAAGGAAGGAGATAATTAAAATTAAACCTAATCATGAAATGCTAAACAGCATCATTTTAAGCATTAAACCCTTTTATAATGAATTAATAATAAATAAAGAAAAGCATTATGAGTTTAGAAATTTTAAGCCTAAAAATTTCACGTCATATTTTTGGGTATATGAATCTTCCCCTATAAAAATCTTGAAATATATTATGAAAATTAAAGACCCTATAGTATTTCCAGATAAGGCACAGGGTTTAAGCTATGGTGTTGATAGATTTAATTCTGGAGAAATGAAAAATAAATATGCTTATGAAATTGAGGAATTATATCTATTAGAAAATCCCCTATCCATGAAGTTCCTTAAAGAAAATTTTAATTTCACTCCTCCTCAAGCATATACATATCTCCAAAATAACGTGGATCTACAAAAATATATTCAAAAATATATTAATTTAAAGGCATTAGGAAAGTAGAGTAGCTAATTCACGGGCTACTCTTTTTCTATTCACGTTATATTAGTTTTATATTTTTTCAACATTTCAATTAAGGCAACTTCCACTAGTTGTGATATTTTCACATTAAGTTCCTCTGCAAACCCCACTACTTCTTGAGTTAAATCCTCACTAATGTAGAATGTTTTATTTTTACGCTTCCTAGATTTTAATCGTGCCACTTCGTTGTAAATTTCATTTATGTCTACTAATGTTGTTTGATTCATGCGTTCATTAATTATTTCTGTTAATACATTCCACTGAGTCGTTGTTAATCCCAATGCGTTTAATACTTCTACTCTTGTTTCATTACTATTAGGTTTTATTAGTTCATTATTAACTATTGTTGTATCAGTTGCAGCAACTTCAACAATCGCATTTTCAATTACTTTACTATTAGTTTCTATTAGTTTTCTATTAGTTTTTGGTTTTAAATTTGGTGATTTACCTAACTGTTCCAGTGCCTTTTGGAATGTAGTATCATCAGTTAGTATCCCATCTTCTTTTTTTACCCATTTGTGTATCCTTGCTTCATAAAAATATCCAGCATTATTAAAAACGTCTTTAATTGTTGTATCTCTAATAGAGAGTATTGCTCTTAACTTTTTTAATGATTGCTTACTATTGATTAAATCAATAATAGTGCTATTTTTACTTAGCTCCATACCCTATTCACTCTCCTAATAGTTCCTAATATATTAAGTTTGCATTAGTTAACTAATAGTTATTTTATTCAAAGTATATTAGTTACTTAATAGTATAGAATATACGGTTGTCAATAGCACCTTTATAACTCACATATTTTTTAAAATTTTTACATAGGTTAAGGTATGTATCATGCATAACGTTAGCGTACAGCACTGCTACAATGCACCTTATGCTGTGCTGTATGTTACCAATATTCATATCATCTTCTTTATCATTCTCGTTCTTCAAGCCAGTTGTAAAACGCAATTTTTGGTTTGTCGCAGTCATACTCAACCATACGTTCTAATTCTCTTAAATTAAGACTAGCCTTTCTGATAACAGTATCAGCATGTTCTTTTGTGATACATATCGGTTCTTTTATAAATTCTCTATAACTCTCAATCT
>Ga0182742_1004801_pt1 | contig 11909 bp, 9 predicted proteins | sample eDN5th37CBELigMG_FD_128880 | JGI IMG/M metagenome (GOLD analysis project Ga0182742, IMG submission 128880) | Enriched Miracle-Growth compost microbial communities from Emeryville, California, USA - eDNA 5th pass 37_C BE-Lig MG (version 2)... ... | reverse complement strand
GTCGACGCCGACCCCGAGCTGCTCGAAGCCCGCGAACTAAGGGCCCTGGAGCGCGCCCGGGCGGGGCTCGCCACCGCACTGGAGGATATTGACGTTCTGGTCCAAAATCCCACGGACAACCGCCTCCACAACGCCGCTTGCGCTCTGGCGATCCTCGGCGATCGAACGGGCGAGCCCGATTACTCGTCGCGGGCCGTCGAGGTTCTTGAAATGGCGCTCAAGGCCGGATTCCCGATCGACCGGGCCCTCGCCGACGACGACCTCGCGCCGCTCCGCGATCGACCGGATTTCGGCGCGTTGATCGGCGAATGGGGACGAGCCATCTCCAGCCAAAAAGAGCGCGGCCGGTGATCCGCCGCGACGCAACTCGGTAGGGCGCGGCTCCCGCGGAGCCTTCCCACAAACCAGGTCCAACGCCCTGGATCAACGACGGCGGGCCGTCGCGAGGCGGGCGTCAGAGCCGATCCCGCGCGCTGATTTCCCGCTCAAGCAATAAGCTCAGAGGAAGCTCCAGGCCGTGGGCTTCGAGCAGGGCGGGGTCGCCCAGGACGTCGCGGCTGGGACCGTCGGCGACGACCTGGCCGCCGTCGAGGAGGATGGCCCGCGGGCAAATTTCCAGCACCATCTCCAGGTCGTGCGTGGCGATGAGCTTGGCGCAGGGGAGCGATTGGATGAGCTGGATGAATCGCCGCCGCCCGCGCGGGTCGAGGTTCGCCGTCGGTTCGTCGAGCGCCAGAACGGAGGGGCCGCAAGCCAGGACGCCGGCCAGGCAGACGCGCTTCCGCTCACCGAAACTCAGATGATGCGGGGGGCGATCCTCGGCGTCGGGCAGGTCGACCCGCTCCAGGCACTCGCGGGCGAGTCGACGGGCCTCCTCCTTGCCCATCCCCAGGTTCAACGGGCCGAAAGCCACGTCTTCGAGCACCGTTGGCGAGAAGAGTTGGTCGTCGGGGTCTTGGAAGAGGAGCCCAACCTTGCGCCGGACCTCGCGCGCGTTGCGGTCCACAACCTCCAGACCGTCGATCCAGACCGACGGCGCGCGCCGCGAGCGGGGCGAGGCGGGCGCGGGGCCGTGATGGCGCGCCGAAACCGCCGCTCCGCGCCCGCCGGGCAGGAGGCCGTTGAGGTGGAGCAGCAGCGTGCTCTTGCCCGCCCCGTTGGGGCCGACCAGCGCGACCGACTCGCCCGCGGCGATCTCCAGGTCGACGCCGCGCAGGGCGTGACGGCCGTCGGGGTAATGGTATTCGAGCCCCTGGGCGCGAATGGCGGGGGGAGAAGGGGGCGTTGGGTCGGTCGTGGCCACGGGAAAAGTCGTTCCGTTTCGGTCGGGTCAATCGTCCAGGGCCCGCATCGTACCATCCCAGCCCCGCGCCGTCATCGCCGCGTGAACCCGCTCCTCGCGCTCCAGAGCCCGGAGCAAGAGGACTCCGATCAAGCTCGAAAGCATGGCGAAGCCCGGCCCGCCGCGACTTCGGAACGAGCGGGCCCGCCGCGCGGTGAGCATCCGCGCCAGCTCGTCGCCCAAAACGAAAATGTAGCGCTGCATGAAACTTAGGGTCGCGATCAGGATCGACGGAGCCCCCAGCCGCCGCATTCCCCCCAAAAGTTTGTTCCAGGGGGTGACTTCCGCCAGGACCATCATCATCAGGAAAGCGAGGCTGTTCTTGACCAGGAGGTTCAAGACAACCATCCCCCAGCTCATCCCCTCGGCCGCCGCGCGACCCCCGGCCGTCAACGCGGCGAGGAAGCCGACGAGCAACAAAAACCCGAGCCATCGGCCGATCAGCCGAAGCGGCGACGCCCCCGAAAGGACGATCAAGACGGCCAGGATCAGCCCGAGCCCTCCCAGCGCTCGCCAGGAGCCTAAAGGGACCGCCGCGACGGCGACGACGAACGCCACGGCCGCCACGAGCTTGACCCGGGCGTCGAGCCGATGCAGCGGCCCGCGTCCCGTGTTGGTTCCCTCCAGCGAGCCGAAGTCGTCAAGCGACATGGGCGGTCGTCTCGCTCGGTTTCGCGGTGGATCTCGAAAACGCCCGCGACAACGTCCAGGCGAAGGCGAAGACGATCAGCGTGCCGGCGAACCCCGCCGCGGCCGTCGCCACCTTGGCCGTGTCGAGCCCCGGCACCGAAAACGGCAAGGGCGCTTCATAGTCCGGCATGGGTGAGGGGAGCATGGGCGCGTGGGACTCGTCGGGCAGGAAGCCGAACTTCTCCCCCACGTATTCGAGGCCGTCGGGAGCGTCGTAGGCGAACGGCGAAACGAACACCGCCACCCCCAGCGCGATCCCCAACCCGGCCGCGAGCGTGGCCAGCCAGCCAGGATTTCGACTCGGTTCGGCCGCGGGCGCGGCGCCGGAATCGGTTTCGAAGTCTTCGGCCGTCCGCTCCTCGTCGAGGATCAGCTCCGGCCGAGTCAACAGCACGAAGCGAACCACGAGGCCGGTGATGATGGCCTCGCCGACGCCGATCACGGCGTGAACCAGCGCCATCCAGGTGAGGATCCTGATGAAATCGTGGTTCCCGCCCCCGACCGCCAGTTCGATGGCGAAAGCCCCGGCGGCGAGCAGCACCGAGAACCAGGCGGCGATCATCGAGCCGACCAAAACGCCCTTGGGACCGCCTATCGCCTTGCGGATCGGCGCGTGGATCGCGTAACCACCCACCGACCCGATCAGCCCCATGTTCAGAAAATTCGCCCCTAGGGCCGTGACGCCCCCGTCCTGAAAGACCAGGCATTGCACGATCAGGACCGCCGCGATCACCACCGCGCCCGCCCAGGGGCCCAAGATCACCGCCGAGAGGACTCCGCCGAGCAGGTGGCCGGAGACCCCGGGACCGACCGGAAAATTGACCATCTGGGCCGCGAAGACGAAGGCCGCCATCATCCCCATCAGCGAGGTCGTCCGCTCGCCGTGCCGCCGCTCCACGCGCCCAAGGCCGTAGGCCAGACCCGCCGCCCCCACGACCGTCGTGGCCAGCGCGACCCGCGAGTCGATCAGAATGTCCGGGATGTGCATGACGAGCCCCGCCCCTCACAAATCGAACCCAGGTCGAAAAGACCAACCTTCCCCGCTCCCCGCATTCGGCCGATTCTACCCCGCGTATGACGTTTGGTCAAAAAGTTCATACCGGGCGGAATCAGGCGCCGGCGCCTCCTTGTGGCCGGGGCGTTTCGCCGGTGAGCCGCGCTCGTCGGACGGAGGCCTTTGGCTCGGCGGCGGGTTGTCGCCGTTGCCCCATCATTCGGCGGGAGGGGCGGGCAGGCTATGGAGGGCGCCCTGGAGTTTGGGGATGAGCTGGTGGCGGGCGTCGTCGCGGAGCAGGTCTTCGACCTCGGGCGAGCGGTTGCGGCTCAGGGCCAGGCGGGAGGAGACGAAGGAGGAGAGCCCGCGCGCGGGAACGCTGGTTCGGGCGTTCGGCGTCGATTTCCAGAGCACCCGACCGCGGTGGGATAGCTCCAACTGGGCCTCGACGCGGGTAAGGCGGTTCTGGGTGCTCAGGTAGCTTCCCTCGCGGTGTTCTCGGGTCGCCAGGCTCAACCGGAAAGGAGCGCGCGCCCAGACCTCGTCCCAGCGCGAGGCGCTCGTGGAGGGAAGGTAGCCCTTGTCCTCAAGCGCCTGGATCATCTCGGGCTTCATCGTCGTCGCGCACCATGACGACTCGTCGGCGGTCCCCTCGGAGAGAAATTCGATCACGGCGCCTCGCCGTTCGATCAAGGGGATGACGAGCGCGTCTATCCGCTCCAGGGCCTTGGGCTGCTCCGGGGCGGGAAGTTGGGAGATCGCCTCGACCGCGGCGGCGCCGTGGTCCAGGGCCGAGCGCGGTCGGCCGGCGGCGGCCTCCGATTTGAGGGCGGCCTCCTCCCGAGCCAACCATTCTGTGATCGCGTTTTGGAAGCGGGTTTCGACCTCGCGACGGAGCGGGGCCAGGTCTTCGTCGGCGTCGGATCGGGCCACGAGGTTGATCCATTGGCCGAGGGTCGCCGACGATCCGCCGCGCTCCTCAAGATCGCGCAGGGCGTTGTTCGCGTCGCGGCGGGCCAGCGACCGCCGCCGCTCGCGTACCGCCTCGGGATTCTCGGCGATGCGCCCCTTGACGGCCGGCAGCAGGTCCAACGCCTGGTCGAGTTTTCGCAGGGCCTGGTCGATCCGCCCGTTGGCCTCGCTGGCCTTGGATTCGGCGATCAGCCGCTCGATCAAGCGGACTCGCCCCGCGCGCTCGCCCACCAGGATCAGTTGCACCGCGCCCACCGCAAGCAGGCAGACGGCGGCGATGGCGATCCCCCACCACGTCCACGGAACCCATCGGGGGGTCGACTTGCGCGCCCCCTTTGGGCCGGTTTCGGCCCGCGGCAGGAACGGGACCTCAAGCAGCCGGCCACAGAACTCGCAACGCGCCTGCCGCCCCGGGCCGCTCGGCGGCGGGGCCTTCACCTTCTGGCCGCATTCCGGACAGGTGAACTCGCCGTCCATGTTGGTGGGCTCGCTTCTCGAAGAGGATGCAGCGCCGACGTCGGGCGCGATACAACCATTATAGCCCGTGGAGCGAGCGTTGCCCGAGGGGAGGGATGGTGGGAGGGAGAGGCTCCCTCCCGGCGAGACGCGGCGACTCTCTGAATCAACAACCGGCGTGGAATTAGATCGCCGGCTGGCTGGTGCAGTGGTTCATGACCCAGGTGTCGACGTCGGCGAGCATGTGGGCGTCGAGGCGGTGGTTGCAGGGGTAGGATTGGAAGGCGACGCGCAGGCCGCCGGCGCGGAGGACCGAAACGTCGCGGCGGGCGCGCGAGAGCGGGACGTGGGCGTTCCAGGCGCCGTGGACCACCAGGACCGGGAAGTCGCGACACGCCTTCAACCGACCAAGCGGACGAAAGCCGTCGGGGATCCAACCATTGATCGCCACCACCCCGGCGAACCGCTCGGGATAGGTCAGGCCCAAACGGTAGGCGACCGCCGCGCCCTCGCCGCAGCCAACCAAAAAGATCCGTTCGGAATGAACGTGCAGCAGGCTTCGCGTCTGGCGGATCCCGTGAAAGACCCCTTCCTCAAGGACGCTGATCGAGTCGGTCTCGGGCGATCGCAGGGAGCGCCGAAACAACTCGGCCTCGCTCGGCGCCGCGGGACTTCGGAAGTCGACGCGCTGGGGAAGCTCGAACTCGCGGCCCCAGGAGTAGCCCGTGAGCCGGTCGCGTTTCATCACCGGCTGCGTGCCCCGCAGGCCCAATCCCACATAGTTCCGCCGGCTCACCGCCGGCATCGCCCGCACGAGCTGGTCCTCGTCGCCGCCCCGCGCGTGCAGCAGGACGAGCAGCGGATAAGCGTAGTTGGGTTCATACTGCCGGGGGATGTACCGCGCTTCGATGAGCGACGGCGAGCGGGCGAGCGTCGACGAGCCCTGAAGGTCGATCCGGTCTTGGGCCATTACAAAAACCTCGCGGTGCAAGACGTCCGTGATGTCGATCAGTGGGGTGGCCGCCGACGGAGACCGGATGCTGGAGGGAGCGCCGCCCGTCCCCTTGGGGATCGAGAAGGCCGCGCAAGCCAAGCATAGTCGCGATCTTACCGCCCTTCAACAAAGCGCCTAGTTATTTTCCATTTTGGCTCAAGTTTCCGAGATTGCGATCCGAAGACGGCGTGGATCTCCGGAATTTGAGGAGGTTGTGCCGGTTGACGGCGATCCGAAAAATAGGAGGGCCGCGTCGCCCGCGTCGGCGGGCAACGCGGCGGAGGCTCAGAACAGGTCCTTGAAGAAGTCGGTAACCTTCTTGGGAACGGCGCTGATCTTGTCTCCGAAACTCTCGTTGGAGTGGACTTTCGGTGGCGGCCGACGGAACAGTTTGGTCGTGGGCGCCGCGTGGCCGTTTCTCGTGGCGTTCGCCCGCTGAGCCAGTTGCTCGGCGCGCTTCAGCTTGGCGGTCGAGGCGATGTTGACGGCGAGAAGCTGGTCGGGCGCCGGCGTGTTGGGCACGAATCGGGTGCCGTCGTTTCCCAAAAGCCGCAACGTGATCGGCGCGGAACTGGCCGTGTTGTTGTTCTTGAACGTTTCGTTGAGCGAGCTTTCCGGGTCGGCCACGGCGACGACCTTGCCCGTTCCCAGACTGTCCAGAAGGATGCCCGAGGGAAGCCGACTTGGCAAGGTGAGCGACTGGTTGATGGTCTGCTGGTAGCCGGGGGGGAGCCCCGGGATGGCGGCGTCGCCCAGGAAGATTGACCGGGTGGTGTTGCCGCTGGGGCCGACCAGAAGGAACCGAACGCGGAAGGGGCCGGGGTCGGACTCGCCCATGTTCTGGACGCTGGTCTGAACCTCGAAGCTCTTGCCCCAGATCAGCTCGGGGGCCGAGATCGACACGGTGCCCATCGCCAGGTCGGGCAGGGCTTCGTGGTCGGGGGGTGCCTCGACGCCGGCGGGCAGCTTGATGTTGACGATCGCCTGGTCGATCCCGACGCCGCCGATCGCCACGTGGGGCGAGACCGGGTTGGTGACGAAATCAGCGTCGGGCAGGATCGTCAGCGTGAATTCCGTCGCCCCTTGAAGGAGGACCGGCGGGATCTCCGGCAGCGCGATCGACTTCTCAACGTTGACCGTCTGCCAGGGAGCGATGGCCGGCACGTTAATTGAGCCGATGGTCACGTCGTAGCCCGTGCCCTGAATCTGGCCCGCGGGGGTCAGGACCACTTGGGCCCGCGTGGCCGGCGCCGCGCCGTAGGATTGATTGGAGATCTGAGTCGTGACCGCGAGCGACTTGCCCCAGGTCGCCGAGGTGGGGTAGGTGCCGACCGAGGCCGTGACTAGCTGGGCGGGCTGGCTGGGCGCGATCTGAACCGTGGTCAGGTCGTAGCCGGCGCCGATGCCGGAGTTGTTCCGCTTGTTGGCTTCGCGGACGGCGTTCTGGGGATCGACCTTCATGCCGATGTACACGATGCCGTTGGTGCCCATGCCCGGCACCGGGCCGGCGGGGAGCCGCACCGTCGTGGTGAACGGCACCGATTGGCCGGCGGCCAGGCCGTCGGGGATTGTGACCTCGCCGATCGGAATGGCCCGGCGGTTGATGTTCGGCCGGCTCCCGGCGTAGATGGCGACGTTGAACGGGCCGGTGGCGTCGCCCGCGCCCTGGTTGGTGACCTGACCAATGGCCGTGACCGCGTCGCCCCAGTCGGCGTTTTGAACCATGACGAACGACGAGCCGACCAGGTCGGCCGGGGCGTGGACCGTCGAGAGGACCTCGCGCTTCTCCAAGGAATCGAACTTGAGGATGATCGGCCCGCGCCCCCAGGCGCGTCGACGGCCGGCTGCTCGCCGTTTTTGAGACATTCGGTCGTTCTCCTCCTTGAGAACCTCGCGTCGGAAGCCGCGATCCGATTCCGGTGGGACGAATCGCCATCCCTCCGGCCTCGCGCCGCGGCCCCGGGAAGACAAGGCGGCGGTCGCGCGTTCGATTCGAATTCGATTTGGTCCCAGTCCATGGGGCTCGGGGCAAGCTACCCTCAACCGCCGATTCCGTCAAGGCGGTCTAATCGTTCAGGCTGGAAAATCCCGGAAAGGCGGTCGCGAACTTCTCCAACCACGGGTGGGCCGTCCTCGGGCTTCGGGTGTTCGCTCCCCTCGTCAATGGATGATTGACCTCGCGTCGCGGTTCTAGGAACTTGGAGTGGCGCGCTCGCGGCGCCAACTCGGGGCGAAGCCGGCCGCCGCCGCTCACGTTTCGACCCGCGCGGCGCGAGTCGCCACTTGCCCGAAAACTCGGAGAATCGGCATGAGGGTCTTGCTCGTCAATCCACCCTACCAGACGATCACCTCCAATTTCGGGGTGGGCCATCAGGTTCCGCTCGGGCTGCTCATGGTCGGCGGCCCCCTGATTGACGCCGGCCATCGGGTGACGCTCGTGGACGCGGAGCGCCGCCGGTTGAGCCCGGCGGCGATCGCTCGCGAAGCCCGGCGCGTCGCCCCCGAGGTCGTTTTGATCGGTCACGCCGGCTCGACTCCCGGCCATCCGGCCTGCATGCGAGCGCTGCGGGCGATCAAGGCGAGCGACCCGGACGTGATCACGGTCTACGGGGGCGTGTACCCGACATACCACGCCGAGCGAATCCTCGGAGAGGAGCCGGCGGTCGATCTCATCGTCCGTGGAGAGGGTGAGGCGACCTCGGTGGATCTGTTGGCGGCCCTGGCGTCCGGGAGCCGGTCGGCGGAGGACCTGGCGCGCGTTCCCGGGCTGGCTTTCCGGGCGGGAGGCGAAGTGATCCTCACGGACGCCCGGCCACCGATACGGAGCCTCGACGACTGGCGGGTCGGTTGGGAGCTCATCGAGCGCTGGGACGATTACCAGTGCTTCGGAATGGGGCGGGCGGCGATTGTTCGGTTTCTCGCGGCTGCTCGCACCGCTGCACTTATTGCGGGCAGCACGGCTTCTGGGTGAAGTGGCGGCATCGCGACCCCGCCAAGCTGGCCGATGAGATCGCGTGGCTGCACCACGCGCGCGGGGTCAACTTCATCACGCTCGCCGACGAAAATCCAACAACCCACAAGGAACGCTGGCGCTCGTTCCTGGAGGAGGTCGCCGCCCGGAAGCTGCCGGTTCGCTTCTTCGCCACGATCCGGGCGACGGACATCGTTCGCGACCGCGACATCCTCGACCTCTACCACGAGGCGGGCATCCTCTATGTGCTGATGGGGATCGAATCGACCAGCGACGAGGTGCTCCGTCAGATCGCGAAGGGCTCGACGACTCGCGAGGACTACCTGGCCTGCCGGCTGCTGAAGCAACACGGAATTTTCTCGATCATCGGGCACATCGTCGGGTTTGGCGCGGAGGACCGGTCCACCTTCCGCGCGGCGCTGCGCCAGCTTCGGCTCTACGACGGCGACTATCTGAACGCGATGTACGTCACCCCGCACTGCTGGACGCCGTTCGGCGAAGCGATTCGAGACCGCGAGATCATTGAGCCGGATCAGTCGAAGTGGGACTACCGGCATCAGGTCCTGGCCCAGGATCGCCTCAGTCCCCGACAACTGTTTCTGGCCGTGAAGTGGCTGGAGCTTCGCTTCCACTTGCGCCCGGGGCGGCTCTGGTCGCTTCTTTGGGATCGGGATGGGGCGCGGCGGCGGCAACGACGCTGGGTGTTCCGGCACATCGGCCTTGTCTGGCTCGCCGAGATTTTCGAGTTCCTCGCTCGCGGGGGCCCGGGGCGTCGGCGACCGAGCGTGGCCGGGCCGGCCGCTCGGGTTTGCGTTGAGGAGCACGCCGGCGCCGTTTGACGAGCCGTCGGGACCGGCGCCCGGCGACCCCCGCGCCGACGCCGCGCGGTGGGACTCGACGAATCGTCGGCGTTGTGTTACCAAGGGTTTGTGGAGCGAGCGCGCCGGGAACGCCCCTCGTCGGGCGGGGCTTCGCGGGGCCGGAGTCTGGCTGGAGCGCGGGCGGGCCGGAAGCGGGAGTGGGAGCCGAGGTTGACGGAGCAGCTCGTCGGAAAGCTCGGGTACGTCGGGATCGCCTTGATCCTGGTCCTTGGGGGGCTCGGCCTGCCGATTCCCGAGGAGGCGCCGGTCATTCTGGCCGCCATCCTCACCCGTAACGGCCAGATGTCGGGCGCGCTGGCGTTCTCAACCTGCCTGGGCGGGATCCTGCTCGGAGACTTCATCGTCTACCTGCTCGGCTTCTACTTCGGCGAACGGGTCATGAGCCTGCCCCTAACCCGCCGGCTCTTGACCAAGGCGCGCGAGGCGCAGATCAAGGGTTATTTTCATCGCCACGGCTTCAAGATCCTGATTCTGGGCCGGTTCGCCGTCGGCTTTCGAACGGCCGCCTACCTCACGGCCGGGATCCTCAAGCTGCCGCCGCTGAAGCTGCTGTTGACCGACCTCGTCGCGGCATTATTAAGCACTAGCCTCATGTTCGCGCTCGGCTATCTGTTCGCCCGTCAGATTGAGAAGGGGATTCACGACTTCCAAAAGTGGGTCGCCATCGCCCTGGCGGCGGGGATCGCCGGCTGGCTGGCGCATCGATATTACCGAGCCCATCAGCGGGCCGGCCGGGCGGTCGGCCCGCCGGTCCTGGTCGACGACGAGAACCCACTTCCCCCCGACGACCTTTCGGGCGACGCGGCGGCGCCCGAGCCCCCCGTGGAATCGCCCGAAAACACCGCGAACGACGCGGCCGCCGGGCCCCCGCCGGAGCCCAAGCCGCTCCCCGACGCCCCCGCGCCGACCGACCGGCCCGACCCGCGTCCCGCCCGCCGCGAAACCACCCGCGAGAGCGAAGCGCCGCCGCTGAGCCGGACTTGAGCCCGCCTCCGCCGAGCCTCCGCCCCCCGTCCGCGGGGCCCGCCCGCCGCGGTGAAAAAAATTCGTGGGTGGAGGATTAAAGTCGTGTTGACCGATTATGGCGATCGTGCTAGTTTCCCCGCCGTCTTGACCGGCCTTACGCGCCGGCTGGACGCGCAACTGACTCTGGAACTTTGGAATCGCCCCCGCGAGGGAGCGGTCGGTTGTCGATCGAGAGCCGCCCGCCGTCGATGCTTTGGCTTTGGACGCGGACGGACTCGGCCCAAGCGGCCCAACCGAATTGGAACCATCGAGATCCAGAACCAAGAGGCGGCCGGAGCCGCCGCCGGTTGCGGGCTTCTCGACCCGCTTCATCGCGACAGCGGCACCGCGGGTACCGTCCGGAGACGTTCTCCGGCCGGCGAGTTCACGGAATGACTCGCGGGGGGATGTTCGTGATGCGACGAACCTCCCAGATCAACCCTGGAAGATCGACTCGAATGATGAACAAATTCTCGTATGCTCTCGCCCTGGGGGCCGGCCTCGCGCTGGGCGCGGTCGCGCCGACCGCGCAGGCCGCTCCGATCGTCCAGAATCTCGACGCCCCCGAGATTACCGCGGCGCAGTTCAATAGCCTCTTCAAGCCGATGGACAACGCGCCGCCTCTGACCTCGACCTACCAGTTTATCGGCACGCCCGTCACCGGCGTCGTGCAGTCGCAGGTGCTGCAAGGCTCCGGCGCGTTTGAAGGGCTTTACGCCTACGCCTACCAGTTTGGGGTCAACGACGTCGCCGACGTCAACGGCGAGCCCTCCTCGGTCAACAGCGCCAGCTTTCAGTTCAACGCCACCCCCGCGCGGGCCGACCTGTTGAACACCGGCGGGCCCGGCAGCGCGGTCTTCGTCGTCAAGGACGGCCAGGTCGGCGGGCTGAGCGTGCCCCAGGCCGGAAGCCTCGTCGGCAGCTCGATTCGGATCCCCGAGTCGGTGGCCTGGATGCCGGGAACCAAGACCGGCGCCCTGACCTTCCAATACCTGGATCCGGCCGAGGACAAGGGCCCCCTCGAGGCCGGCGCCACCAGCGGCACCATCGTCGTGCTGACCTCGCAGCCGTTCACCACCAAGCCGGTCAGCATCCAGAACCCCAACCCCCAGATCACCTACCCCAGCGCCTACATCTCCGAGGGTGGCCCGATCCAGGAGGTTCCGGTTCCCGAGCCTTCGACCGTGCTCGCCTGGGCCGGCATGATCGGCGCCGCGGCCATCGCCCAGCGGCTCCGCGGCCGCCGCAAGGCCGCCTAACGAAACGATCCAAAGCCGGACTCGCTCTCGTCCGGCGCGGAATCGAGCCGGGCCCCCCGCGATCGCTCGCGGGGGGCCTTTCGCGTTTCGAAGGCCGCCGTTCAGGCCGCGAACATCAGGCTTCCCGCCTTACGCGCTCGCCTGGTTCAACAGGCTGATCGCTGCGTCGTCGAGCTTCAACCGGGTCGCCTCGATCAGCTCATTGAGCTGGTCGAGATTCGTGGCGCTGGCGATCGGGGCGGTGACGCTCGGCCGGGCGATCAGCCAGGCGATCGCCACGCGGGCGGGCGTGGAGGACGTCCGGGCCGCGACCTCGTCGAGGGCCTTGAGGACCCGGCGCCCGCG
>Ga0182742_1004800_pt1 | contig 11911 bp, 9 predicted proteins | sample eDN5th37CBELigMG_FD_128880 | JGI IMG/M metagenome (GOLD analysis project Ga0182742, IMG submission 128880) | Enriched Miracle-Growth compost microbial communities from Emeryville, California, USA - eDNA 5th pass 37_C BE-Lig MG (version 2)... ... | reverse complement strand
CGAGCTGCGCGCCGCGCCCGACGAGGAGCACGCGCTGGAGGTCCTCCTCCGGCACGCCAAGGGCCTCGGCTGCCACAACAAGGGCCGCAAGGGCAACTGGCCCGACGTCGACGCGGTCCGGGCCCGCGCCCGCGAGGTGACCGAGCAGGCCCGGCGCCTGGCCGACGACGTCCGCCACACCGCCCTGCGCCACGTCGCCGAGCTCCTGGCCGGCTTCACCGTGGCGGGCGCCGAGGCCCGCCGTCGTGAGGGCCTGCTCGAGTTCCACGACCTGCTCGTCCTGGCCCGGGCCGTGCTCCGCCACCCCGAGCGGGGCTGGGCGGTGCGTCGCGCCCTGCGGGAGCGCTACCTCCGCCTCCTGCTCGACGAGTTCCAGGACACCGACCCCATCCAGGTGGAGCTGGCCGTGCTGCTGGCCTCCTCCGACCCCGACGCAGGGGCCAAGCCCTGGCACCAGGTGGAGGTCGACCCGGGCCGGCTGTGCTTCGTGGGCGACCCCAAGCAGTCCATCTACCGGTTCCGGCGGGCCGACATCGGCGTGTTCCTCGACGCCCGCGAGGCGCTCGCCGCCGGCCCCCTGCAGCTCACCACCAACTTCCGCACGGGCGCGCCGATCGTCGACTGGGTCAACCGCACCTTCGAGCAGCTGATCCGGCCCGAACCCCGCACCCAGCCCGACTACGTGCCGCTCCACCCGGTGCGCCCGGCCCCGCCGGAGGGCCCGCCCGTGGCCTTCGTCGGCCCCGAACCCCACATCGAGGCCCTCAACGCCGACGAGCTGCGCCAGCGCGAGGCGGCCTCGGTGGCCGCCGTGGTGCGCCGGGCCGTCGACGACGGCTGGTCGGTCGCCGACGGCACCGGCGGGTGGCGCCCGGCCGGCTGGCGCGACGTCGCCATCCTGCTCCCGGCCCGCACGTCGCTGCGCATGCTGGAGCGGGCGCTCGAGGCCGCCGGCGTGCCCTACCGGGCCGAGACCTCGTCGCTGGTGTACGGCACCCAGGAGGTGCGCGACCTGCTCGCCGTGGTGCGCGCCGTCGAGGACCCCACCGACACCCTGTCCGTGGTCACGGCCCTGCGCTCCCCCGCCTTCGGCTGCGGCGACGACGACCTGCACGACTGGCACGTCGGCCACCGAGGCGTCTGGGACCACCAACGCCGGTTCCCGCCCAGCGCGCCCGCCGACCACCCGGTGGCGCGCGGCCTCGCCTGGCTCGGCGACCTGCACCGCCAGCGAGCGTGGCTCCTGCCCAGCGAGGTGCTGGAGCGCATCGTCCGCGAGCGCCGGCTGCTGGAGGTGGCCTTCGCCCAGCCTCGCCCCCGCGACCTCTGGCGGCGCCTCCGCTTCGTGGTCGACCAGGCCCGCGCCTGGGAGGAGGCCGGGGGCACCACGCTGCGCCGGTACCTGGCCTGGGTGGCCCGCCAGGCGGCCGAGGGCTCGCGAGTGGTGGAGACCGTCCTGCCCGAGAGCGACGACGAGGCCGTGCGCATCCTCACCGTGCACGGCGCCAAGGGGCTGGAGTTCCCGATCACGGTGCTGTCGGGCCTCACCACGCTGCTGCGCACCCGGCCCCGCGGCGTGCAGGTCCTCTTCCCGGAGCAGCGCGGCTGGGCCGTCAAGCTCGGCAAGGACTTCGCCACGCCCGAGTTCGAGCTGGCCCACCCGATCGACGAGCAGATGGACCACGCCGAGCGCCTCCGCCTGCTGTACGTGGCCGCCACCCGGGCCCGCGACCACCTGGTCGTGTCGGTCCACCGGCACGCCGGCAAGCCCCGCGACACCGCGGCCGAGGTCCTCTGGGCAGCGGGGCGGCACGACGACCTCGTCACGCTGCTGCCCGACGAGGCGCTGGCCGGCCCGCCGGCGTCCACCGACGGGACGCCCGCACCGACGCCCACCGACCCGCCGGTGCTGCCCACCCTGCCGCCCCGCCCGACCTGGGCCGCCGAACGGGAGGCGGTGCTGGCCGCGGCCACCCGCCCGGGCACGCTGTCGGCCACCCGCCTGGCCGAGGAAGCGGCGCGGGCGCAGGACGCCGACCCGGATCCGGGCCTGGCCAAGGACGCACGCGATGTCGATCTGCCGCCGTGGCAGAAGGGCCGCTACGGCACCGCGGTGGGCCGGGCCGTGCACGCCGTGCTGCAGGGCGTCGACCTCACCGATCCCGATGCCGCGCTGGCCGGCCTGGCCGACGCGGCCGCTGCCCAGGCCGCCGCCGAGGAGGTGCTCGGCCGGGAGGCGGCCATCGAAGCCCTGGCCCGGGCGGCGCTGGGTGCGCCGATCGTGCGGCGGGCCGCCACCCGCCCGCACTGGCAGGAGGTCTACGTCGGCGCGCCCGTCGGCGACCGGCTGCTCGAGGGCTACGTCGACCTGCTGGTGCGCGACGACGACGGCCTGGTGGTCGTCGACTACAAGACCGACGCCTGGCGCGACGCGGCCGAGCTCGACGCCAAGGTGGCCCGCTACCGCCTCCAGCTGGCCGCCTACGCCCGGGCGGTGGCCGCGGCGGTGGGCGAACCGGTGGCGCGCGCCGTGCTGGTGTTCCTGGCTCCCGAGGGCGCGGTGGAGCGCGAGGTGCCGGGCCTGATCGAGGCCCTGGACGAGGTGGGCGAGCTGGCCCGCGTCTGACCCAGGGAACCGACGGCGCTGAACGAGACGGCCGTAGGTAGCATCCGCACATGGGTGCCGAAGGCCCACGCTCCGTGCTCACCGAGCCCCTCCCCAACGCCCGCCACGAGTCCTTCGCCGGCATCGACGTCGCCGTCGTGCACGCCGGCGCCGCGCGGGTGAAGCGGCTCGTCTACCCACCCGGGTTCCGGTGGTCGCAGGAGGTGCGACCGCTCATCGGGACCGAGGTCTGCCACCACTGCCACGTCGGCTTCCTGGCCCAGGGCCACCTCCGGGGCGAGTACGAGGACGGCTGCGGCTTCGACTTCGTGGCGCCTGCGGTCATCGTCATCGAGCCCGGGCACGACGCCTGGGTGGTGGGCGACGACCCGGCCGTGCTCATCCAGTTCGACTTCGAGGCGGACTCCGTGGAACGGCTCGGCCTCCAGGGAGCCCACCACGACTGACGGGCTCGACCCCGGTCGCGCTCCATGGGCCTGAACCGACGGCAGTTCCTCGCTGCGGGCCTCGGCGCCGTCGGCGCCGTGGTGGCCGCCGGCGGCCTGACGCGCCAGGTCTGGCCCATGCTGGCCCGCGAGGACCTGGTGCCCGGCGAGGCGCCGGACATGGTCCTGCCCCCGCTCGCCTGGGACACCACCCGCGACCGGGTCACATTCGCGGCCCTCGGCGACAACGGCAGCGGCGGCCGCCAGGCCATGGCCGTGGCCACGGAGCTGGCCCGCACCTACCGCGCCGCGCCCTTCGGCGTGGTCGCGCTCCTGGGCGACATCTGCTACTACGGCCCGATCCAGAAGCGGTTCGACGACGTCTTCCGCAAGCCGCTCGGGCCGCTCATCGACGCCGGCGTGGGCTTCGAGCTGGCCATCGGCAACCACGACGGCAACCTCGACTACTCCCAGGCGGGCCTGGAGGAGATCGAGGCCGAGCTGGCGCTGCTCGGCACGCCGGGCCGCTACTACACCACCACCCACGGGCCGGTGGACTTCTTCTACCTCGACTCCAGCGTGCCGTCGCTGTCCGGCGTGAACGGCGCTGGGCAGCTCGCCTGGCTGGACGACGTGCTGGCGCGATCGACCAACCAGTGGCGCGTCGTGTGCATGCACCACCCGCCGTTCTCGTCGGGCTACCACGGGTCGGCCCTGCACGTGCGCGAGCGGGTCGTGCCGATCCTCGAGCGCCACCGCGTCGACCTGGTGCTGGCCGGGCACGACCACCACTACGAGCGCACCCGCCCGATCGACGGCGTCACCTACGTGGTGAGCGGTGGCGGGTGCAAGCGCACGCCGGTGGGGCGGTCGGACTTCACCGCCGTGGCCGACTCCATCCTGGAGTTCCTGCACGTCGAGGTCGACGGCGACCGGCTCTCGGCCCGGTGCATCCAGCCCGACGGCCACGTCGCCGACCGGTTCGAGCTGCGCGCCCGCCGGTCATGAGCCACCGCGTCGTCGACGCCGTGGCGCCGGTCGTGTACGCGGTCATCGACTTCGCCGCCATCATGGCCCCGAGCCTCTTCATCAAGGTGGCCGCCGACCGGGGCGGCATGGCCAGCACCGTGGGCCTCGACCTGGTCGCCGCCAGCCTCGCGATCGGCGTGCCTCACGCCGTGATCGCGTGGTGGCGGCTCCGGTCGGAGGAGCGCATGGCCGTGCGGCGGGCCGACATCTGGATCGCCGCGATCGACGGGCTGGTGGTGCTGGCCCTCGGCTGGACGCTGCTGCTCCTCGCCGTGCTGGCGCTGTTCGTCGACGAGCACTCCGCGCTGGCCAACCGCGGCTACCCCGTGATCGCCCTGTGGGCGGGCTTGCTCCTCGTGGCCGTCGCCCTGGCAGAGGGCGTGTCGCGCTTCGTGTTCTGGTGGCTCGAACCGCACGCCGCGCTGCACCGGCGTCGGCGGAGGCACCACGTCCGCCGGTCCCTGCGCCACGCCCGCCGCACCACCGCCGACGACGCCGTCTGGGCCGGCCTCCGGCGCCACTAGTCCCCTCAGAGGACGTGCTCGCTGATGGCGTGGATCGCCACCCCGGCGAGGGCGCCGACGACGGTGCCGTTGATGCGGATGAACTGCAGGTCGCGCCCCACTTGCAGCTCGAGCTTGCGGCTGGTGGAGGGCGCGTCCCAGCGGGCCACGGTGGTCTCGATGAGCGTCGCCACCTCGCTGCGGTAGTTGTCGACGACGTACAGCAGGAGCCGGTCGAGCCCGGTGTCGACGCGGGCCTGCAGCTCGGGGTCGTCGCGGAGCCGCTCGCCGAGGCGCACCAGCATGCTGCAGGTCCGGCGGTGCAGCTCGCTGGTGCGGTCCTGTGACGCCGCCATCAGCGCGCCCTTGGCCTCCTGCCACAGGCCGGCGGTCCAGGCCTGCACCTCGGGGTGGGTCAGCACCTCGCGCTTCAGCTCCTCGGCCGCGTCGACCAGCGCCGGGTCCTGGCGGAGCCGCTCGGCCAGCGTGGCCAGCCGCGCCTCGAAGGTGCGGCGCAGCTCGTGGTCGGGCGAGTCCAGCAGCTCGGCCAGGAAGCGCTGCGCGCCGCCGTGGATCTTGGCGAAGATCCGGTTGTCGATGGGCTCCGGCACCCACCACGGCGACTCCTTGGTCACCACCTGCCGGAGCGTCTCGCGGTGCTCCTCGAGCACCCGCTGCAGGCCCGTCAGGACGGCATCCAGCAGGCGCTGGTGGTGCCCGCCGTGGAGGGCGACGTCGATGGCGCGCGCGCCGAGGCCGGCCACGTCGAGGGACGCCAGCCGGGCCTGGACCATGCCGTCCACGCCGGCTTGCACCTCGCGGTCGTCGAGCACGGCCAGCACGGCGTGGAGGCCGTCGCCGATGGCGTCGGCCGCCCGTTCGGCGTGCTCCGGCTGGGCCAGCCACTCGCCGACGCGCCGGCCCACCTGGGCGTGCTGCAGGCGCTCGCTGATGAGCTCGCGCGACAGCAGGTCGCCCTCCACGAACTGCCCGAGCGAGCGCCCGATCTGGTCCTTGCGCCTCGGGATGATCGCCGTGTGCGGGATCGGCAGCCCCAGCGGGTGGCGGAACAGGGCCGTCACCGCGAACCAGTCGGCCAGCGCACCCACCATGCCGGCCTCGGCGGCGGCTTCCACGTAGCCCCACGCCGCGGGGTCGGCATCGAAGGAGCGGGCCACGACGTACAGGACGGCCGCGGCCACGAGCAGGCCGGTGGCCACCACCTTCATGCGGCGCAACGCCGCGACGCGCTCCTCGTCGGCGGGGACGGGTCCTCTCCCTCGGTCTCGATGGCCGGCGGCGCGCCGACCGGGCGCCCCGGCGACTGTAGACGTCCGCCGTGGCCGGGCCGAGCCGGTGGTGACGCCGCCCGGTGGGGAGTGCGCGAGGGGCACCGCGGGTATGCGCCCGCGATGCCCCCTCGTGACGAACCCGCGCCCGACACCTCCGGCGCACCGGCGGCCGAGCGCGAGGCCGACGCCAACCCCGACGAGACGCCGGCCGCGCACCGGGACCCCAGCTACGGGATGCCCGGCGACAACCCCCTCGCCGCCGAGGACGACGACGACTAGTCGCTGACTCGCCTCACCCGACCGTGCGGCTGACGGCCATGGCGGAGAAGGTGGCCTCGTCGGTGAAGGCCACCACGAACACGTGCGGGCCTGGCGCCAGGGGCTCGGGGAACCGCCACACGGCTGTGGCGCCGCCGGCCACCGGCGTCGTCGCCGCGTCGCGCGGCGGGCCCCCGTCGACCGAGAGCCACGCCGTCCCGACGGCCGGCGTGACGACGGCGACGCCCTCGGCCTTCGGCTCCTCGGCCAGCTCGAGCCGACCACCCGTGGCCGGGTCGAAGGCCCACGGCTCCACGAACCAGACGCCCGCCGACTCGGCGTACCGGGCCGGGAAGGCGTCGTGGCGCTCCTCCACGTTGCCCTCCACCTCCAGCCGCCCGCTCACCACGACGACGACCTCGCCCGGACCGAGCGCGATCACCTGGGTGGTGCGGTCCTCCACGGCGGCCCAGGCGCCGTAGCCCTCCGTGGCCTCGGCCAGCACGCCGTCGACCGAGCCGGCGTTGGCCACCAGGTACGCCTCCGACCGGGGCCCGAGTCGGGAGGCCGCGCCGTCGAGGTCGCCGCGCCCAAGGGCGTCGAGGAAGCCGAGCACAGCCGCCTCGCTGCCCGGCACGGGGACGACGGCCGTGGAGGGCGCCGACGTGGTGGTCGGAGCCGGGACCTGCCCGGAGGCCGGCGGCCCCTCCTCCGCCGTGCCCGCGGGCACGATCGGACCGGGGTCGTCGACGGACCGCCCGGCCACCAGCGCGGCCGCCGTCGCCACCACCAGGAGCACCGCCGCGGCGGCCACCGCGACCGCCCGGCGGCGGGCCACCGGGTCGCGGCCGGGCAGGGTGGCCGCGGGCAGCTCGAGCACCAGGCCCGCCGTCGGCGGCCGGCCGGGTCCGTCGTCGGCGGCGGTGCCGGTGTCGTCGGAGGCGAGGCGGGCCTCCAGCTCGTCCCAGAACCGGGCTCGGTGGGAGGGCACCGGCACCCGGGTGATGGCCCGGGCCACCACCAGGTCGCGGTGGGGCAGGCCGCGCGGGTCGCGGCGGTCGGTCTCGGTCATCGTTCGCCCTCCTGGAGCACGCGGCGCACCTCGGAGCGGGCCCGCGCCAGCCGCGACGCGACGGTGCCCGGGGCCACGCCCAGCAGCGCGGCGGCGGCCTGGTAGTCCCATCCCTCGCCGTCGACCAGCACCACCACGGCCCGCTGGTCCGGCGTCAGCCCGGCCAGCGCTCGCGTCGCGGCGTCACGGGCCGCGGCGGCGTCCTCGGGGCCGCTGCCGCGGGCCGGCACGTCCCAGCGGGGCTCGGCCAGGTCGACGGGCCGAGGCCGGCGTTGGGCCCGGCGGAGGTGGTCGATGCAGGTGTTCGAGACGATGCGGTACAGCCACGTGCCGAGGTCGGCGTCGCCGCGGAAGCGGCCCAACGACCGGTAGGCCTGCACGTAGGCGTCCTGCATGGCGTCGTCGACGCGGTGCTGGTCGCCGGCCAGCAGCCGCGCGGCGAGCCGGCGGAGGCGGTCGTCGTAGCGCTGCACGATGGCCACGAAGGCCTCGTGGTCGCCCTGGACGGCCCGCGCCACCAGCTCGCGCTGGTCCACGCTCCCCCGGACGGCGAGGGTGCCGCCGGGGCCTCGGTTCCGATCGGTCACGCTGGTTCGACGGCGCGGCGGCGGGATTCCTTCCGCGTCGTTCCGTGCCCCGTAGACGGCGCAGGGATGATGGAGCGCGATGGCGTCGCCCTCGCTCCGCGCCGGCACGCCCGCCGGCCGGTGGGTGGTGGCCGCCACGGTCCTCGGCTCGGGGGTGGTCTGCCTCGACAGCACCGTGGTGACGGTGGCCCTCCCCGCCATCGGCGAGGACCTCGACGCCTCCCTCAGCGGCCTGCAGTGGACGGTGAACGCCTACCTGGTGACGCTGTCCGCGCTGCTCCTGCTCGGGGGCAACCTCGGCGACCGCTTCGGCCGCCGTCGCCTGTTCGTGCTGGGCCTGGTCGGCTTCAGCGCGGCGTCCGTGCTGTGCGCCGTGGCGCCGACGTCGGCGGCCCTCGTGGCCGCTCGGGCCCTCCAGGGCGTGGCCGGCGCGGTGCTGGTCCCCGGCAGCCTGGCGGTGATCGCGGCGACCTTCCACCCCGACGACCGCGGCCGCGCCATCGGCACCTGGTCGGGGCTCGCCGGGGTGGTCAGCTCGATCGGCCCGTTCGTGGGCGGCTGGCTGGTCGACGCGGTGAGCTGGCGGGGCATCTTCCTGCTGAACGTGCCGCTGGCCGCCATCGCGGTGTGGATCGCCGTGCGCCACGTCCCCGAGACGCGCGCCCCCGGGGAGCAGCCGCTCGACGTCGTCGGCGCCGTGCTCGTCACCGTCGCCCTGGCCGCCTTCTCGTACGCCGCCATCGAGCACGCCGGCACCGGCAGCTGGCTGGCGGCCGCGCTGGGCGCCGGCGCGCTCGTCGCCTTCGTCGTCGTGCAGCGGACCAGCTCGCACCCGATGCTCCCGCTCGACGTGTTCCGCTCGGCCCAGTTCACCGGCACCAACCTCACGACGCTGGCCGTGTACGCCGGCCTGGGCGGCGCGCTGTTCCTCCTGGTGCTGCGCCTGCAGCTCTCGCTCGGCTACAGCGCGCTGGAGGCCGGCGCGGCCAGCGTGCCGTTCACGGTGCTGATGCTCCTGCTGTCACCGACCGCCGGGCAGGTCGGCCAGCGCGTCGGCGCCCGCTGGCCGCTGACGATCGGCCCGTTCGTGTCGGCCGCGGGCATCGCCCTGCTGAGCGGCGTGGCCCCCGGCGACAGCTACACCACCGCGGTCCTGCCGGGCGTGCTCGTGTTCGGCCTCGGGATGTCGATCACGGTGGCGCCCCTCACCGCGTCGGTGCTGGCCGCGGTGGACGACGCCATGACCGGGCTGGCCTCCGGCGTGAACAACGCGGTGGCCCGCCTGGCCAACCTGGTCGCCGTCGCCGCTCTCCCGGCCCTCGCGGGGATCGCCACCGACGGCGACGTGGCCGCCAGCCTCGACGACGGCTACCCCACCGCGCTGCGCATCGCGGCGGCCGTCACCGCCGCGGGCGGCGTGGTGGCCTTCCTGCTGGTCCGGCGCACCGCGCCGGTGGAGCCCGCCCCGCAGGCCTCGGTCTTCCAGTCGTGCCAGGACCCCGGCGTGCTCACCGAGAGCCGCTGAGCCGCGCTCAGGCCGTGCGGCGATGCTCCTTGGGGCTCACCCCCCTGACCCGCTTGAACGCCGCGCTCAACGCGAAGGGGCTGGCGTAGCCCACCTGCGGGGCCACGGCAGCGACGGTCGCGCCCGGCTCGCGCAGCAGGTCGGCGGCCAGCGCCAGGCGCCAGCTCGTCAGGTAGGTCATGGGCGGCTCCCCGACCAGCTCGGTGAAGCGGCGGGCCAGGGCGGCGCGGGAGAGGCCCACCGCGGCCGCCAACGACGCCACCGTCCAGGGCTCGGCCGGCTGGTGGTGGATGAGCTGCAACGCCCGGCCCACCATGGGGTCGCGCCCGGCCGCGTACCAGCCGGGCGCGTCCGCGTCGGGGCGGGCGAACCACGCCCGCAGCGCGGCGATGAGCAGCAGGTCGAGGAGGCGGTCGAGCACCGCGGCCTGCCCCGGCTCGTCCTTCTGGATCTCCTCGGCCAGCACCGCCAGGTAGGGGCACTCCCAGCTGCCGGCTTCGAGCACCACGACGCGCGGCAGCGCGTCGAGCAGGCGCTGGCTCACCTCGCCGGCCGTCTCGTAGGTGCCGGTGAGCAGCACGGAGGCACCCGTGGGGCTCGTGCCCCAGGTGCGCACACCGAGGCTCATGAGCTCGCCGAGGTCGACCCCCTCGGCGGTCTGGCAGCGCTGCCCCGGGTGGATGACCACCTGCGGCGCCACGCCCGGCTCGCTGGTGACGGTGTACGGCTCGGGTCCGCGGACCACGGCCAGGTCGCCCGGCCCGAGCCGCTGCGGCCCGGCCCCGGCGGTGATCCAGGCCTCGCCCCGGACGACGGCGACCACCGTGAGCGGGGCTTCGTCCTGGATGCGCAGGCCCCAGGGCGGATCGAGGATCGAGCGGAGCAGGAAGGCGCCGCGGGCGCGCGGCCCGTCGAGGAAGGCGGCCAAGGCGTCCATCGGGACAGGTTAGACGGACGCGCATGGATCCGAGCGCGTGGGCCATGGACCGTCTCAGCCCGGCGGCGTTCAATGACGGCATGACCACTGCAACCACGACCACCACAGCCACGACCACCACAGCCACGACCCCCACAACCACGACCACCGGCGAGCGCGTCGTCGACGCCCGGCTCGTCCGGCGGGCCATCGCCCGGCGCTCCTACGCCGTCCTGTCCACCGTCTCACCGGCGGGCCGGCCGCACGCCGCCGGCGTGCTCTACGCCAGCGTGGGCTCGACCCTCTACGTCAGCACCGACCGGAGCAGCCGCAAGGCCCGCAACCTCGCGGCCAACCCCCACGTCGGCGTGGTGATCCCCGTGCGGCGCCTCCCCGTGGGCCCGCCCTCGGCCGTGCAGCTCCAGGCCGAGGCCGAGCTGCTCTCACCCGACGACCCGGCCGTCGTCGAACTGGTGCGGGCGGGACGGCTGCGCGCCATCACCAGCCACGGCGAGCTCGACCTCCCCGACGGCGCCATCGTGCGGATCACGCCCAACCCGCGGGTGCGCACCTTCGGCCTCGGGATGTCGCTCCTCGACCTGTTGCGCCACCCGCTCGAGGCCGGCGGCGTCGCCTACCTCTGACCGGCCGCGGCTCGCACGAGGCGGGCCCAGCTGGTGGCGTAGCCCTCGTCGGCACAGGCCGGGGCGGCCGCGCCGAGCGACAGCGGTCGGAAGGTGTCGATCATCACCGCGTGCTCCTCGTTGCGGGTGCGCCCCAGGGAGGCCTCCGCGGCGCCCGGGTGCGGCCCGTGCACGAAGCCCGAGGGGTGGAAGGTCATCGAGCCGAGACCCACGCCCGACCCCTTCCTCGCCGTGTAGTCGCCGGCCACGAAGAACATCAGCTCGTCGCAGTCGACAGCCGAGTGGGCGTAGGGCAGCGGCACCGCGGTCGGGTCGTAGTCGGCGGGCCGCGGGCAGAACGAGCACACCACGAAACCCGGCCCGGCGAAGGTCTCGTGCACCGGCGGCGGCGCGTGGAACCGCTTCACGATGGGCTCGAAGTCGTAGATCGACAGCGCGTAGGGGTAGACGTAGCCGTCCCAGCCGACCACGTCGAACGGATGGTGCGCGTACACGTGGCGGGTGACGCCGTCACGGTGGCGCACCAGCACCTCGGTCTCGCCGTCGTCGTCGGGCGCGAGCAGCCCGTCCGGCCCACGCAGGTCGCGCTCGCTGTAGGGGGCGTGCTCGAGGAGCTGGCCGCGCGGCGACACGTAGCGGGCCGGCACCTTGACGTGCCCGCGCGCCTCCACCACCAGGAAGCGGGCGGGGCCCTCGGGCACCCAGCGGTGGACGCAGCCGATCGGCATGCGCACGTAGTCGCCCTGCCGGGCGGGCAGCTCGCCGAAGACGGTCTCCAGGCGGGCCGCGCCCTCCTCCACGAAGACCAGCTCGTCGCCGAGGGCGTTGCGGAACAGCGGGCTCGGCCGGTCGGCCACCACGTACGAGACGCGCACGTCGTCGTTCTGGACCAGCGGCTGCCGGCTCGTCACCACGTCGCCGCCGGTCGGCAGCTGGTGGGGCTGGAGCAGGCGCGGCACGAGCGGCGAGTTGGGCAGGCCGTCGGAGGTCAGCGCCGGCACGTCGACCGGCTCGGCCTCCAGCAGCACGTTGGG
>Ga0182742_1004799_pt1 | contig 11912 bp, 9 predicted proteins | sample eDN5th37CBELigMG_FD_128880 | JGI IMG/M metagenome (GOLD analysis project Ga0182742, IMG submission 128880) | Enriched Miracle-Growth compost microbial communities from Emeryville, California, USA - eDNA 5th pass 37_C BE-Lig MG (version 2)... ... | reverse complement strand
AGCGTCCGAATAAAACTGATCAAAGTGGTGAGTATGAATTGATCCATGCAAATGCCGCTAAACTTGAACGTACCTTCCAAAGTTTTGGAGTGAAAGCCAAAGTGACGCAAGTTCATTTAGGGCCTGCCGTAACCAAGTACGAAGTGCATCCTGATGTTGGGGTGAAAGTCAGTCGGATTGTGAGTTTGCATGACGATCTAGCTTTAGCACTAGCTGCGAAAGATATTCGGATTGAAGCTCCAATTCCTGGTAAGTCGGCAATCGGGATCGAAGTGCCAAATTCAGAAGTGGCGATGGTGTCTTTACGTGAAGTTATTGAAGCGAAGCGAAATAATAAACCAGATGCGAAACTTCAAATTGCCCTCGGTCGTGATATTACAGGAGAAGCAGTTCTTGCTGAATTAAACAAAATGCCTCACCTTCTGGTTGCTGGAGCAACAGGTAGTGGAAAGAGTGTATGTATTAATGGGATTATTACAAGTATTCTTATGAGGGCAAAGCCTCATGAGGTAAAGTTAATGATGATTGATCCGAAGATGGTTGAATTGAATGTTTATAATGGGGTTCCACATTTACTTGCTCCCGTAGTGACGAATCCGAAACGAGCGTCACAAGCACTTCAAAAGGTCGTTAGTGAAATGGAACGCCGCTATGAATTATTCTCACACACAGGAACAAGAAATATTGAAGGATATAATGAACATGTGAAAAGGTCCAATGAGGAAGAGGGCGAAAAACAGCCGTTGCTTCCTTACATTGTCGTAATTGTCGATGAGTTAGCGGACCTTATGATGGTTGCTTCCTCAGATGTGGAAGATGCGATTACGAGACTTGCGCAAATGGCAAGGGCAGCTGGTATTCACTTAATAATTGCGACACAGCGACCATCCGTTGATGTTATTACAGGAGTCATTAAGGCGAACATTCCGTCACGAATTGCTTTTGCTGTCTCGTCTGCTACAGACTCTAGAACCATCTTAGATATGGGGGGCGCAGAGAAGCTATTAGGTAGAGGGGATATGTTATTTTTACCAGTAGGGGCTTCAAAGCCTGTCCGTTTACAAGGGGCTTTTCTTTCAGATGAAGAAGTCGAAGAAGTTGTCGATTTCGTCATTGGTCAGCAAAAGGCACAATATCAAGAAGAAATGATTCCAGATGAAATTCCAGAAACAACAGCATCTGATGTGCAAGATGAGTTATATCAAGATGCTGTCGATTTAATCATTGATATGCAAACGGCTTCTGTCTCGATGCTACAACGCAGGTTCCGAATAGGTTATTCCCGTGCAGCACGCTTGATTGATGAAATGGAACTTAGAGGTGTAGTGGGACCTTATGAAGGAAGTAAACCACGAACAGTTCTCATTTCAAAATCCGAAGAAGCGAGTTCATAATCAGGGATAGGTTCGTGGGTCTTTTTTACGGAAAGAATGTAGTTAAAATCTTGCAGCTGATACTAACGCAGAATAAGCCATTCATACTAAGTTTACAGGCTATATTCTCCTAATCAAAAGTTACTTTCACTGAAAACATGGCATACGGAAAACAAGATATAAATGATACAAAGTGTCTCAAGTGGTAATGCCATTTGAGGCACTTTTTTTAATTAGAAAAACACAATCAACTATTATATCAGCTTTTATGACATTGTGTATGAACATTATGCTACCCTATACGAAATCCCTTCCTTTTTTCGACAAAATTTTGAAACTCTATTTATTTATAAATGAAAAAATGATATAGTAATTTCGATTAGTAGAAATGTAATACATCAGATGTCTGATGTCTGGAGAATACGGTTGGAGGAAGTCCTATGTCAATCAAGTCAGATAACCGTCACTTATACCTTCAAGTGATTGATCACTTAAAGCAGGATATTCAAAATGGGGTTTACAAAGAAAAAGAAAAACTCCCATCTGAATTTGACCTTGCAAAAAAACTGGGTGTAAGCAGGGCTACGCTGCGAGAAGCTTTGCGTATTCTTGAAGAAGAAAACGTTATTATTCGTAGACATGGAGTTGGGACATTTGTTCACTCTAGGCCCGTGTTTACCTCAGGAATCGAACAGCTGAATAGTGTAACATACATGATTGAACAGGTTGGGATGAAACCGGGGACTGTATTTTTAAGCTCAACGGTTGTTGGACCGTCTGATGAAGATCTTCGCCGGTTTAACTGCTCACCAGAAGAGGACATTCATGTCATTGAAAGAGTTAGAACCGCAGATGGAGACCCGGTAGTTTACTGTGTAGATAAGTTTCCTTCTCGGATTTTCCCAGGTCCTTTTACCTATGAGAGAGAGTCAATCTTTGAAATTTTAGAAGAAGGGTCTGAAAGGAAAATTTCTTACGCAGTAGCGCAGATTGAACCAATTGGTTTCCACGACAAGGTATCACCCATACTTGAATGTGAACCTGAAACGGCCCTGCTGGTGCTCAAACAAATGCACTATGATGAAATGGACAATCCAATTTTGTATTCGGTCAACTATTTTAAAGCCGACAAGTTCAGCTTTCATGTCTTGAGAAAGAGAATTTAATTTTTTTTAGAAAAAGAGTCTAAAAATTCATGAGACTGAAAGCGTTAGCTTGTTGGTAAATCCCATTTCTACTAAATCTAACCAACAAAATCCTTAGGGGGTACTAACGTGAAAAAGCGTAAATTTGGTTTAACCATGTCGCTCATTTTGGCTGCTGGAACAATTCTTGGCGCTTGTGGTGGTGGCGACACTGAAGAAGCCGAAAAAGAAGGTACAACTGGTGAAAAAACAGATCAAGAATTTAGCGTAGCAATGGTTACTGACGTCGGTGGAATCGACGATAAGTCCTTTAACCAATCAGCTTGGAAAGGGATTAAAGAATTTGGTGAGGCAAACAACCTTGCAGAAGGTGACGGATATACTTACTTACAATCCCAATCAGATGCTGACTATACAACAAACTTAAACTCTTTAGCTCGTAAAAACTATAACCTAATTTTCGGTGTTGGTTTCATGATGGAAGAGTCTATTAATGAAATTGCTGGTCAACAAAAAGATTATAACTTCTCTATCATTGATGGTGCTGTTGATCAACCAAACGTAGCGAGCATTCTTTTCAAAGAGCAAGAAGCTTCTTTCTTAGCTGGAATTGCTGCTGGATTAACAACTGAGTCTAATAAAGTTGGGTTCATCGGTGGAGTAACAGGTGCTGTTATCGAACGTTTTGAAGCTGGATTCATTGCTGGTGTTGAAGCGGTTAATCCTGACGCTGAAGTAGAAGTTCAATATGCTGAAGCATTTGACAAAGCTGAAATGGGACAATCTATTGCGTCTAAGATGTATTCTTCTGGCGTAGATGTCATTTTCCATGCAGCCGGTGGTACTGGTAATGGTCTCTTCAAAGAAGCGCGTGACCTTAAACAAAAAAATCCTGATCGTAATGTATGGGCAATCGGTGTTGACTCTGACCAAGCAGCTGAAGGTGTAGTAGAAATCGATGGTGAAGAACAGAACATCATTATTACATCTGCATTGAAGCGTGTAGACGTAGCGGTTAAAGATATTTCTGAAAAAGCAAAAGCAGGAGAATTCCCTGGAGGCGAAACGTCTGTTTATACTCTAGCGGATGATGGAGTTGGCTTAGCACCAATTAATGACGCAGTACCTGCAAAAGCGGATATCGAAGCAAAAGTAGCTGAGTTCACTGAGAAAATTAAGAACGGTGACTTAGAGATCCCTGGTACGCTTGATGAACTTAAAACTTTCTCATTAGAGTAAAAGGATTATTACTAAGTTTTTTTATGAAAGGGTAAAATTTTTGCTTCTTTCATAGGTGGTTTGACCTAAGACTTGTGAACTGTTAAAAAATATTTATGTAGTTTTGATGCTGGCGCCTTGTGAATCGAGGCGCCGGTGTTAAGAATTCAGGATGAACGAAAATCCTAACTGAAGAACAGAAAGGCTTCTGTTTTTCATTTAAGGTTTTACGGGGGAGTCCTTTTTTTGAAAATTCAAAAAGGTCTGACCTCTTACTACCTGAATTTTCACCTTATTTGGGGGAGTGAAAAAAGTGGAATATGTTATTGAGATGCTCAATATACGTAAAGAATTTTCAGGATTCGTTGCGAACGATAATATTACTTTGCAATTGAAACAAGGAGAAATCCATGCGCTGCTTGGGGAAAATGGTGCGGGAAAATCCACGCTCATGAACGTTCTCTTTGGGTTGTATCAGCCTGAAGAAGGAGAAATTAAAGTGAAAGGCGAGTCTGTTAAAATAACGGACCCAAATGTTGCAAATGAACTAGGGATTGGCATGGTTCACCAGCATTTTATGCTTGTTGATACGTTTACAGTCACTGAAAATATCATTCTTGGGAAAGAGACAACCAAGGGTGGATTTATTGATATTAAAACAGCGGAAGAGGAAGTTCGCAAAATTTCCGAAAGATATGGTCTTGCTGTTGACCCCCAAGCGAAGGTTGCAAATATTTCCGTTGGGATGCAACAACGCGTTGAAATACTGAAAACGCTTTACCGTGGTGCGGATATCTTGATTTTTGATGAACCTACAGCGGTATTAACACCACAAGAAATAAAAGAGTTAATACAAATCTTCAAAACTCTTATTAAAGAAGGCAAATCCATTATTTTGATTACTCATAAGTTGAAGGAAATTATGGAAGTTTGTGATCGAGTAACGGTTATTCGAAAAGGAAAAGGTATCGGAACAGTCAATGTTAGCGAAACCAACCCTACGGAATTAGCGAGTCTTATGGTAGGTCGGGATGTTGTGTTCAAAACAGAAAAAACAGAAGCAAATCCTGCCCATGAGGTTTTGCAAGTTGAGAACTTGAATGTCAAGGATGCTCGTGGCGTTCAAGCTATTAAAAATCTTAATCTATCTGTTCGTGCTGGAGAAATTGTTGGGATTGCCGGGGTCGATGGCAATGGTCAAACAGAATTAATTGAAGCCATCACGGGACTTCGTAAAGCTGAAAGTGGACGGGTGAAAATTAACGGGAAAAACGTCCTGAATTTTTCACCAAGAAAAGTGACGGAAACGGGTCTAGGTCATATTCCTCAAGACCGTCATAAACATGGGCTCGTTCTAAACTACTCTGTAGGAGAAAATATGGTTCTACAAACGTATTACCAAAAGCCCTACTCTAAATCTGGAGTTATGAATTTCAAGAAGATTTACGATAAAGCAAGAGCATTAATTCAAGAGTTTGATGTGCGGACGCCAAGCGAGTACACTCCTTCGCGAGCATTATCAGGAGGAAATCAGCAAAAGGCCATTATTGGACGTGAAGTTGATCGAAATCCAGATATCTTGATAGCTGCTCAACCGACACGGGGATTAGATGTTGGTGCGATTGAATTTATTCATAAGCGTTTAATTGAACAACGTGATAACGGCAAAGCAGTTCTACTTGTATCGTTTGAGCTAGATGAAATCATGAACGTAAGTGACCGGATTGCGGTTATTTATGAAGGTGAAATTGTTGCGATTGTTGATCCTAAAGAAACAACGGAACAGGAATTAGGATTGCTAATGGCGGGTTCAAAGAAGAAGGAAGTAGGTGAAAATGCAAATGTCTAGCAGAATGAAAAACTTGCTAACCCCTGTCATTGCTGTATTACTAGGAGTATTAGTTGGAACGATTATTATGATTGTTAGTGGCTATGATGCGATTGCTGCGTACACGGCTCTTTGGAACGGTGCTTTTGGTGATGTGTATTTTGTTGGGGAAGTCGTTCGTCAAGTCACTCCATATATCTTAGCCGGGCTCGCGGTTGCTTTTGCATTTAAAACCGGTCTTTTCAACATCGGGGTTGAAGGACAAATGCTAGTTGGCTGGGTAGCTGCGGTTTGGGTAGGGGTTAGTTTTGATCTGCCGAGAATCATTCATTTGCCTTTAGCTGTTTTAGCAGCTGGAGTAGCTGGTGCTCTTTGGGCGTTTATTCCTGGTTATTTAAAAGCAAGATTCCGCGTTCATGAAGTAATCGTTACGATTATGTTAAACCATACTGCTTTGTATGTGACAAATGAAATTATTCGAAGCGTCCTTTCAGATGGGAAAGAACGTACCGATATGATTGCAGAATCAGCTTCATTACGTTCACCGTTTTTCGAAGTATTAACAGATTATTCCCGGATGCACTGGGGAATCACCATTGCGATTATTTGTGCAATTATCATGTGGTTTATTCTTGAAAAGACAACAACCGGTTTTGAATTGCGTGCTGTAGGATTCAATGAACATGCATCCCAATATGCTGGAATGAATGTAAAACGTAATATTATCTTATCAATGGTTATTTCAGGTGTCTTTGCTGGACTAGCCGGTGCGATGGAAGGCTTAGGTACATTTGGTTATGCCGCTGTTAAGGGAGGCTTTACCGGTGTTGGTTTCGATGGAATCGCCGTTGCTCTTCTTGGTGGGAATACAGCGATTGGGGTAATTCTCGCAGCGATTTTATTCGGTGGGTTAAAGGTCGGTGCTTTAAACATGCCGCTTGAAGCAGGGGTACCGAATGAGTTAGTCGACATTATTATTGCACTCATTATTATTTTCGTTGCATCAAGTTATATTATTCGTTGGTTTATCGATCGCATTAGTAAAAAGGGGGTGAAATAAGTGGGCTTCATGGACATCCTGCAAATCGTCATTCCGTCAACTCTATTATGGGCAGCTCCGCTTATTCTCACTGCATTAGGTGGTATCTTTTCAGAACGTTCAGGTGTTGTGAACATCGGTCTAGAAGGACTCATGGTCATCGGTGCCTTTACGGGAATTGTGTTCAACCTTGAAACGGTGCAAGTTTTTGGAAACTGGACTCCTTGGGTAGCTCTTTTGGTTGCAGCCCTTGTCGGTGCATTGTTTTCACTTATTCATGCTGTTGCTACGATTTCTTTTAGAGCAGACCACACGGTATCAGGGGTTGCCATCAACCTTTTAGCTGTTGGGGTTGCATTATTCTTAGTGAAATTGATTTATGATAAAGGACAAACGGATATCATTCAGAATGGTTTCAGAAAAATTGATATCCCATTTTTAAGTGATATTCCAATTATTGGGCCAATTTTCTTCTCAAATACGTATTGGACCTCTTATGTTGCGATTATTATCGCGATCATTGCTTGGTTTATTGTCTTTAAAACTCCATTTGGTTTACGTCTCCGTTCGACAGGTGAGCATCCAATGGCTGCTGATACTATGGGGATTAACGTTACGAAAATGCGATATATCGGTGTTATTATTTCAGGGGCGCTTGGAGGCCTAGGTGGAGCTGTATATGCTCAATCCATCTCTTCTGATTTTAGTCATGCGACGATTAGTGGACAAGGATTTATGGCACTTGCAGCGATGATCTTTGGGAAATGGCACCCACTAGGTGCGATGGGTGCGGCAATTTTCTTCGGTTTTGCCCAAAGTTTAAGTATTATCGGAAACAGCTTGCCATTCTTGCAGAATGTCCCAAGCGTCATTCTCTTAATTGCACCATATATTTTAACGATTCTTGCATTGACTGGTTTCATCGGGCGTGCAGATGCACCGAAAGCATCTGGAACCCACTATATCAAAGGAAGTCGTTAATCAATAAAACTTCTTTAGAAAAACTCTCGAATGTACCAAAGTTCGAGAGTTTTTTATATTTACTAACCGAGAGAACGAAATGATTATGATAATTTAGGGTCATAAGTAAATCAATAGTGACGAGAGATCGTGTAAATGAAAATTTCTATAATCTTTACGAAAATTAGCCTTTTGTTAAGCCCCTTCAAGGGTTTTTATTTTGAGTAAGAAGCAGCCGGAAATAACATAGAATTGGAAAGGGATGAATTTGTTTAGAGTTAGGATACTTGTCTTTTAAAGAAATTAGCAGGTATAGTAAGAATATGTACAAGTCAAAAGGAAAAGATAACAATATAACCTAGAAGAATCATACATAAAATGTACTATTGGTTGAATGAAAGTTCTAGGTACTACCTGTTTTCATTGGATTATACCTAGAAACAGAAGGAGGACCCTAATGGGAGTGATTTCGGAAGCAATTAAAGAGATGGAAGGTTACAAGCTCCATGTTGTGACCACGGAAAAGTTTAAAACGAATACAATTGTTTGGAAAATGAAGGCCCCGTTAACGAAGGAAGACGTCACACAGCGTGCTTTACTGCCGCATGTGTTGCAAAGTAGCACAGCTAGCTACCCAACAACAGCTAAATTGAGATCGTACTTGGATGAATTATATGGAGCAAACATGTTTGTTGATGTCTCTAAAAAAGGAGAATATCAGATTATTTCAATGTCAATTGAAATTGCGAATGAAAAGTTTTTGAGCGATGCGACTCCACTTTTATCAAAAGGGTTGGAATTACTTGCCGAAATGGTTAGAAACCCATTAGCGGAAAATGGAACATTTAACCATGAAACAGTCGAAAAAGAGAAGCGAACATTAAAACAAAGAATTCAATCTGTATTTGATGACAAAATGAGGTATGCTAATTTTCGTCTCGTTGAAGAAATGTGTGCAGGTGAACCTTATGCCTTACCTGTAAATGGAGAATTGGAAGCGGTTGATCAGATTGACGCTAAATCTCTATATGACTATTACCAGAAGGCTTTCGCTGAGGATGAACTAGATTTGTATGTCATTGGAGATGTTTCGTCACAGGAAGTTGAATCCATTGCGTCTGGTTTATTTCGTTTTGCTCAGCGGACTCCAAAAGAAACTAATACATTGAACCGAGTAAGTGGAGAGGCAAAGACGATTAAAGAAAAGCAGGATATTAAACAGGGAAAACTGAATATTGGTTATCGGACAAATATCAAATATGGAGACCAAGATTATAACGCTCTACAAGTTTTTAACGGGATATTTGGGGGATTTTCACATTCGAAACTATTCTTGAATGTGCGTGAAAAGAACAGTCTTGCTTACTATGTAGCAAGTCGGCTTGAAAGTCATAAAGGTCTGATGATGGTGATGTCAGGCATTGAGTTTGAAAATTTTGATTTAGCGGTGAAAATCATTAAAGAACAAATGGAAGCAATGACGAACGGTGATTTCACAGATGAAGAAATCGAACAAACGAAAGCCGTAATCGAAAATCAATTGCTAGAGACCGTTGATACCGCAAGAGGAATGGTGGAGCTTTTATATCATAATGTCGTCTCAAAGGTAACCGTTCCTCTGGATGATTGGTTAAATGGAATGAAAAACACAACAAAAGATGAAATTATCGCCGTTGCCAATAAGATTAACCTTGATACCGTTTACTTTTTAACTGGAATGGAGGCGGCGGAATAATGGAGAAAATTGCATTTGAGCAATTAAATGAAGAGCTTTTTTACGAGAAATTGGAGAACGGTCTAGATGTTTATATTTTGCCAAAAAAAGGTTTTAATAAAACGTATGCCACGTTTACGACGAAATACGGAAGCATCGATAATCATTTTAAACCGTTAGGCAAAAACGAATATGTGAAAGTTCCAGATGGAATTGCTCATTTTTTGGAGCATAAACTGTTTGAAAAAGAAGATGGAGATGTGTTTCAGCAATTCAGTCGCCAAGGTGCATCGGCCAATGCCTTCACGTCTTTTACTAGAACGGCTTATTTGTTTTCAAGTACGTCAAATGTGGAAAAAAACCTTGAAACATTGATGGATTTTGTCCAAGAGCCGTATTTTACCGAAAAAACGGTCGAAAAAGAAAAAGGGATTATTGGCCAGGAAATAACGATGTATGACGATAACCCTGACTGGCGGTTATACTACGGTGTGATTGAAAATATGTTCAAAAATCACCCGGTGAAAATTGATATTGCAGGGACGAGAGAATCGATCTCCCATATCACCAAGGATATGCTTTATGAGTGTTATCACACTTTTTACCATCCAAGCAATATGCTGCTATTTGTGGTGGGGGCGATTGAGCCGAAAGAAATCATGACTCAAATTAAAGCAAACCAAGCGAAGAAAGAGTTTAGTGCCCAATCTGAAATTGAACGTCAATTTGAATCGGAAATAGAGGAAGTTGCGGAGAAGAAACAAGTTCTGAAAATGAATGTTCAAACGCCAAAGTGCATCCTTGGAATTAAGGCCGCACCAGCAAATTTAAAAGGGCAGGAAATGTTAAAACATGAACTATCCACCAATATTATGCTTGACATTTTGTTTGGGAAAAGTTCTGAAGGGTATACCGAATTATATGGAGAAGGGTTAATTGATGATACCTTTTCATATGATTTCAGCCAGGAGCAAGGGTTTGGCTTTGCGATGGTCGGAGGCGATACACCAGATCCGGAAAAGCTTGTTGAGAAGGTGACGGCGATTCTGTTGAAAGCAAAAGAAGGATCTATTTTTAATGAGGAGCAGTTAGGTAGAGCGAGAAAGAAAAAAATTGGGGCATTCTTACGCGCGATTAATTCACCAGAGTATATCGCCAATCAATTTACCCGATATGCTTTCAATGAAATGGATTTATTTGAAGTCGTTCCGGTACTCGAAAGCATTACCATTGGAGATATTCAGGCAGCCGCAGCAGATTTAATTGACGAAAAACGGTTTACTGTTTGTCAAGTTGTACCGAAATAATTAGGAGCGTCAGCGTCCCTGCTGACGCTTTTGTCTTGAGGAGAATACATATGCATAAATTTATTTTAATTACTGGGGCGAGTGGGGCCATTGGCCAGTCAATCGCCCTCAATCTTGCTTCTAAAGGATATTCTTTGTATCTTCATTACAATCAGAATCAAGAGGGAATTCAAAATTTGTTAGCCAAATTAGCACCGTATCATGGAGAATTTATCCCGATTCAGGCGGATTTAGCCATTCCCCAAGGATATCAACAGCTTGCCGATGCTATTTTCTCTTTAGATGGAATCGTACATAATGCAGGACATGCTTTATATGGCCTGCTCCAAGATTTGACAGTAGAGGAGGCAGAGAGGCTCATTCAAGTCTCAGTTACCTCACCACTGTTGCTAACAAAATCTTTAGTGCCCAAGTTAATCAGTAAAAAAGAAGGGGCTATTGTCGTTGTATCGTCGATTTGGGGACAAACAGGTGCTGCTTTCGAAGTAGCGTATTCAACGGTCAAAGGTGCTCAAATTTCGTTTGTGAAGGCTCTAAGTAAGGAGTTAGCACCTTCAGGTATTAGAGTGAACGCAGTGGCGCCTGGAGCGGTTGAGACGCCAATGCTATCAGGGTTTTCACCTGATGAGCTGGCTGCGGTACGAGAAGAAATTCCACTTTCAAGATTAGCTACGCCAGAAGATGTTGCAAATGGCGTGGAATTTTTACTTTCTAAAAAGTCCAGCTACATTACTGGCCAAGTACTAGCGATTAATGGTGGATGGCATGTATAACTTTTTGACAAAATTTAGATGATGAATATTTTAGAGCCCCCCAATGCAAAATATCTATGAACACTTTAAAAGGAGGTTCAAAATTATGTCTGTTTTAGAAAACTGGGGTTCATGGAAAGATTTCTTAGGTAGCCGTTTGGATCAAGCTCAACAAGAAGGAATGAACAATAATGTAATCTCTGAAGTGGCTTACCAAGTTGGGGATTACCTTGCAAAGAACGTTGATCCCAAAAACGAACAAGAGCGTGTGCTTGCTGACCTTTGGTCTGTAGCGGATGAAAAAGAGCAGCATGCAATTGCGAACCTAATGGTAAAACTTGTTCAAAATAACGGGTAAGCAGACTGAAATAAAGAGGGGCATAGCCTCTCTTTTTTTCGCAATCAAAAGCACAAAGGAAACATGAAGCTTGATTCGCAAATTTAACGCTCGCTATGTGGCGAGTTTTCTTCTATAGAAAAAAAATATCTGTTAGCGCTTAATGATTTTTTGGTATCAGTCTCATATGCCCCTGAACAAGCCGCTTGCGCTTTTCGTGCTTTTTTGTTTTGATTTCT
>Ga0182742_1004798_pt1 | contig 11912 bp, 10 predicted proteins | sample eDN5th37CBELigMG_FD_128880 | JGI IMG/M metagenome (GOLD analysis project Ga0182742, IMG submission 128880) | Enriched Miracle-Growth compost microbial communities from Emeryville, California, USA - eDNA 5th pass 37_C BE-Lig MG (version 2)... ... | reverse complement strand
GCGGCGAGCTGCTCCCAGCGGCGGCTCAGGCCGGCTTTCAGCTTCTGGATCGCTGTCAGGCATACCTGCCGCCGGTTTCCCACCTTTCCACACGCCCCGCGGGATCAATCGCGTAGAACCCCGCATAGAGGTTCACGGTGGGGTCGCAATGTGTCGCCTCAAGAAGAATCCGCTCGCCCAGGCGGGGAAGCGTGGTGCCGTCAGGCGGTGTCAGGATGCCATGCTCGTCGCCGGCAAATCGGTACGTCATGGGACTGCTGACGCCGATCATTAGCGTCGGGGAGGGGCCGTTCACCGCGAACGCCTTCGTGCCCGCATCGATGCTGACTTGCCCCGCCCGGTTGACCGACACGACGGTCGCCAGCACGAACAGGCTTCTTTCGAAATTCATTCCGCCTGCGGAGCTACCCTGTAGGCGCCCATAGTCGGCATCCATGAATATATAGGAGCCGACCTGCAATTCGGTGAACAAACCGTTGGCGTCGTAGACACTTGTACCGGTGCCGCTTCCGGTGATGCAATCGACCGCGAACCCCGCGCCCCGCAAGGCATCCGCGCATTCTTCCAGATATGCGGTGACCTTGCCGGCGGCCTCGCGGCGAGCGGGTTCCTCGACGATGTGCTGGGCCTGTCCGGCGAACCCCTGAATGCCGGCAAAAACGAGGCTGGCCGAGTTGTCGATTGCCCGTGCGACGTCGACGCAGGCCGAAATGTCGGCCACGCCCGCCCGGTTCTGGCCCACGTCGATATCGACGAGAACGGGCAGTTGTCCGCCGCTGCCGCTGACCGCGGCCTCCAGCAGTGCGACCTGCCAGGGATGGTCGGCGACGACGGCGAGCTTCGTACGCCGGTTCGCCGCGGCAATCATTGCCGCCTTGGCCGGATCGGCGATGGATGAGGTGAGGAGGATATCCTCAAATCCGGCGTCCACCAGATACAGCAGTTCAGCCACCGTCGCACAGGCCAGTCCCTTTGCGCCTGCCGCCACCTGACGCCGCGCGATGTCCGCCGACTTGTGCGTTTTGATGTGCGGTCGCAGCGACGTTCCCGTCGCAGCGGCGCGCTGCGCCATGCTGGCGATGTTGCGGTCCAGTGCCGCAACGTCGACCACAAGAGCCGGCGTCGGAATGCTGGAGAGAGACGGGTGGCGGGGATCTACAGCCATGTGCAACTTTCGGGTCGACGACCGATCGGATCAGCGTGTCGAAGGATCAGACCTTCGGCATCACCTCTTCAGCGAACCATTGGCACTGCTCGTTGTATTCTTGAAGCGTGTTTACGGCGACGACCATCGCCGCGCAGTGGTCGACGCCCATGTCCTTGAGTTCGCCGATCTTGTCGATCACCGTCTGCGGCGATCCGACAAGGTTGGCCGAGACCTGGTATTTCGGATCGCGGCCGGTGTAGGCAAGCGACACGCGGTGCGCGACGAGGCCGGACTTCATGTAGGTGGCTTCGGCCTGCTCCTGTGTGCGCCCGAGCAGCAGGGAGAACTGCGGCGCCATCTCGATGTCCTTTGGGTTGCGGCCCAATTCTTCAGCCCGATTGCGGATGATGCCGATGCGTTCCTTGATCTCGTGGAACGGACGCCAGCCCGGAAGCCAGCCCTGGCCGTATTTGGCGGCACGCTCCAGCGACTGCGTGTTGTGGCCACCGAGATAGAGCGGGAAGGGATTTTGCCGGGGCTTCGGCGCCATCTCGAGATTTGTGAAGGAGTAGTATTGTCCGTCGAAGGTTGCCGATGTCTCCGAGATCAGCTTGTTGAAGGCAAGGATGCCTTCCTCGAACATGTCGCCGCGCCGGGCATCCGGGAATCGGTTGCCTTTCCAGGCCTCGAATTCCTCGCGATAGGCGCCAAGGCCAATCGCCATCGAGAATCGTCCGTTGGAGATTTGATCGATCGTCGCCACTTGCTTGGCGAGGTAGACAGGATCGCGCATCGGCAGCACCAGGAGCGCGGTACCGACCCGCAGCTTCTCCGTCGCCTGGGCGATCATCGCCATTGTAATGAGCGGTTCGTAGAAATTGGGCACTTCGCCCGGAAAAATCTCGCGGACATAGTTCTGGGTGGTGACGTGGTCGTTGCCCCATACGCCGTGATATCCGAGCTTTTCGCAAAGTCTGGCGGTGTCCACGAGGTCGGAGCCGGTGCAGAAATTGATCGGATATGCCAACCCTTCGTATCCGGTCGACAGACAGACGGAAAATTTCATGACGTTGCTCCTTTCACGATGCGCGTTGCCGGTTCGTCGGACCGAGCCGGTGCAGCGTGCTTTTTCGATGTCAGATCCTTGCCGCGTGTCGCCGCGACGGCTTTCAGCACATCATCCATATCGGCGGTGACGGTCAGAACGCTGTTGCCGAGATCGCTTGCGGGCAGCATTTCTTTTAGTCCTCCCGCGGTGAGCAGGCAGACTACGGTGTCGTCGCTGCCGATTGTGCCATTGGCACGCAGTGCGCTGGCGGCGGCGAGGGATGCTGCGGCCGCCGTTTCCAGATGGACGCCTTCCATGCGGGCGGCGCGCCTGCGGGTGTCCGCCACCTCCGCCTCGCCGGTTTTCACTGGCACGCCGCGCGTTTTCCGCAGCACCGTCAGCGACTGGAACGTTCCCTGCGGCGACGTGATTGACGTGGCTGCCGTTTGGTAAGGCTGCGGCATTAGCGGTGGGGTGTCTGATCCGGTCCTGAATGCTTCGACGAGAGAGCCGTAGATTTCGGCGGCGGCAAAGCGCGGAACGTGATCCACCCAACCGAGCGTTTGAAGTTCGACGAAGCCTTTCCACACCCCATACATTGCATCGCCGTAGCACACCGGCATGACGATCCAGTCCGGTACCTTCCAGTCGAGATCCTCGCAGATTTCGTAAGCGAGCGATTTGTAGCCTTCGATGCCGAATGGATTGGAGCCGACCGGCGGACCGAAGAACGGGGAAGTGGGAAACCAGCCGAACCGATCCACCCCTTCGCTGATAAGCGTCCAGCGATCGGCTTTGCTCGGCACCGAGACGACCGTTGCGCCGAAGGCGAGCATCTGGGAAATCATCGGGCCAGAACTGACGCCGGCGGTAAACACGATGCAGTCGAGGCCAGCTCGGGCGGCATAAGCTGCCACAGCCGCACCGGCATTGCCGGTCGAACTGGAGGCAATGACGCGCGCGTCAAACAGTCGTGCCGCCGACGATATCGCCACGGAGGCGAGGCGATCCTTGAAGGAGCCGGTGGGATTTGCGAACTCGCATTTGCCGAACAGGTTGGCCAGCCCCATCTCCCTGCCGAGCGCGGTGAGGGAGACCATCGGCGTGACCCCTTCGCCGAGGCTGATTGCATGCGAGGCATCCACAGGAAGACTGTGCTGATATCGCCAGATCGACCGAGGCCCGCGCGCGATGCGCTCCCTGGTCACATCCTTGAGGCGGTCGTTTGCGTAAGCGACCGTCAAGGCTGTCGGTAGATCAGGCCCACATGCCGTGCATTGAATTGCATAGCGATCGGCAGGATAGGCTGCGCCGCAGCGGATGCAGACGAGCCTTGCGTCGTTCATGGCTCGATGATCCGCAGGGCTCCATCGGTCGACATAAAGGTTTCAGCCCCGTCGGCGGTGACGAGGAGCATGTCTTCGACCTGGAGACCGGCAAGGCCGAGTTCGTAATAGGGCGTCTCGATGCACAGCACCATGCCTTCCTCGAGCACGCCCTTTTCATTCGGTGCGACGTTGGGATAGTCGTAGCCATCGATACCGATGCCGTGCCCGACGTGGTTGCGTTGATAATGGGGCAGCCCCTCGGCGCGAACGGTTTCCATGACCGCGTTGAAGACGTTGCTGACGACGACGCCCGGCTTGATGACGTCATAGGCGCGCAGCACCCCACGATGGAGGGCGTTATGATAGCGCCGGATCTGCTCGCCCGGCTCACCGAAAAAGCCGCAACGTGAAATGTCTGAGCGATAGTGCTGATAGCGGCCGCCTACGTCGAATCGGATCGCATCGCCGATCTTTAATGCGCGCTCCGAAGGCTGGGCGTTGCTCATCGCGCTGCGTTCGCCACACCCGATGCAAATTGAAACGGGCAAACCGTCATGGCTGACGGTCGTGCGGTTGAACTCCCGCATGAAGTCGAGTTCGCTGACGCCCTCGGCGGAAATGGCAAACGCGGCATCGATGGACATTTCGCCGATCTGCGCGGCGCGGCGAAGCCGGGCAATTTCTTCCGGTGTCTTGACCGCTCGAACCCTCTGAAGAAGGGAGGCGGATCGGACGAACGTTACATCAGGCAGTGCATCGCAAAGCTGGTCGAAGCACTGGACGGATATCGAGACCTCATCGATTCCGAGTTTGCTGCGTTCCAGCCCGTTGTCGCGAATGGCTGCAACGAGGGCCTCGACCGGGCCGGCATATTCCGGTGTCTCCATCAAGCGTAGCTGAGCAAGGTCTTTATCGCAGAGTGCGACGCTTTCGTTTCGGTCGAGCTGGAAGTAGCCGTATCTGCGCACATCGTCGATCCACGGCTTCTGATCGGCAATCAGGTCGATAAGGCCGCTGCTGGTCACGATGGCCGCCTCGCCCTTCCCTTGGGCCGGCATCAGCACGTAGGTCTGCGGCGTCCTCCGTGCCCATTGGGTCATAGCCCAAAAGCCGGAAAGATAGACGACATTCTCCGCGGATGTCCCAATCACGCCATCCAGTTCGTTGGCGTCGAGTGCTTTGTATAATCGAGGGAAATGGGTGAGGCGTTGGCTTGCCAAGGCGGATCGTCCCAATAATTGGTACAGTGTACCTATTTTAAAAGGCGCAATATATGCTGTCAATTCCTAGTTTGTGCTGTTCGCGAACGCGGCGGGAGCGGTGTCCGCCGTGGCAGATTGCTGCTCGCTCGTGAGCCAGTTCCCGCTCTTTTTCGCGGTAAGCACGACACGCTTGATGTCAGCGATGAGATCTAGATCGACCCCCGTTGGGGAGGTCTGCTCGGTCATCGCCGCCGGTTAGAGGTATGGAGGCTAGGTTGTTTCTGGACCAGGGCCCGTTTCGACTGGCTGTAGACGCCGATGGCGGCGCAGAGCGGTTAGCACGAGCCGTCGATGACGGTGGCGCTAATACAGCCAACCGTACCACACGTGCCGAGCACGACGCCGCAACTATCGCCGTCATCCCCGACAAGAAGATTTTCGACCGCTTCGTATCTTCCGGCCTTGCGGCGGCCGGCTGTAATAGGATGCCCTCACCCGCGGCACGCCGCTCGGCCCATCCGAAAGTCTTCGGCGAGGGTATCGGCGAGGAAATTACAAGGCGCATCGATCATACAAGCACCAGTCACATCAAGGTGGACGGGACGATGATGTCGGAAACGGCGTTTCTCGACACCTCGGCACTGACCGGTGAATCGCTGCGACCAACAGCGGCGAAGCCTTCGACCTGATGTCGCGCCGCCGCGCCAAGGAAAGCACCAATACCGGCATCGTCCGCCTGATCGAGGAGGCGCAGCGTTCGAAAGCGCCTATGTCGCGGCTGGCCGACCGCTGGTCGCTCGGCTTCCTCGCCATTACGGCGGGTAAAGTGGGAGAGCTATGGCTCTGCTGTCCTATTTCTTGACGAGAAGCAAAGTTTACGCCGGATGCGAGTGAGCCTTCTCTGATCAACGCTGATAATTCCCTGCTTCGGTCAAATTGTTCCCTGTTGTGGGGAATAGGGAATTCAATAGAATACCGTTGTATCGCAGTCCTTTCCCTATTCAATTCTCAATGGAAGCGGTCCAATTACCGAATTTCCCTGTTAAATTCCCTATTTGCTAGGTATCGGCAAATGAGACCGGTGCGATTTGCACTGCGTTGCCAGCCAGCCAATGTTGATTTTAGAGAATTTTCTTCTCTGGCCTATAAACCACGCGCATTACGGGCTCTTTGTAATCGCGCCGGACCGCCAGCCTCCCGAGCGGGTGTTTCAGCCGATCATCACGCCGAGAATGGGCCGGATATTTTGATTGCATTGCGAAGATCGGACGGAGTGAGGCCGTATCGGCGGCGGAACGTTCGGTTGAAGTAGGACAGGTCGTTGAAGCCGCAAGCATGCGCGATCGACGCGATCGTGCGAAGCTCGAGCGCCGGGCTGCGCAGCAGGCGTTGCGAGTGCTCCAGCCGCAGCAACAGCACGAAATCGGAAAACGTCGTCCGTTCGTCCTGAAACAGCTTGCGGACGTAGCGCGGCGAAATGCCGTGACGCGCGGCAATCGCGGCGATGGACAATCCCGGCTCGCACAGATGCCCGGCGATATCGGCCTTGATCGCCCTGAGCCGAGCGGCGCGCACGCCGCGCCGCTCACAGGTCGATGGATCGCGGTCCGGATCGGCCTCGATCATGGCCGCCATCAGATGGCGGACATGGGCGGCGGCGATGCGGCCGAGCTCCTCCGAAAGCGGTTGGGGTCGGGTTTGCAGCAGGTCCACATAGCGCATCAGCAGGTCGAAGGCGTCGTTCCGCCGGCTCACCACGGTCATCGTCACGTCGTCGCCGCTCGCAAGCATCGGCATCAGGTCGTCGGCCGGGATTGCTATGTTGACGAACCTCGCTTTGTCGCGACACCGGATGGTGCTGCATTCGCTGCCCCTGACGAAGATGGCGTCGCCGGCATCAACCGTCCGGTCGCGGCCGCGCTGGGCGACGTGAAGCGACGCATCGGCGGTGATGAGAAACATCATGTCCGCCATGTCGTCGGCAATGAGCCGTGGCGTGCGCGACACCTGGACCGGGCTGGCGGTCACCGAAGCGAGGGCGACGCCGGGCCACGCGCGCAACTCGCCTTCGGCGTGGAAGGGCGCGCCCTTTGCCGGCTCGATATCGAGCCGCACCATGGTTTGCCCGAACACCTCGCGCCAGACCGGAAGCCGGTCGCGGACGGGCAGCGTGGCTGTGGACAACATTAGCGACGCGGGCGGCGTCAATCCCGATCCGTTCGCATCCGCCATGCCGCCTCTCCCTGTTACAAGAATGCAACAGCGGCCGCCGGGCGTCAATTTCGTTCCGCCCCCGCACCCGGTGCCGTTCTGTCCGTGACGGTCCGGCCGGGAGGCGTAGGATTGGCCATAGCGCCGTCGGGACTTCAGCGAAGGCCGTGAGGACAAAAGCGGATGAGCTTGCCGGATGGCATCGCGGCCGGTGCGGGGGACGATGGCTCGGCGAACCTGCCGCCGCGCCCGGGAAAGGCCGTGCGGGTGCTGCTGTTCTTTCTTTACTTCTTCGGCTTCGTCATCGCGGTCCCGATGATCGTCGTGGCCATCGTGCAGACGACATACGGCCTGATCGACGGCCCGCCGTCGTTTCCGCCAGACCCCTTCGGCGAGCAGGTCAAGCGGATCACCAAATACGGCATCTTCGTCTGGGCCGGCTTGCAGTTCTTCATCTTCGGCCGGGTCGCCTCATGGGCCGCCCAGGTGCCGGCGGTTCCCGACGTGCCGGCCGTCACGCGGAACGTGTTGATGGGGCGGCTGCTGGCGCTCAACGACCAGGACATTCCGTTCGCGATCAGCCGCGGCAGGCGCGACAACGAGATCGTCGTGGACTGGCGCTACGCCGACGCCACATGGCTCGACCTGATGCGGCTGCACGGCATGAGCAAGGGCTATCGGCTGGTGCTTCGTCTGGACGAGCGCGCGCGCAACGTCAGGGCGCAGGATCGCTACGCCTCGTTCGACTGGTCGGCGGGGCGCGGGCCGAACCTGCTCTCGCTGAAATGGAACGTCTCGCTCGGCATCACCTTCTTCGAATACCAGCATGAGCGGGTGTACGGGCTGCAATTCAAGGACGGCAAGCCGACCTTCGATCTCAGCTACGCCTACACGTTCGACCTCAACGAACTGAAGCAGCCGATCATCGAGATCGTCCGCCGTTCCGGCTGGAATTTCCGTCCGGTCATCACCTTCTTCCGCCCGATCGGCGGCTGACAACGGATGGAAACGAGGGTCAGCATGATGCGCATCGGGTCGGCAATGATCGGTTTCCTCGCGGCAGCCGCGATCGCGCTCACGGTGGCGGCCACATGGCCGGCGGCGGCGCAGGATCAGGACAAGCCGCGCTGGTTCGGCAGCACTTACGACAGGATGACGGTGCTCGCTTACGGCATCCCGGACAGCGACTTTGTCGTTCTGCTGTTCTCATGCCGGCCCGGCGCGCCGGCGGTGAAGGTCGAGGTGCAGGACGAGGACAGCGGGGCGAACGAGGGCGAGCCGGTGCGCGTGCGTCTGGCGACGGCCGGCGCGCAGGTCGAATTTTCCACGCAGGCGGTGGCCAATCAGGAATCGGGCGGTATCGAACTCAACGCCGAATTGCCGCCCGACGAGTCGCTGCGACGCATCCTGACCTCGGACGAGCCGCTGGAGGTCACGGTCAAGGGGCACACGCAACGCTACGCCAAGGATGACGCCTCCGAAGCCGCGGCCGCCAAGATGTTCGCGGCGTGCGACGCCCAGAAGCCGATCAACGACCTCGACGTGACGGTGACCAACAAAGCCAGGCTGCCGTTGCAGAGCTTCGCCTATTCGCAGGCCGGCGTGAATTCGTTCGAGAGCGGCGAGTTCGGCAACAGCTCGCTGGAGCCGGGCGCGAGCCGCACCTTCACCATTCCCGACGGGCGCAAGATCTGCACCTTCGACATCGCCGTGGTTGTCGCCAAGGATGACGCCGAGTGCTGCGAGGAGCCCAAGCCGGCCGGCACGCAGAACTTTTGCAAGACCAGCACTTTTGTCGTCCATGACTAGGCGCGCTGTCGTCGGAATCGTCGGCGCGGCGCTCGTGCTCGGGGCGATATTCGCAGCCCCCGCTCATGCGGACAGCATTGTGGCGAGCTTCGACTGCGCAAAAGCGACGCGCCAGATCGACAAGGCGATCTGCGCCTGGGACACGGTGGGCGCGCTCGACGGCCGCATGGCCAAAACCTTCAAGGCGACGCTGGCGACGCGCAAGGGTGACGGCGCTGCCATCGCGTCGATCCGCGCCAACCAGAAAGCCTGGCTCAGTGAGCGCGACCGTCGCTGCGGACTGACCAACGTGACGCCGAAAGCCGGCAGCGAGGAGGGCTTGAGCCCGCGCGCGTTCGGCCAGTTGCTCTGTTTGCAGGCGATCTATCCGCCGCGCATCGCGCAACTGATGGATCTCGCCGCGCCGCCGCTGGAGCCGCGCGAGATCAAGACGGTGCCGATCGAACCGCTGCAAGCGGCCTATCCCGACGACTGGCGGCAGGCCGGCTATCAGGCCCAGGTCTCGCCCGACAACAGCCTGATGGCACTGGGCGTCGAGGACAACGCCGGCTATGTCAAGCAGGTCTGGCTCTATCAGCCGGCAAGCGGGCGGCTCAGCCTCGCCTCGCCGCGCACGCATCAAGGCAAGACGGAAAAGCCCGAGGACATCGCCGCGCTCGCCCCGTGGATCTGGGGTCGCGACGGCCGCTTCTACGTTCGCGCCTACCGGCCGCTCGGCACCAGCAGCGTGTTCGTCGCCGACATCGACGGCCATGCGCCGGCGCATGACCTGCCGCCCGACGTGGCTGAACGGTTCGCCGCTTTCGACGCCGCGCGAAAAACGCCGCCGGCCGCCGGTGAAGTTTCCACGACAAAGCGGCCGCCCGGCTTCGACGACAACAGCGACAACGAGCAGGACGGCGGCGGCTTCACCGCCTGGGCGCAGAACAAGGGGCACGGCGCGTTCGACCTGCTGGCCGCGCGCGACGGCGACCGGACGCCGCGGGTCATCGCCTCCGGCGGCTGGGAGCTGAAGGATTTCCAGCTCGATCCGGGCGGCACGCGGCTGTTCTACAACGGCGACGACGGGCTCGTCGTCACCGATCCCGACAGCCGGGTAATGCGCCGCCTCAAGGGCACGCACGGCACGGCCTCCGAAACGCGGCCGATCAATATGTCGGCCGACGGCGGCATCCTCGTTTATTCCGCCAGCGGCTCCTGCACGCGCGACGCTACCGACGAAGCCGACAGCCATGCGGACGATGGCGATAAGCGGGTCTGCCTCGCTTATCTGGCACCCGCCAGCTCACCCTCCGATCCTCCCTCGGAGCTTTGGATCGGCAAATGGACCGGCGATGCGCTATCGGCCGCCATCCGGCGCGGCGCGGCCAAGCCGGACTATCTGGTGATCGATCTTCACACGGCGGGCAAAGGCTGCTCGGGGGCGGTCACGCTTTACGGCAAGCCGACAGGCAGCACGGTGCTCGGCGAAAGCGACAACCCGAACGAGCCCGCCGCGCCGGTCTGCCGGGTGGAATTGACGCTCGACAAGGGCGGGCTGACGGCGGAGGTCGCCGGACCGTGCGACTATTACCACGGCGCTGCCTGCGGCTTCGACGGCAGGATGATACGCGACAGGTGACGGACAGGAGAGCCGCACCATGACGCGAACGATACCGTTCTTTATCGCGCTGAGGGAATCGCGGGATATTTGCCGTCCTGGCTAGCGAACGCGCCATCGCTCAAGTTGCGCGATCAAATCGGCCTCGATCTGCTTTTGCGTAAAGCCGGTCAGGTCGCGCGATCGGATCTCTCCCTCGACATGCGCCGAGAGCCACCATGCCAGGCTGCGTCGCGCCTCCGGCGCCTCCAGGGCGGTAAAGGCTGGCAAAGGGCGCGAGCGTGGCGCAAGGCGATAGGTGAAGACGCGATCCGGCGGAGATCCGATCGAAAGCGAGATCGCTCCATCCTCCTCGTCGATCCGATTGGCCGACCAACCCTCCTCGATCATCGCGTCACGGACGGATTGCAGTGCGGGCATGCCATTGCGGCCGATCTGCTCGACGATTTCCTTGCGTTTTGCCGAGGTGAAGAGGCGCTTGAGCCTTTCTCTCACCGGAGGAACCTCGGTTTCGATGGTCGCGCCTTCGACATCGGCCCCCGTCTGCCGGATCAGCGCGAACGTCAGCAGGATCATGATGAAACAGAAAGGCAGGGCGGCCACGAGCGTTGCCGCCTGCAGCGCGCCGAGCCCGCCGGCGATAAGCAGAAGCATCGCCGCCGCGCTCAGGATCAGACACCAGTAGATGCGCTGCCAGCGCGGCGTCTCGTCGGCGCCGCCGGACGCCAGCGTGTCGATGACCATCGATCCGGAATCGGCCGACGTCACGAAGAACACACCGACCAGAACGATCGCGAGCGTGGACGTGATCCCAGTGCCGGGCAGATACTCCAAAAACTTGAACAGCGCGGTCGACAGGTCGCTGTTCACCGCCTCCGCGATCGCGCCGTGGGCGACGCCCAGATCGAGCGAGATGGCGGTATTGCCGAACACCGTCATCCACAGGAAGGTGAATGCGGTCGGCACCAGCAGAACCCCGATCACGAACTCGCGGACGGTCCGCCCGCGCGAGATGCGCGCGATGAACATGCCCACGAACGGCGACCAGGCGATCCACCACGCCCAATAGAACAGCGTCCAGTCCGCCATCCATGCGCGCGGCTCATAGGCATAGAGGGTGAAGGTGCGAATGAAGAAATGGTCGAGGTAGAGGCCGAAATTCTGCACCAGCGCACGCAGCAGGAACAGCGTCGGGCCCGCCACCAGAACGAACAGCATCAGCAGCACCGCCAGGATGAGGTTCAGTTCCGACAGCCGCCGAACGCCGCGATCGAGCCCGCTCAGCACCGACAGCGTGGCGAGCCCCATGACCGCCACGATCAGTCCCGCCTGCGTCGCGATCCCGTTCGGAAGGCCATAGACATAGCCGAGGCCCGCGCCCATCTGCGACACGCCAAGACCTAGCGACGTGGCGATGCCGAACAGCGTTCCGCAGATGGCGAAGATATCAACCGCATCGCCCGCCCAGCCATCGATCCGCTTGCCCAGCAACGGATACAAACCCGATCGCAACGTCAGCGGCAAACCCTTGCGATAGGTGAAGTAGGCAAGGCTCAAGCCGACGATC
>Ga0182742_1004797_pt1 | contig 11917 bp, 4 predicted proteins | sample eDN5th37CBELigMG_FD_128880 | JGI IMG/M metagenome (GOLD analysis project Ga0182742, IMG submission 128880) | Enriched Miracle-Growth compost microbial communities from Emeryville, California, USA - eDNA 5th pass 37_C BE-Lig MG (version 2)... ... | reverse complement strand
TCGACGAGCATTCGAAGATCTTGGGGGCGTATGGATCAAGGTCGGACAAACGCTCGCCTTGCGCTTCGACTTGCTCCCCGCGGATTACTGCAATGAATTTTTGAAGCTGCTGAGCGAAGTCAATAGCTTCCCTTACGAGCAGGTGAGAACCATTATCAAGAAAGAACTCGGCGCTTATCCCGAAGAGATATTTGCGGAATTCGACTCAAAGCCGCTCGCCGCCGCCTCCATCGCACAAGTACACCAGGCGACGGCGTTCGATGGTCGACGACTGGCCGTTAAGGTTCAGCGACCCAAAGTCCGGCGGCTATTCCTGGCCGACTTGCAGATCATGCGCTTCTTCGCCTTCTGGCTCGATATCGCAGGAGCGCTGGGAGGCACCTCTCTGCGTTCGTTTCTCGACGAGTTCGCCCGTTGGACCATCGAAGAGGTCAATTTCCGGATTGAGGCGCGCAACGCCTATCGGATGTCCTTGTTTGCCCGAGATGATCCCTACCAGGTCAACGCCAAGGTCGCCTTTGAATATTCGTCGGACCGTGTGCTAACAACCGAATTCATCGACGGCATTCTCGTTCTAGACATCGTCCGCGCCATTCAGATATCCGACACGACCTTTCTGCGGACGCTTCAGGAACGCGGCTATGATCTCGAACTCATTGCTGAGCGCATATGCTGGAACATGCTCAATCAGATGTTCCGCGACCGCTTCTTCCACGCCGATCTACATCCTGCAAATCTTTTCGTGCTGCCCGGAAATCGAATTGGGTACATTGATTTCGGCATTGCCGGACGCCTCTCAGACGACCTGCAGATTTCGCTGCGGCATTATGTGCGCAACCTGTTTCAGGCGAATTTCGACGCGGCCATAGCCGAACTGCTGCGTTGGAACACGCCGTCCTTTACGACCGATATCGATGCTGTGAGGCGCGACTTGATCGTCGCGCTGGAGGACTATCGGTACGGTCTCGGGAAATCCGGAACCGGCGGACCGCTGCAGCTCACGTCGGGCTTCCTGACGACGATGATGTCCATCATGCGCCGTCACCAGCTCGCGATGTCGGAAAGTCTGGTCCTCTATTTCAAGGCTTTGTTGACCACCGACGCGGTTATTTTCGAGCTGTCACCCCGCTTTGACCTTTTCCAGGCGTTGCACACCTTCTTTTTCCGCGAACTCAAGATCGACACACGGATCGCGCTTCAGCCAGCCGTCATCTCCGACTCGGTCCAAAATATCGGGCACCAGTCCGCCCAATTCATCGCCGACATCGGGCGCATTCAAAACACCGGCCGTTTGCTTGAAATTGCGCTCGAAACGGCCCAGGCGCGCTTCGTGTTCTATGCGATTTGCGCAATCATCCTGGCGACAGGCGCATATATCGTGAACGACGAACACGTGGTCGAACTCCTGCAGTCACTCTTCGGATTTGAAAAGGCGTGGCTGTCGTCCTTGCTGATGGCGCTCGTCATCGTGTTCCTTGCGCTCCTCTGGCGGCAGAGCCGGACCCTCTCGGCCGTCGATCGTCGAACCGTCACGCGGCGCGACGCATTTGATCGCAGCCTTGGGCGTCAGCGATGACTCCGTGACATGAGAAGAACGCTGACTTCCCTGCGTCGAACTGCACAGATCTCACGCGTGCTCCTTCATGTCTTTGTTTTTCGATACTTGACGACCGAGGGTCGCCACCAGTCGACTGCACACGCGCTAAGGCTCGGATTCGAAGAACTAGGAGTGACCTGGGTCCTGTTGGGCGAAAGACTGTCGCTGCGTGCCGATATTCTGCCGACCGCGTATTGTCGCGAATTCCGTCACATCGCGACCAGCGCCCGCCGCATGTCTTTGGACGAAATCCATGAGGTGATCACCACGGAGCTTGGAGGTGCGCAAGATCGCTTCTTTGCATCGCTTGACCTGGAGCCGATCCGCACAACGCCGATCGCGCAGGTCCATCACGGGTTGACTACCGACTCCCGCCGACCCATCGCGGTCAAGCTGCAGAACCCGGATGTTCAGCGTTGGCTTTCCGTTGACCTCGGATTCATGCGGGCCATGTCGTCCGTACTGGATTGGTTCGGCGTGCTGAGCCCGGCATCGGCGCGGAGCTTTGCCATTGAGTTTGCACGCTCGGCCACCAACGAATGCGATTTTCGGATTGAGGCGCGCAATGCCCAGCTCATTGCAATCATGGCACGGGACATTTCGGACTCGCCGGCCGTTACCGTTCATCTGGAGCTTTCCGGGCGCAGCATCCTTACAAGCGAACTGATCGAAGGGATACCGATCAGGCACTTTCTTGACGCGATCGCTCGCAATGACCACGCCTTTCTCCACGCGATGAAACGCCGCGGCTACGATCTTACACGGATCGGACGCAACATTCACTGGAACCTGCTGAACCAGGTCTTCCGCGACGGATTCTTTCACGCCCAACTGCGCACGGATGCGCTGCTGGTTTTACCAAGCAATAACATCATTTACCTGGACAATGGTGTCGTTGGTCGGGCATCCGCCGAGCTGCAGGCGTCGTTGCGCTATGTCACGCGCCGCATTCTGCAAAATCATATGGACTATGCAATTGAGGAACTACTGCGCTGGATCGGTCCGACGGCATCGACCAATATGGCACGGGCGCGCCAGGATCTTGCAATCGTGCTAGAAGACTATGTCGATGGTTTCGAAAGCTCACCGGACGCTGCGCCGTGGCTCCACGTGCCTCATGTGTCGGAGAACATCCTCGCTGTCATGCGGGATGCCAGGCTGACGATATCTCCGGCACTCTCTCTCTATCTTGGTGCGCGCCAAGCCACCGAAAGTCTGGTTTTGCAGCTTGCGCCGCAACTCAACTTGCTTATGGAGCAAAGGCGCTTCCTCGCGCGCGGAGATGTCATGGATGCCGGGGAATTCAGGATCCCGAGCCGAATTCTCAGCGGCATCCAGCAAGGCTTTCATGACACGCGGCAATTGTTTTCTGACCTCAATCGGATTCAGAGCTCAACCCGAGTCATCGAGATATCACTGCGGACCCTGCAAATTCGTCTCCTGGGATACGGTGTCTGGGCGGCCATCATAGGCGTTGGTCTCTATCTTCTGTACAACGACACGACCTTCGACCTGTTGCGCCTTTTGCCCGGGTCTGGCCGCTTCTGGGGTACCACCGCAGTCATAATCGGCGCCGTCGTTTTCCTGACGATGATACTTCGTCAGGGGCGCAAGCTTGCGTCAATGGACAGCGTATCGACCAATCGCCGCGACGCCTTCCGCAATCTGCGGCGCATGCAGTGAGCAGGGCGAGTGTCATTGAGCCGGTGACGATTGCGACAAGGGCTTGGTGCTCGGCGATGTGACCGCGGCGGCCGGTGCGGACGGGTAGTCGATGACGAAGAGGCGCCGAAGCCACATGGCCGGCTTGCCTGAAACCAGGCGCCGGTGGAGGAAGCGCACAAGCGCTGACACCGGCCTACCTTTGGCGACATGTCTCAGCCGATAGAATAGTTCGATACGAAAAACCTGCCCCCAGGTCATGGGGGCGAACACACCTGCGAATGTGTCTCGCATCCCTTTGAGGTCGCGCGGCGCAGTCCGTGGCTCGAACAGCTTGTCGTCCTTCCAGCGCTCCGGTGACAGACTGATCTGCCAGGCATCGACCCAGGGCAACTGGTCTTCGTCGGGCAGATGATCCGGCAACGCCTCCTTGACGGCCTGCCAAAAGATGACCTGCGCGAGTTCCTCGAAGCGGTCGAGATTGAGACGCGCGACCTCGAGAAATTGTTCTGGCGTGCGGCGCGCCGCCAAATCGAGATAGAGGAGTTGGTGCAGCTTCATTCGGGTCAGATCAGCGTGAACGAATGTCGAGCGCGGCGGGATCATTTCCGCCCAGTCGACCAGCAGCCGCTGCACGCGCCGGTGCAAATCGTTGTAGCGTTGAAACATCGCGAACAGCTCGGGACTCGGCCGTTTGATCATGCCCTGCATGTAGGTCTGACATACGATCGACCAAAAGATCGCTGTGTCCCAGGCGAGCTTGGCGGCATAGATGTGAGCGTGTCCAAATGTCCGGTAGGTGTCCCGATAATAGGACAACGCATGCGGCCCAAGACACGTCAGCACCAGGCGGTTGAAGTCGGCGACCGCGGCCTCCGTCAATTGTCCCTCGCGATCCCGCCTTATCATCTCCGCTGTGATCGTGTTCCCGGCTGCAATAAAATCGGAGCCGACACTGTACAGCGGATCAAGAAACACGCCCGCGTCTCCGACGCAACTCCACCGCTGATGCGAAAACAATTGCGTTGCATCATAACTGAACTTCTTCAATCGGTGGAAATCGAGCGGCTCATCGCGCTCGATCATCCGCCACAGCACTGGCTCATGCCGGCTCAGCCATTCGAGCGACTGCTCGTACGACTTTCCGTAGGCCGCGATCGGATGGATGGTCTCGTCGGTCACAATACCGATGCTGGTCGCCCCAGACGAGAGCGGGATCAGCCACACCCAATATCCGCGCCCCATAAGATGATTTGTCGACCAATAACGGCTGTGAACAACACGTTTTTTCCATCTTTCGCTGCTGCTCATGTCCGTCACATCAATACGACGTCCGATCCGCCACCACGCGGCACTCGCAGCGTGGCCGTTTGGCTTCTGAAGCCCGAGCTTGGTTTGCAGAAGGCGGCGGCGGCCGAGCGCGTCGACCACCCACGTGCCTTGCAGCGCGAATATGTCGGCATCTCCGCCGCGACGGCATGATATCGTGTGCGGCTTCGTTCCGTCCGAGAGCTCAACGTCGTCGACCGATGCATTTTCGATCAAGATGACGCCCATCTCCCTCACGATCCTGCGCAGATCGTTTTCGAGGCGACCACGATCGATCTGATATGTTGGCAACGGAGGCGAGACTTTGACCCCGAGTTCAGGACGATCCTCGAATGCTCCATGTGGATTGCCGAAGAAGTAACGCAGACTGAATTTGCGAAGCTGGCGCTCGGACAAATTGGACTCCAGCTTAAGCACCTCGCCAAGGTAATGGGATCCAAGCTCATTTGATGACTCGCCAACCTTGTGCGCGGCGTCGGGAAACGGCGCAATCAGGCGATCGACCACCGCGACGGAAATTGGCTGATTTTCGAGCATGAGTTGCCGAGCAAGCGCTAGTCCGGCGAGGCCGCCACCGCAAATTACAACGTCGAACGGCTTCTCGAACATAACTGGCTCCAGGATCCGTCCCGGTAGTTCGCGCAGCGCAGTCGAGACAATTGTCGCCGGACAGGGCAAGACTTTCAACCAACAATATCGTTAGCGAATAGTGATCTCGTAGGTCGGAAATTCCGCAATCTGCTGACACCGGCGCATTCGGCCAAGACAGATATCGCAACTTTGACGCCCGCTGACGCGTCACCTCTTGACGCAGACGTATTGCACTTCCGGGGTATGATTTTTCTGACCCGTTCCGCACATGGCGTTCACGAGAGCCACAGCACAGTCCCTTTCCGATGGAAAGGTCGCTATCTCCGTTGCCACAGGCGCACCGGTCTGCATCAGAACCATGTATAGAACAAATGCAGTCTGAAACATCCGGATAGCTTTCAAGCGACTTTAGTATTGTATTCGAAAGCCGCGCCCTTTCAACAACAACCGAATGCGTCCCGCATTGGTTGATTTTCCGCTGCTATAGCACGCCCCAGGCCGCGCCGCCCCTCTGCCGAAGATTTCGAGACGCTACTGCGAGCTGCGTTGTGAGTTCGTCCTAATATTTGCGTGAAATGTCGTGTCCAGCCGAGTACATTTGGAAATACCTCTATTGCCAATGTGCGAATGCATAGCAGAGCGCGGCGCCAACTCTCGATGATGATTTGGGCTCTTGCAGCTGGCGGATAATGCTCTCAGTCGATTATCCTTATGGTTCGACGGTTGAGACAAAGAGATTTCGTGGAACACTGAGCCCGAGTAGTAAAGCGGAACGCAGCGCAATTGCTCACCGCAATGCGGTACGGTTGCTGGGTTTATAGGCACCCCTGGGTGGGGTACGATCCGCTGCGCGCGCCTCGACCTGCATCGCCCCCTTTCTACGCTATGTGTCCAAGCGCGCGCCGGAGAATGCGCGACAGTTCCTCCGCGGCATAAGGCTTGTGAAGAAGCTCAAAGCCTCCCGGGCCCTCTTCAGCCAGGACATGGCTGTAGCCCGAAGTCAGCACTACGGGAAGGGCGGGGAAACGGCGCCGAATCTCGCGTCCCAATTCGAGGCCGCCGATCCCGGGCATCACCACGTCCGAAAAGACCACGTCAAAATCTTTTCTCTCATCGAGCAGTGCCAATGCCTCATCGGCGTTTCTTGCCCAGGCCGTGATGTAACCAAGGTCCTGCAGGACCTCATTGCAAAACTGTCCGACCTCGAGATTGTCCTCAACGACCAGGACGCGTCGTCCGCCACCTGCCAACGAGCCTGCGTCGCTGTGCTGGTTGGAAGCTCCTTCCAGGACACCCTCGACTCTCGGGAGATACAGCGTAAAGGTCGCACCATGTCCAACTTGGCTATCGACGTTCACCTCACCGCCGGATTGCTTCACAAATCCATAAACTTGCGACAAGCCAAGCCCTGTTCCTTTCCCGAGCGCCTTTGTCGTGAAGAAGGGGTCGAAAATATGCGCAAGTTTATCGTCGGGGATCCCTGATCCTGTGTCTGCGACCGACACTGCTATGAAATCGCCGGGGGAGCCAGCGTGGCCGCGAACTGGCGGCAGACCTGTCACTCTTCGAGCGCTGATGGTGAGTCTCCCTTCGCCATTCATAGCATCCCGCGCGTTCACGGCCATATTGATCAGCGCTGTTTCGAACTGCGAGAGGTCCGCATGCACAAAGAGCTCATTTGATTGGAATTGAGTGACAACTTCCACCCGAGTGCCGACAACGGTGCGCAGCATTTCGGTAACCGCTTCAACGCGCTCAACGATGTTGAACACTTCCGGCTTCAGCGCTTGGCGCCGCGCAAAGGCGAGCAGCTGCCCTGTTAGCTTGGCGGCACGGTCAACCGTCTCGGCAATCGCTTCGACGTAACGACGCCGACGGTTTTCAGCCAGGGTTGGCTCGCGCAGTAGGTCGGTCGAGCTCTTGATGATGGTGAGGAGGTTGTTGAAATCGTGTGCGACGCCCCCCGTGAGCTGTCCTATGGCTTCCATTTTCTGAGAATGCCGCAGAACCTCCTCGGCCCGCATCAGTTCAGCCGTTCGCGCAGTCACACGCTGTTCGAGCGATGCCGCGAGTGCGCGAAGCTCATGTTCCGCACGTCGGCGTGCGACTGCGGTCCGTGTTCGTTCCGCCACCTCCCTTATAAGCGCCAGCTCGCGGGCTGACCACTCACGAGGGGTTGCGTGGTTCAGGTATAACAGTCCGACAAAACTGCCTTGCTCGGTTACGGGCATGTTGACAACAGATTGTGCACGAATTGCCTTAAGCGCGGCCGCTTTGGACGCCGTGCGCGGATCTTTTTCGGCATCTGCGAAAACGACTGTCTCACCCCGCTTGAGGTTCTCAATGTAAGACCCGTAATCGCGAAAATGCAGAACGCCCGCTAGACTTTTGATCCCGGGTGCGTTCCAGTCTCTTTCGATGGTGATTGTCTCGGCTACTTTGTCGATGGTGCCGTAACCGGCCCGGCTCACCCCCAATGTTTGTCCAAGAATTTCCGCGGCCGCATAGGACAGCTGTGCTGGATCCTCGATGTCGCGGATGCGATCGGACAGTTCGACGAGGGCCGTGCCACGCGTCTCCTCCATGCGGCGCTCGGTCTCGTCCCGCGCGATTTTTATGAAACCTCGTTGCTGCCCCAAGCTATCCAGCGGGAGCGGGCGCATCGAGCCGCGAAGAAACACCAATGAGCCATCCGCGCGCTGGTACCAACGCTCGTCTGGAGCGCAGCCTTCATCGCTGGCCTTAGCCGCCTCGGCTTCGGGTTGGCCGCCGGCCCGATCTTCAGGCGTAAAAATCTCGTCCCCCGAGCGACCGATCATCTGGTTTGCAGTCCAGCCCAAAACGGCCTCTGCACCGGTCGACCAGCTGGTGACGCGGCGCTCAGGGTCGGTCGTTATGATGACATAATCTGCGGCCCCTTCAACGACCAGCCGCAGTCTTTCCTCATTCTGACGAAGTGCTTCAAGACGGGCGCGGGCCTCGTACTGCCGACGCCTGCCGCGCAATGCGGAGCGGGCCAAGCTGACGAGTGTCGTCGGGTGGAATGGGCGTTCTAAAAAAACGACGTTTCCAAGCAAGTCCAAATAGCGTCTTGCAGAAGGGTTGCGTTCAAGGCCACCACCGCTACGCGTAAGCAATATAAACGGAAGGTCAGACCACTCCTGTTGATCGCGCAGCCAAGCATCAAGACTACTCAGATCCACCGTTGCCAGCGATTCTTCGGTAACTACAACAAAGGCGGCGCCGAGGTTAAGCTCCGCAATCAGCGACGTCAGCGCGGGGCAAATAGTGGCGGCGATGCCTGCTTCTCGCAGAACGCCGAGTGCGATCGGCGCGTCACGACCATGGGCTGCGAGAATGAGAGCGCGTTCGGAAACCGTTGTGCGCTTCACTCGTCAGCCCCGAGTAAACCCGGCCCATTCCCGACGAAAACCGGCACTCCGCGCAGAATACCTTGGAACTGAACGAGAGGCTCGCCCAGTGCGAACCCGCTTTGTCCAATCCGATATTCGCGAATAGTATTCTCATGGGGACCGGTTCGTTTCTTAACCGCGGAAATAGCTCGCCGGACGCGCCCGAGCGCTTCAAAAAACCGCAGAAGAATGACGGTGTCGGCGAGGTACGTCACGTCGACAGTCGTGTTCATGCCACCGACCAGACCGTGCTGTGCGACCGTCAGGAACGTCGTTGCACCCTGGCGATTCAGATACTGCAAAAGTTCGTGTACGTGCAGTATCAAAGCGTTTTCGCCGGGCATCGCGGCTTGATAACCGTTGAGGCTATCGATCACGACTGTTTTCGCCCCGTGAGTTTCAACGCACTGTCGAACAAGCGCCGAGAACTCGCCCGGTGACAGTTCGGCAGCATCAATCTGCTCAATGGTGAGCTGATCGGCCTCGACCATAGCCTGCAGATCGATATTGAGGCCCTGCGCCCGATCAAACAAAAGGCCCAGTTCCTCGTCGAAAACGAACATGGCTGCGCGTTCACCGCGTTGCACCGCGGCTTGCACAAACGTAAGGGCGAGAAGCGATTTTCCGGAGCCGGCCGGACCTAAGATCAGCACGCTGGATCCCCGCTCGACCCCGCCTCCCAAGAGTGCGTCGAGCTCCGGTAAGTGCGTTTGCTGCACGTCGCGCGAAATAGTTTTCTTGTGTTCAGCCGAGACGAGGCGTGGGAATACTTCAACGCCCCCGGTAACGACAGAATAGTCGTGATAACCACCCCTGAATTGACGGCCTCGATACTTCATCACGCGAAGGCGCCTGCGTTGTGCACCATATTCCGGTACGATTTCTTCCAGTCGGACCACTCCATGGGCAACGCTGTGGACAGTCTTGTCGTTCGTGTCTGTTGTAAGATCATCGAGCAGCAAGACGCTTGCGCCCGACTGCGAGAAATAGTGCTTGAGACTGAGAATCTGGCGACGGTAACGCAGGGAGCTTTGAGCCAGGAGACGAATTTCGGAGAGACTGTCGAGCACCAGCCTGTGCGGCTTCACGCGCTCGAAGGTTTCGAAAATGCGTTTCGTCGTTTCGCCGAGTTCCAGATCGGACGAGTACAATAAGCTCTGCTGCTGGTCCTCGTTCAGAAGGTTTTCGGGCGGCACAAGCTCGAACACCTCGATGCATGACAAATCCCAGCCGTGAGACTTGGCACCGGCGCGTAGTTCGTCGTCGCTCTCGGACAAGGTAATGTAAAGGCAACGCTCCCCGGCGGCAGCTCCTGCAAGCAGAAATTGAGTTGCTATGGTGGTCTTGCCCGTGCCCGGTTGGCCCTCAACAAGGAAAACGCGCCCTTTTTCCAGGCCGCCGCCCAGCACATCATCAAGTCCGCTGATGCCTGTCGATGCTTGGCTTGGAGGTTTCGGCAAGACGTCCTCAAATCAATTGGGCCCGACGGATTAACACGGCGAAGGTAACGCTGATCCTCGCTGCTGGTTCCGAGACGCTTTGGAACGCGGCTGGGCGACACCCGTTCGCTACCGGGCAATCCATGGACGGCCATTGCCGCAGCGGAGATGCGTCCGCTTTTGGCACAATGCGGACTTACAGTTTGCGGTTCTGAGCCCTCGAACACAAGCATTCCGCCGCATCACCGAAGGACCGGCAACCACCGAATTGCCGGGGGGTAGACATTTGCGGGTCTCACGGCACAACAGCCGCGGCTCCGGGTCTCCTGGCACTTGGATGGCATTTGGGCCTCGAGCAGACGTTAAGGAAAGCCCGCAAACTGCGGCTTTTTACCTGGATGCTCGCAGAGGCGAGCAAGCGGCTATAATTCGCTTGGTTAATTGGCTGGCGGCGCAGTGTGTGTCGAACCAGTCTCCGATCCGCCGGCGCGCGGAAATGGGAAAAATAATGGGAAAACTGCGCAAATTGCCGCGGGCCCATGGTAAAAACGCAGAAAGCCACTGTGGCACAGGCATTTCTGACGATTCTGATGTCGAAAAATAAATGGGAAAAGATTTCGCGGAAATGGGAAAACCGGCCAAAGAAATGGGAAAATTCCCAATATTTTTGATTCGCGATTCGAGCTGCGCAGTCTCTTCGGAGACCGGGCTTGGGGGGCGCCGTGAAGACGCTGGCCATCAAATACAAGGACCCGCGTAAGCTCAAACCACGCCTCAAAAACCCCCGCACTCACACTCGTCGGCAGATCAAACAGATCGCCGCCAGCATCACGGAATTTGGCTTTATCAATCCTGTCCTGATCGACGGCTCCGACGGTATTGTGGCGGGCCATGCTCGGGTCGCTGCGGCAACATCCATAGGGATGGCCGATGTTCCTACCGTCCGGGTGGACCATCTGAGTCCCACCCAAATCCGCGCCTATGTCATCGCCGACAACCGGCTTGCCGAAAAAGCCGGGTGGGACCCTACCCTGCTCGCTCTCGAGCTTCAGGAACTGTCCGTCCAGCCAAATTTCGACGTGACGGTCACCGGCTTCGAAATGGGCGAGATCGACTTAATCCTCGGCGAGTCCAGCGCTAGTAAACCGGACGAGGCCGACGCTATCCCGGAGGTTGACCGCTCCCTGCCCGCGGTGTCGCCGCCCGGAGACTGCTGGCAAATCGGCGGCCACGTCCTCCTGTGCGGGGATGCGCTCAAGCCCGGAAGCTACGAACAGCTGCTCGGCAGGAAACGCGCGCAAATGGTCTTCACGGACCCGCCTTACAATGTCCGGATCGCGGGGAATGTTTCCGGGTTAGGCAAGGCCCGCCATCGTGAATTCGTGATGGCCTCCGGCGAGATGAACCAGCGTGAATTCACAAACTTCCTTAGACGAGCCCTCACCCATCTCGTCGACTTCAGCATCGATGGCTCAATCCATTTTATATGCATGGATTGGAGACACATCCGAGAGTTGGCCGACGCCGCCGATGACGCATACGCGGAGCTGAAGAACATCTGTGTCTGGTCCAAGAGCAACGCGGGCATGGGCTCACTATACCGCTCGGCACACGAGTTCATTTTTGTCTACAAGAATGGCCGAGCCAAACATATCAACAATGTCGAATTAGGGCGATTTGGCAGAAGCCGCACGAACGTTTGGGATTACGCCGGCATGAGCAGTTTCGGGAAGGACCGGGAGGCATCGCTTGCCGGACACCCGACGCCGAAGCCTCTCGCGTTAGTTAGCGACGCTATCCTCGATTGCTCGAGACGAGGGGGCATTATCCTGGATGCATTCGCTGGTAGCGGCACCACTTTGCTCGCCGCCGAAAAAACAGGCCGG
>Ga0182742_1004793_pt1 | contig 11931 bp, 12 predicted proteins | sample eDN5th37CBELigMG_FD_128880 | JGI IMG/M metagenome (GOLD analysis project Ga0182742, IMG submission 128880) | Enriched Miracle-Growth compost microbial communities from Emeryville, California, USA - eDNA 5th pass 37_C BE-Lig MG (version 2)... ... | reverse complement strand
CCGGGCGGCACCGGTCTGATGAACGGCGCCGTCTTCGGCCGTATCGCGGGCGCCAGCGCGGGTCAGGCTGCGCGCGGGGTGAACGGCTAGTCGATGAGCGGCCCGGGAGCGCGATGATCGCTTCGACGCATCGTCGACACGAAGTTCCGTTAGCAGCCTTGCAGTACACGGGGCAGGTCTGATCGCGGAGAAAGGCAGATCGTGTTCGAGGATACCTACGATGTCGTCGTTGTCGGAGGCGGTGGGGCGGGGCTTGCCGCCGCGATCGAGGCGCGCCGCCTTGGGCGTGACGTCGTGCTTCTCGAGAAGAACCCGGCTCTTGGCGGCTCGACAGCGTGGTCCATCGGCTCCGTGAGCGCGACGGCGACGCCACATCAGATCCGCAAGGGCATCAAGGACGGTCCGGACGGCCACTACGAGGACATGCCGGGGTTCGCCGGGCCACTGGCGAGCCGGGACAACGACGAACTGCGCCGGATCCTTTGCGACGAGATGCCGGAGACCTTCCGGTGGCTGCTATCACACGGAATCCGGTTCTTCGGCCCGATGCCGGAGCCGCCGCACAAGCAGCCGCGGATGCACAACGTGCTGCCGAACTCGAAAGCCTACATCTACCACCTGGAGCGCGCCGCCCGGCGGGCTGGTGTCATTATCCGAACGCACACGCGGGCGATCAATCTCATCGAGGAGAGTGGCCGGATCATCGGCGTCGAATGTGAGGCGCCGGTCGGTTTGGCGCGGTACGTGGCGCGCGGCGGCGTGATCCTCTGCGCTGGGGACTTCACGAGCTCGCCCGAGCTGAAGCGCGCCTACATGGGCGAACGCGAGGCGGCGGTCGCCGGAGTGAACCCGACGGCGACAGGCGATGGGCAGAAGTTGGCAATGGCCGTCGGTGGCCGCATCGTCAACGGCGATCTGGCGCTCGGCCCTGAAATTCGCTTCGTGCCGCCGGCGCGGCAGAACCTCGTGGGGCGGCTGCCGCCCTGGACGTGGCTCGCCGAATTCATGGCCTGGTCTCTGGAGCACATGCCCAAAGCGATCCTCAGGCCTTTCGTCATGAGCTTCGTCACGACCGCTCTGGCACCGTCACCGGCGCTCTTTCAGCACGGGGCAATTCTCGTCAACAGGGACGGGCGGCGCTTTACGGACGAGCTCCAAAGTCCGGCCTACGACATCCCTGTGCAGCCGGACGGGGTAGCCTTCATCATCGTCGACAGCCGCATCGCGAAGCTGTTCTCAGACTGGCCGCACTTCATTTCCACTGCGCCTGGGATCGCCTACGCATACATGGCAGACTACCGCCGCAACCGTCCGGACATATTCAACGAGGCGCGGAGCCTGGACGAACTCGCCGACAAGATCGGGGCGTCACGGGAGGCGCTCAAGGGCGCGGTGAGAGAGCACAATGCCCGGCTGACGACAACCGGCACCGGCGGCGACGCGCGCCTTCCGCTCATCGAGCCGCCATTCACGGCGTTGGGACCCGTTCGTGCCGTGTTCGTTCACAACGAAGGTGGCCTCGCTGTCGACACCTCGCACCGCGTTCTGGATCAAGCCGGTGCGCCGATCTCCGGCCTCTATGCCGCCGGCGCGACCGGACAGGGCGGATTGCTGCTGAAGGGCCATGGCCACCATCTGGCCTGGGCCTTCGTGTCGGGTCGCCGGGCGGGACGGATCGCCGCACTGGCCACTTCATCCCCTCCTACCGTGCATTGACGCCGCAAACCGACGCGTGCTGGCGAGGGAGGTCGCGGCCTGCAAGGCCAAGCTGCCGACGTCCTACTCGTCATGCGTCGGCGAGGTGATGACCAGAAACACGAGGTCTTTGAGGCCCGAGTTCTGGATCGTGTGCTCGACGCCAGGGGGAAGGTAGATGACGTCGTGCTTGCGGACGACATGGGCTTTGCCGTCGATCTGCATGAGCCCTTCGCCTTCCAGAACGTGATATATTTGCTCCTGCAACTTATGCGTGTGGATGGCTACATACGCCATCGGCTGGTAGCAAGAGATGCGATAATCGATGTGTTTGGAGCCTGCGGACTCCGGCGTAACGAGAGGCTTTGAAAGCGCTCCACCAAAGTGATTGGGAAACTCGCGCCAGGGGACTTCTGCGATATTCCGAATGATTGCGGTGCGATCCCCTGTCGCGGCAGAACGGGGTTCACGCGCCGCTTTCGTGTCATTATTCGCCATTAGCTCACCGCGCCTATTGTTGGTTGCCGGGCGTCTTGATTTAGCACAATCCGCTGCTCGACTGTCCATCCATTGACTAATTTGCAACCTTGTAAGTCCACCGACGCAGTTGGGACTGGTAATCGACACCGAGGGCGACTATGTGGTGCGCGGCTCAAGCTTAAGCATGACCTATCGGTGCAATCGATAGGCGTGTTAAAGAAAAAGAGATTGGCAGTTCATTCACTCGCCGATAAAGGACTGTTGTAGTAAGGACCTGATCGGCATAGTCACTCGTCGGACGTTGCACTAGGTTTGGCACGTGTGTTGAGTACGCGTATGAAGTTTCATGTGTTCGTAGACTTCGATGGGACCATCGCTCCCGTTGATACGACCGATCTTCTTCTCACGCGGTTTGCCGATCCACACTGGCGTGTGATTGAAGACGAATGGCGAGCGGGCCGGATCGGTTCACGCGAATGCATGGTGCGTCAGATTGATCTCGTCAGGGCGTCGGAGGCGGAGATGGACGCCTTCATCGACGAGATCGATATCGATCCCGCTTTCCCCGATTTCGCAAGGCTCTGCGCAGAGCAGGGCCACGAAATCACCGTTGTATCCGACGGCCTGGATCGGACAATCGCCGCCGTCCTGAGGCGGGCCGGGCTGGCGATCCCCTATCGCGCTAACCATCTGGAGTATATGGGCGAGGGACGCTGGCGGTTGAGGTTTCCATATGCGAAGGGAGACTGCCGCGTTCTGGCCGGCCACTGCAAATGCGGGTCTCTCGAAGCGCACCCGCGGCTTCCGCGCATTGTGGTCGGCGATGGCCGATCGGATTTCTGCATGGCCAAGCAGGCGGACTTGGTACTTGCGAAAGGGTTGCTCGAGGAACATTGCCGGCAGAACGGTCTTCCTCACCAGCCGTTTAAAGATTTCACAGCTGCCACGAGACTTCTGGCCGACTGGCTCGACCAAGCAGCGGCCGTGACGACCGCTCGTGGCGCTTAGCAGGGGAACAAAATGCTTGATAGGCCAGAACACGGCCAGAATGGGCCGGAAGAGCATGAAGTGCGCATGCGCAACGACCTCAGCGCCTTAACTGAAGCAGAGCTGCTCGAATACGAGGCGCGTTACTGCTCCTGGGGCGATACCGTTCACTATATGGAGACGCCTAAGCTCTTCGAGCGTTGCGAAGGCTCGTTTCTCTACGATGCCAGCGGCATGCCGTTCCTGGACATGCAGATGTGGCATTCGGCCGTGAATTTCGGATATGCCAACGAGCGCCTCAGCGATGCGGCGCGCCGGCAGCTCGACCGATTGCCGCAAGTGTCGAGCAAGTTCCTTCATCGTGAGAAGATCGAGCTTGCTACCCGCCTTGCCCAGCGGATCGAGAAGACCTTCGGCCATAAGGGACGGGTGCACTTCAACGTCGGCGGTGCGCAGGCGAACGAGGATGCGCTGAAGCTGGTGCGCAACTATTCCGGCGGCAAAGCGCGGATGTTCGCGTTCGAAGGCGGCTACCATGGCCGCACCCTCGGCACCACGGCGATAACTTCATCTTATCGTTACCGCAGGAAATTTGGTCACTTCGGTGACCGCGCGCACTTTGTCCCGTTTCCCTATTGCTTCCGCTGCCCTTACGGCAAGAAGCGTGAGGATTGCGATCTTTACTGCGTCGATCAATTCGCACGTCTGTTCGACAGCGAGTATCACGGAGTGTGGGACACGAAGTCGGGCGAGTGCGAGTTTGCAGCGTTCTTTGCCGAGCCGATCCAGGGCACCGGTGGCTATATCATTCCGCCGCCGGGGTATTTCGAGAAGCTCAAGGAGGTTCTGGAGGCCCGGAAAATCCTCCTCGTCGATGACGAGGTGCAGATGGGCTTCTATCGCGCAGGAAAGTTCTGGGCGATGGAGAACTTCAATGTGAAGCCGGACGTTATCGTATTCGGCAAATCACTGACGAATGGTCTCAACCCGCTTTCCGGCCTATGGGCACGCGAGGAGCTGATCAACCCGGAGATCTGGCCTGCCGGGATGACGCACTCGACCTATTCGTCGAACCCGATGGGCACGGCGGTGGCGCTCGAGAATGTCAAGATGATGGAGGAGACCGACTACGAGACGATCACGCGCGAGACCGGTGCCTATTTCCTCGCCGGTCTCAAGGAGCTGCAGAGGCGGTATCCGAAAGTCATCGGAAACGTCGATGGTTTGGGGCTGGCCCTGCGCCTGGAGCTTTGCGAGGCGGATGGTATCACTCCGAATCCCAAGCTCGCGAACGCGCTCAACCAGGCCGGCTTCAAAGGCGGCATCGAGTACAACGGCCGCAAATACGGCATCGTTCTCGACGTGGGCGGATACTACAAGAACACGATCGTGTTCGCGCCTTCGGTCAATATCACGAAGGAGGAGATCGATCTCGGGCTCGGGCTTTTGGACCGGCTCCTCCACAGTGCCGGAGCCGGCAATTAGCAGGGAAAACGACGAATCGAGCGCAGACCGCCTTCGGCTCGTGCCTTGAAGGACTGAAAAGGCATCGGGCTACGGGCGGAACTGCGCGAACGCGCGAATAAACAACGCTGAAGACAAAGGTAGCATGAGTAACGCTGATCGCAGTTATAAGCTCGAAGGCGGACGTACAGGGGTCCTGCTGATTCACGGCCTGGGGGGAACCCCGATCGAAATGCGCTACGTTGCGCTCGGTTTGGCCCGTGCCGGATATACGGTGTACGTTCCGCAGCTCGCCGACCATTGCGGCAGCGACGAGGACTTGAAGCAGTCGCGTTGGCAGGACTGGTATTGGTCCGTCGAGGCGGCTTTGGACGAGTTGCGGCAGACCTGCGACACGGTCGTGGTCGGCGGACTTTCCGCCGGTGCCATTCTAGCGCTGCATCTGGCAGCGAACCGTCCGGACCATGTCCAGGGCCTGGTGCTTTTTGCTCCGACTCTCTGGCTCAACGGCTGGTCCATTCCCTGGTATGCGCGCTTTTTCCGGCTCGTGCACCATAAATGGTTTGCCAACAAAATCTCGTTCGTCGAGCGCGAGCCCTACGGGATCAAGGACAAACGCCTGCGCAACATGGTCGTGCAGGCACTCCATTCCGGCGATAGCACGCAGGCGGGGCTGTTCTCGACACCCGGTGGCACAATGCTCGAGCTGCGTTGGCTCGTGAACGTCGTCAAACGCGAGCTGTCCAGCATCCGCCAGCCCACGCTGGTCTTCCACCCGCGGGAGGATGATCGGGCGGACATCAGCAACACCTTCTACTTGCAGCGGCGGCTTGGAGGTCTCGTTCAGACGGTGGTGCTCGACGACTGCTACCACATCATCACGGTCGATCGTCAGCGCGAGATCGTAGCCGACCGCACGGCGGCCTTCACGTCGTGGGTCGAGCGCATTGCCGGCCGCCGCGAAGTCCTCGAAGAGGAAGGTGAGGCGGCGGGTCAGCGTGCCGTAGCCTGACTTCCAGGCCGCAGCGCCGGAACGACGCACCGTTGGAGTTCGGCCGGCGCGCGCCGCCACACGAAGGTTTCGCTCAGAAACTTTACGCCCATATAGCCTTTGACCTGCAGGTGGTCGGGACTGCGGAGGCTGATCTCCACGTCGTAGGATTTGCCCTCCTTGGGATCGTAAACCCAGCCGTGATCCCATGTGCCGTCCGGCTGTAGCTGAAGATCGCCAATCACCTGCAAGCCGCAGATCGGGCGATTGCGTTTGCGGGGATCCGGGTTGAGAGCGTCGGTCAGCGGTTGGCCTTCCGGCGAATTCGGGTCCTTGAGCCAGACAATGCGGCCGCAAAGCCGGTCTCCGCAGGGCATGATTTCGACAGCGCCCTGGCCCGTGTCATCGAACCACACGCCTATTGGGGTTGCTGGTTGGAGCGGATTCTGTTTCGTAGGAGCGGGTTGAGCTGCGGCAGCCGATGCCAATGCCATGGTCACGATTGCGGTAAGGCCAAAGGCAAATCGAGAAGATCGGTTTCCGAATTTGCGATTGGGCATCATTGTTCCGCGATGGTACACACGATCGTTCTTCATGAGGCGACCTCCGAAGCTCTTTCGGATTGGATCATTTGGGCCGGATAATGGCGCGATGTCGCCTTCGCAACGCCAAAGTCGTTCGCCTATTTGGCCGGCCGGGTCATCAGCCGTTTGACGCCAAGCTTAACTGCTGTCGGCTTGATGAGTGGCGTCAGAATGGCAGACCTTCTATATAAACGGGCGTGCCCCGACCGACGCGCAGGGTCGATGCTCAGCAAAATGGTCAAAGAGCAATTGTCACCTGCGGTACTTAAACGACATCGCAAGACGTATACTCATACGATTGCGATCAACTGATCATACCGTGGAAGCCCGATGATATTGACGCTGGCCATCCGAAACCTGTTTCACGATCGGATACGTCTTATCGTGACGCTCGTCGGGATTCTATTTTCGATCGTGCTTGTCGCCGTTCAGCTCGGGCTTTACCTCGGCGCGCGGAAAATGATCATTGACATGATCGAAAACTCCAATGGCGAGATCTGGATTACGGCCTATGGAGCAAAAAGCTTCGAAGAAGGAGGAATTCTCCTCACGCCGCGTGAGCGCCATGCAGCGCTGGCCGTCCCGGGTGTGAAGGCGGTGGTGCCGCTCGTTGTTTCCTTTGCCGAGTGGCGTAAGCCGGGGGGCGGTAGCACGAACTCCGTCGTGGTTGGGACGGATGCCGACGACAACGGATTGCGGGCCTGGAATATCGTCGAAGGCTCTCAGGAAGCGATAGAGGCGCCGGACGGCGTAGCCGTCGACCGTAGCTATCTCTCGGACCTCGGTGTTACCGGAATTGGAGATACTGCGCAGATCGAAAGAGGGCGGGTGCGCGTGCGAGCCATCACTGAGGGCATCCGCTCGTTCACGATGGCCCCTTACATTTTCACCACATTGAATCGGGCCCGGGCGCTGCTTGGCGTGCCGGGCGAAAATGTGAGCTATTATCTCGTCCAGGTCGCGCCGGGCACGGACATCGAGCGGCTGCGCAAGGATCTTTCGTCCAGACTTCCCAATACGGAAGTGCTCACCAAGGCGGAGTTCCGGGACCGCAGCCTCGACCAGTGGCTGTTCTCGACAGGCGCGGGCGTGGCGTTGATCGGCGGTGCCATTCTCGGACTGCTGGTCGGCACGGTCATCGTGGCGCAAACGCTCTATTCGAGTACGAAGGACCACCTCAACGAGTTTGCAACACTGCGGGCGCTGGGGTCATCATCCGGGTACATACATAAGGTCATTTTGGCGCAGGCTGGCCTGAGCGCGGTGCTCGGTTACGTCCTCGGAATGGCGATCGCGCTTACGGTGGTCGTGCTCAGCACGCACACGGCGCTGCCGATCATCATGACGCCGGGCCTTGCCGTCTCGCTCTTCCTGCTGACGCTCTTCATGTGCGCAATTTCGGCGGTGTCTGCGATCATGAAGGTCACGAAGATCGATCCTGCCATGGTGTTCAGCAGATGAGCCAACCCGTCGTCCTCGAGGCTGTCGATATCGTCAAAGAGCTGGGCGAAGGCGCCGGCCGCGTGCGGGCGCTCAAGGGCGTCAGCCTGTCGCTCCGGGCCGGCGAGTTGACGCTCCTGATGGGACCTTCGGGCAGTGGCAAGACCACGCTGTTGTCCATTCTCGGCTGCATCCTGACGCCGACGTCCGGCTCTGTAAGGATCAAGGATGAGAGCGTCGACGGGCTCACGCCGGAACAGCTCGCCGACCTTCGCCGCCGGCATATCGGGTTCGTGTTTCAGTCGTACAATCTCTTTCCGACGCTGACAGCGATAGAGAATGTCCGCCTTGCGCTCGACGTGCGCGGGATGAGCTACGCGGAGACGATGGCCAAGGGCGAAGCGGCGCTGAAGGCCGTGGGGCTGGCGCATAAGCTCCGGAGCTATCCGCGGAACATGAGCGGCGGCGAACAGCAGCGCGTGGCCGTGGCGCGGGCCTTGGCTGGTGAGCCGACGGTCATCCTGGCTGACGAGCCAACAGCGGCGCTCGACAGCGAGAATGGTCATGCCGTGATGGCACTGTTGGCGCAGATTGCGAGAGACCATAACCACGCCGTGCTGGCAGTAACGCACGATCCGCGTACGCATGCTTATGCCGATCGCATCGTCCGCATCGAGGACGGCAGGATCGTCGGCGAGGACCGCAGGCCAGAGGCCGGCAAGAATGTGAAGAAGTACGACCTTACGAGAAGGCGGAAGGCAAATGCCTAAATTGGACTCGACGATTACAACGCTGGCGATCGCCGTCGTGCTCGCCGCCGGGGTAGGTTACGGCGTCAACGAGTGGACCGAGGCCCGGAAACGCGAGCAGCAGACGAGTTCGTTGTCGGCTGTCGCGCAACCCGCGCCAGCGAAAGCGGACTGGGTTGCGTCCGCGGCAGGGCGGGTGGAGCCCCGCGGCGGCGAGATCCGCCTCACCGCCCAGGTGCCGGGCCGGGTCGTTAACGTTCTGGCCCGGATCAATGACACCGTTAAAGCCGGTGACGTGCTCGTCCTACTGGATGAGGAGGAGGCGCGTGCCAGGCTCGCGGCGGCCGAGGCCGAGGAAGCCGCGCGGCGGCGTGATCGCGACGCGGAGAGCGTCGGAAGGCAGGCTCAGGATCGACGCACGGCGGAGGACGAGCTGGCCGAGGCCGAGCGTTCGCTCCACGCGGCACGCGTTGATCTCGATCGGCTCGTTGCGGAACAGCGCCGGAATGCCGCTTCGCAGAACGACGTTGAGCGCGCCCGCGCCGCCTTGGCCGCAGCTGAGGAGCGCGTTCAGCAGGAGCGTATCGAGCTGAGCCGGATGGCAAGCGCATCGGACATGCCGCTTCCAACCAGGCTGGAGTCGGCGCTTGCGCAGGCGAGAGCTGAAATGCGATTGGCGGAGATTGCCTTTGACCGCACCCGGATTCGTGCACCAATCGACGGAACGGTGCTCGACGTGAACGTCAAGGTGGGTGAAATGTTGGCCCCATCGCCGGAAGCTGTTGCCGTAACTCTCGGTGACCTGAGCGGGCTCAGGGTGCGGGCTGAGGTCGAGGAGCGCGATATCAGCAAAATTCGTGTCGGCCAGCGCGTCACGGTGCGGTCGGATGCATTTCCGGGGCGTGACTTCGAAGGCAAGGTCAGCAGTGTGGCCGGATTTGTCGGGCCGCCTCGGCTGGGGAGTCGCGGGCCGCGGAAGCCGACCGATCTGGACATTCTCGAGGTGATGATCGATCTGGACGGTCGTCCTCCGTTGCTGCCGGGAATGCGGACAGACGTCTTTTTCCGCCCCGACGTGACCTCCGAGGCTCCCAAGCCGAATGCCGGTTAGGCCGATGTTTGGTTGACTGGCGTCAACGTCAAACAAAGCACAAATCAAAATGATGAATATAGGAGGGGCCGGCACTCGCTTTGCCGGCCCCTCTTTTTTCAAATGTCGAACGGTGATCAAGCTGCCGCGGACTTGTTCACCCGCTGCTTGGCCATTTTCGTCAACATTTCGTCCGTCCGCTTTTCTTCCTCCAATGTCTGGTGAAGGAGATTGGCGGCATCATCATGCCCCAGCTCTTTCGCCCACGTCGTGAGCGTGCCGTAGCGTGTGATTTCATAGTGCTCGACGGCCTGCGCATCGGCCAGAATGGCGGCGTCGCAAACCTCTTCGTCCTCGATTTCCTGCATCGTCTCCTGGGCTTCGCCGATGATTCCCTCGATCGCTTTGCACTGAACCCCCTTCGGCGACTGACCGATCATCTTGAACACCTGCTCGAGCCGGTTCACGTGCTCCTGGGTTTCATTTTTGTGACGCTCGAGCGCTTGCTTCAGCTCGTTGGTCGTCACTTTCTTGGCCATTTTCGGCAAGGATTGCAGAATGCGCTTCTCGGCCGTGTAGAGGTCCTGCAGCCCATGCACAAACAGATCGTCCATGGATTTCATAGGCACTTTCGTTTCTCCTCTTTCGCAACTTGTTTCAAGATACGAGCGGCATTGGTCAAAGGTTCCTTGCAGTAAAAAAAGCGGCCCGCAGCGCCTTAACTGCGAGCCGCGATCCAACTACTTAGGGCACATTAGCGAGCAGTGCCGCTGCCGCTGCCACCGGTCGTGCCGGTTCCGCCGGCCCCACCAGTCCCGGTGCCGGTTCTACCGGTCTCGCGCTCCATGGTGACGAACTCGGGAGCCTGCTCCAGCTCCTGGCGCGAGTAAGATGTGGTGAGCTGGTTCGACTCAGGCGATCGCTTCAGCGCATCGAACGGGATGGCAACCGTCTTCTGACCGATGCCGAGGAATCCGCCGACACCCACCAGAACCGCCTGCACTTGGCCATCCTGTGCCAGAAGGAGGTCGTCGACGCTGCCGATGCGCTCGTTGTTGCCGCCAAGGATCCCTTTGTTCATCAAGTCAGATGCCAGCATCTGATCAGGCTGTTGCTGGCTCAAGAACGCCTGCTGACCCGGCTTTGTTTGCATGGTGGTGGATTTACCCGGTGTCTGAGCCTGGGGTGATGGTGGCGTACCCACCGGAGGCTGCGTCGGCTGGGTCGTTTGCGGAGCAACCTGGGGCCTTGTTTGCTGCTGATCCGTTGTCTGCGCTATGGCCGCGGTGGTGCCGAGCATGCCGACAGCCGCGGTAAGAACGATAACTTTTCTCACGATGATTCTCTCCTCTGATACTTCGTTATCCGATGAACGATCGACCGCGGATTCAGGTTCCGAGCGATGGATTGCCTGCCCACGAGCTCATGCTCGGATGCGTTGAGACCTCACCGTCCGAGCCCGCAGATACAGGAACGCTCCGAACACGAGACGCGTTCTCCGAGACAGCAGGCAGGCCCTTTCTTTCCCTTGGATCGAGGAGGGTTCGCCTCCGGAGGACAGGCCGTGGCGGAATCCTTTATCAACAATTGGGTCAACCGGCTGAAGGCGGGCGCGCGCGAGGAGATCGAGGAAACGGCACGAAGCGCGCTCAGCTACCTCGTGCTTTACGGAATGACTGCCGTAGCTGCACTCCTCGCACTTATCTTCTTCACCCTTGCCGTATTCTGGTGGCTTGCAGCTCAGCTTTCGGCAATTACGGCCGCTCTGATCATCACCGCCTTCTATGCGGTAACTGCGACCGTTCTCTTTTTATGGGCGTCCTGGTCCGATGAGCCTCGTCAGATAACGGGCGCGCCCACTGGCGTGGAGACAGCAACGGTCGAAGAAACCGAGCCGCAAAGGCCCGCTGGTGCCCTCGATCTCAATTTCGACGGCGTCGCGAGAACATTGGCTGATGCGGGATTTCGAACGGAAAGTTTGATCGTTTCGGCTTCGAGCGAGCTGGCGCGACATCTCACGCCACTGCAGTTGATCGCGCTCGTTTTCATGGGAAGTTTTCTGTTCGGGCGCCGGCTCCGGCGCCGCTGAAGCGGGCGCCTCAGGCGCCCGGATGGGGACCTTCAACCCCTTGCTACTCGCTTGTTGGGGGAGGACAGAGCAGCGGCGTCAACGGCGTCGGGTCCGAAGTCCTCGGGAGATCGCACCTGCAGGATCGTCGCCAGCTTCTGGCGAGCGCGATTGGTGCGGCTCTTCATTGTACCGACGGCACATCCGCAGATCGCCGCCGCTTCCTCATAGGAGAAGCCGGAGGCTCCGATGAGGAATAAGGCCTCGCGTTGATCCTCTGGGAGCTGCGCGAAGGCACGTTTGAACTCTTCGAGGTCGAGGTGCGCCAGCTGCGAAGCTTGCTGGGCGAGTGTCGCCGCGAACCGACCTTCGGTGTCCGAGAT
>Ga0182742_1004792_pt1 | contig 11932 bp, 10 predicted proteins | sample eDN5th37CBELigMG_FD_128880 | JGI IMG/M metagenome (GOLD analysis project Ga0182742, IMG submission 128880) | Enriched Miracle-Growth compost microbial communities from Emeryville, California, USA - eDNA 5th pass 37_C BE-Lig MG (version 2)... ... | reverse complement strand
TCCGTTTCGATCGGGGGCTCCCAGATCATCGCCGCCGGCTGATTGAATCAAGAAGTGAGATTGTAGGGGAGATCCGGGGAGAGCAGAACCCCAACCGCGCGCGGACGAGAGCCGCGGGACCGCTCCTTGGGAGAAGGAGCGGTCCCGCGCGGCGGGGATTCAAAGCGGGCTAAACGCGGGGCTTACTCGGCGGCCTGGGCGGCGGTTTGAGGAGATCGGCCTTCGGCCGCGTCCTGGAGCATCAGGATCAGCGATTGTTCCAACTCGGCGGGCTTGAAGCCAAAGGGTCCGCGGGCGTTTTTAAAGGCGATCCGGCCCTGTTGGTCGATCAGGTAGAACCGCCCCGGCATGCCGCTGTATCGCGCGCCGACGGCGTCGTCGATCGTGTCGACGAGCATCGGGAATCCAAGCCCGAGCAATTCCCCGCAGCGCTGGGCGACCTCTGCGCGCTGATCGTAGGTTTGGGGCTGGGACTCCGAAACCCCCACGTCGTCGTTGCTCCGCATCCGCCAGCCGTCGGTTGGGTGAGCCTCGCGCACGTAGACCATGACGAACGTCGCCCGATCGCCGTATCGCCGGTGCAGCTTCTCGAAATTCCCGGCCTGGCTGCGGAACGGGCCGCAGGTGAAGTTGCCGAAGATCAAGACGACCGGCTTGGGGCCGATCAATTTCGAGAGCGTCACCTCGGCCTCGCCGTCGTTCGTCTTGAGCGTGAAATCGGGCGCGGAGTCGTTGAGGTCGGGTCCGGACTGGAGCGAGCCGATCTCCTGCCGGAACAGACCCCGGATCAACTGCTCCTTGGTGGGGCGGTCCGCCGGCGACATCGAAGGCGCGGGGGCCGGCAGCGCCCGTTCCAGGTCGAGCCGAGACAGAAAGCCCGCGCCGTCGGAGTCCGCCTTCTGAAAAAACGTCTCGATCTCCGGTTGGGTAACCTTGCCGTCGCCGTTGCGATCGAGCCGCGAGAAGAGGATCGAACCGGGCGAGGGGGCGTAGTCCCTTGAGAAATCGAAGTCGGCCTCCGTCAGGCTGCCGTCCCGGTCGCGGTCAAGCCGGCCGAAATCGTCGTCGGTACCGGGATACTCCGACCGACCGACGCGGCCGTCGCCGTCGCGGTCGTATTTCGCCTTCGCGGCGTCCCAGTCGTACCGGGTTTGCGTCTTCGAGGTTCGGAACCAACCGTTGGTCGGGCCCATCGGCTCGTCGTTGATGATGGCCGTGTACATGTCGAGCCATTCGGGGCGATCGGGCCACGCCTCGCGGAGCGCCCGGCCCACGTCTTCGGTCGGGGGAGCCGGCGGGGCGTTTTGCGGTTTCGCCGGTTCGTCGGCCGTCGCCGGGGCTTCCAGACCAAGGCAAACGGCCAGCGCCGCCGCGATCCACGGGGATTTTCGCATCGTCATTTACTCCAAGCTCTTGAAAGTCGATTCCGAGGGGAAGGCCGAGACGCGACGGCGCTCACCACATGACGTCGCGGAAGATGGTGACCGTGGGGCTGGTGGTCACCAGGTAACGGACGGTTTTCTCAACGGGCTTGCCCTTCTTTTCGAGCGTCAGCCTCACGTTGACTCGAAGATTGGCGTCGGCCGGCTGGCCGTCGTCGAGAAGTTGGTGGCCGACTAATTTCGCTCCCGCCGACCAGTCGAGGTCCTGAACCACCATCGACGAGCCCGACCGCTCAAACGCTTCGAGCGATTGCCCCTGTTTCCAGGCGTCGAGCGCTGTTTCCAGGGCGACTCGGGCGCGATCGGGCTGGACGGAATGAGCCGAACTCGACGAGCAGCCGGGAAGCGCCACGGCGAGGATCGCCGCCAGCGCGGCGAGGATCGCGCCGAGGGTCCCCGAGGCGGTCAATCGGCCTTCGCCCCGGATTGGGGCGGTCGGACGGTATGCGGAGTAAGGATGAGCGATCATGGGATTTCCTCCAACTCTCGGCGCTTAATAGGCATCCGCGCTGATGACTTCTCCGCCCGCGATCGTGCCGAGCGCCCGCCAGGTGGCGAGGTTCACCGTGTCTTTGAGGAACCGAACCGAGCCGTCGGCCAGCAGGAGTTGAACGCCTCCGGGATGGAAGCTGCTGGGAGGCATGACGGCGCGGTTGGTCACGAAGAAGCCGCACGATCGGCCGTTGGGCTGGTTGATGTGCTGGAAGATGTGCTGACCGCTCAGCCAGGGCGCCCCCATGAACAGGGGGAACTGGTTGTGCAAGTCGTCGATGTCAATCGCCTGGCACATGGTGAAGGCCTCGTCCACGGTCGTCGGGGCCAGGGGCGAAAAGAAGACGTCGGCCACCTTGCTGACCACGGCGTTGTTGCCGTCGGCCAGAACGCGCTCCGAGAACATGCCCGTGTTCGAGAGACCGTCGGTGACGTCCGCGAACCGCTTGGACGAGTTGCCGTGGAACAGGCCGTTGGGCTTTGGCAGGCCCGCGTTGCCGCCGACCGCCTCTTGCCAGACGATGCCGCTGCCCATGTCGGCCATGTAGTTCGTCTGGCCGCCGAGCGAGGGCAGGGGATTGCTTTGGTCGGACGGGCAGACGAACGCGCTGATCGCGGTGGATCGCGCCGTCGCGTTCTCGGGCTCGCCGTGCGCGAGATTGAAGTTGATCGAATTATAAGCGGTTGTTTGCTCCATCGCCGGCAGCAACATGGAGAGGGCCGAGAGGCCGGTCCCGCCGAAAACCATGTTCGCGCCGGGAAGAGCGCCCCGGGACTCATGATAGTTGTGGCAGGCCAGGCCGATCTGCTTGAGGTTGTTCGAGCATTGCGCCCGCCGCGCCGCCTCCCGCGCGGCCTGCACTGCGGGAAGCAAAAGCGCGATCAAGACGGCGATGATCGCGATGACGACGAGCAATTCGATCAGCGTGAAGCCGAGTCGAGATCGAGAGGATGGGACTCTCATGGCGAACTCCAGAACGTATGAATGAATCTCAAAAGAATAAGCATGGCGCGAGATGGAGGACGGGCCATCGCCGGGAGCCGCGGCGAGGGCGTTGTTTGTATGTCGTGGTCCGTTGCGTCGGATGCCCGGCGTGGGACCCGAATCACTTGGGAGGGAAAGGCGCCCGCCGAGCCGGCGCCCCGCGCGGGGCTCGACGCAAGCCTCGCCACCCAAATTCAGCCGCGCGAGAGCGCGAAGCGGCGAACCGGGGCCGGCGCGCGCGATCCCAAGCCTTCAAGCCCCACTCGCGAACCGATGGAACGCCGGTCGGATCCGACGCGGAATCCCCGATCGGAGCCCGCGTTTCGGGGTAAAAGTGGATGCGGGTTGGGCGGACCTACCGGCCGCGCGGAGGGCGGTCCGGCGCGGAGTGAAGCCGCGTGAGGGCGATGAGGGGCTCCGCACCGTCAAGGGCACCCGAGTCGCGGGGCGGGCGAACGCTCCACGCGGCCATCAGGCAACCGTGGTCGGCCTCGACGGGCGCGACGTGGACGGGGGCTTGCGGCGGCGCCGACTGCTCCTTGCAGTGCGGCCCGGAGCAGGGACGGCCGGGGAGGGGGGATCGGTGGTCCGGATCGGCGGGGCCTTTCGCGAGAGCGCCGTCTATCCGAAGGATTTCCAACGAGGTCGTCTCGCGATCCAGATCGTTCGACCAGCCCACACCCGCCGGATGCAGGCAACTCGCCCGCGCGGTTCCGGCGATCAGGACGAACGCCGAGATCGCGACCAGCGGGGCCGCGAGGCGGGGGAACCGAAATCGTCGTGGCCGTGAAGTAGCCATGGAATCGATTTCGCGAGAAAGGAGAAGTCGGAACGGATGCGCGACTTGGACTCGGATAACACTTTAGCCGAGCGGTCGTCGGGGTCAACAAAATTTTCGGACTCTTCGAAATGAAAAACGCCTCGCGGTCTCGGCGCCGCGTGGCGTTTTTCGAAGAACTCGGGGATGGACTCGTGATGGGTCGCCGCGACCGATCAAACGGGCTTGATATGCAGCTCCTTAAGTTGTCGCGGTTCGACCATTCCGGGGGCGCCGGTCATCAGGTCGGTTCCCTTGGCGGTCTTGGGGAAGGCGATGCAGTCGCGGATGTTGGTCAGCCCGGCGTAGAGCATCACCATGCGGTCGAGGCCGAAGGCGATGCCGCCGTGTGGGGGCGCGCCGTTGCGCAGGGCGCTAAGGAGGAAGCCGAACTTCTCCTCGGCCTGCTCGGGAGACAGGCCCAGCAGCGCGAAGATCTTCGACTGGATGGCCGGATCGTGGCAACGGATGGTCCCGCCGGCCCCCTCCTCGCCGTTGATGACCAGGTCGTAAGCCTGGGCCCGGACCTTGGCCGGGTCGGTGTCGAGCAGGTGCAGGTCTTCGGCGAGCGGCATCGTGAACGGGTGGTGTTCGGCGACGTACCGATTCTCGTCCTCGTCCCAGGCCAGGAGGGGGAAGTGGATCACCCAGGAGTAGTGGAACGCCTTGGGGTCGTACAGCTTCAGCTCGCCGGCCAACCGCGCGCGGAGGTTGGAGAGCGCCTGGTTGGTGACGCTCTGGCTGTCGGCGACGATCAGGATCAGGTCGCCGGGCTTGGCGTCGAACCGCTGGCGAAGCTCGGCCTGAACTTCGGGCTTGAAGAACTTGACGGTGGGGCCGGCGAAGGCTTCGGCCTCGACCTTCAGCCAGACCAGCCCCTTCGCGCCGAAGGTCGCGGCGAATTCGGTCAGGCCGTCCAGGTCCTTGCGGCTGTACTTCTCGGCGCCGCCGGGGGCGCAAAAGCCCCGAACGCGGTGCCCGGCCTCCTTGGCGGCCTGGAAGACCCGGAACTCGGTCTTCTCGGCGATGTCGGCGACGTCCTTCAGTTGCAGGTCGTACCGCAGGTCGGGCCGGTCGCTGCCGTACCGCTCCATCACGTCGTGGTATTCGAGCCGGGGCAGGGGGAGCGACAATTCCTCGCCGCCGAACTCGCGGGCGAGGGCGGCGATCAGGGGCTCCATCGTCGTCGTCACGTCGAAGTCCTCGACGAACGACATTTCGACATCAAGTTGAGTGAATTCGGGTTGACGGGTGGCCCGAAGGTCCTCGTCGCGGAAGCATCGGGCGATCTGAAAATAGCGGTCGAAGCCCGAGACCATCAAAAGCTGCTTGTACAACTGCGGCGACTGGGGCAGGGCGTAATAATGCCCCGCGTGGACCCGGCTGGGGACCAGGAAGTCGCGGGCGCCCTCGGGGGTGCTTCGGCCCAGAATCGGCGTTTCGACCTCCAGGAAATTCTGGTCCGAGAGAACCCGGCGCATCGTCTGGCTGATCTGGTGGCGGAGGACGAAGACGCGTTGAAGCTCGGGGCGGCGCAGGTCCAGAAACCGATACTTCAGCCGCAACTCCTCGTTCGGCTCGGGGCCGCCGATCTCGAAGGGTGGGGTCGGCGACTCGTTGTAGACGACCAACTCGGTCACGCGGACCTCGATTTGGCCCGTCTTGAGGTTGGGGTTTTCCTTGCCCTCCAGCCGGGCCGCGACGGTCCCCCGCACGCCGATGACGTACTCGTTGCGCAGCTCGCGGGCCCGGGCCTGCAGCTCGGCGCCGGCCTCGGGCTCAAAGACGACCTGGGTCACGCCGTATCGGTCGCGCAGGTCGATGAAAACCAAGCCCCCGAAGTCGCGCCAGGCGTCGACCCAACCGTTGAGCGCGACGGCTTGCCCGACCTGGTCCTTCGTCAATTCCCCGCACGTGTGTGTCCGTTTCAGCAGCATGGTTCGCTCGGCGGCCCGTCGATTGGCGTAAGTTGTGTGGATTTCCGGGTTTGAACGCGGTTTGAGAGATCGCCGCGAGGCCGGTCCCCCGGTCGATCACGATACCGCCGCCGGTTTGGGAGCGTCAAGGCGGCGCGGCGATTCGGCTCAGCCGTTGGGCCGAAGCGCCTCCAGGTCATTCCAGAAGCCCGGGTAGGTCTTGGCGACGCAGCCGGGGTCTCGGATGGTCACGCCCGGGACGCGCAGGCCCGCCAGGGCGAACGACATGGCCATCCGGTGATCGTCGTAGGTGTCGATCACGGCCGGCTTGAGCGCCGAGGGCGGAGGCGGGTCGATCACCAGGCCGTCGGGCAGCTCGTCGACCTTCGCCCCAAACTTGCGCAGCTCGGTCGCCAGAGCGGCGATGCGGTCGGTCTCCTTATGCCGGATGTGGGCGACGTTCCGGATTCGGGTGACGCCCTCGGCGAAGAGGGCGACGACGGCCAGCGTCATCACGGTGTCGCTAATCGCGTTCATGTCCACGTCCACCGCGCGGAGCGGCCCGCCGGTGATCGTCGTCTTGCGGACGTCGCGATCCACGGCGCACCCCATGTGCGCCAGAACCTCGACGAACTCCATGTCTCCCTGAACGCTGGCCAGACCCAGGTCGTCGATGGTGATCGTCCCTCCCGTCAGCGCGGCGAGGGCGAAGAAGTAGCTGGCGGCCGAGGCGTCGGGCTCGATTGGATACTCGCGCCCCTGGTACCTGGCCGGGTGGACCACGAACCGGCGATACCTCTTGTTGCTCGGGTCGACGCCGAAGGCCCGCATCACGTCGAGCGTCATGGCGACGTAGGGTTGCGAGACGAGCGCGCCCTCAACCTCGACGATCGACTCCTCCTGGGAGTACGGCAGGGCCATCAGCAGACCGCTGAGGAACTGGCTGGAGACGTCGCCGCGGACGAAGGCGTAGCCGCCTTGAAGACCGTCGGCCTCGATCAGGACCGGGGGACAGCCGGTCCCAAGCTCGCTCCTGGCCCGCGCTCCCAGCCCGTTGAGGGCTTGAAGCAGGTCGGCGACGGGGCGTTGGCGCATCCGAGGGACGCCGTCGATCCGGTAGGTTCCCCTGGACGTCGCCAGGGCGGCGGTCAGGAACCGGAGCGTCGTCCCCGAGTTCGCCACGTTGAGGTCGGCCTTGGTGGCGGGGAACCGGCCGGCGCAACCCTGAACCGTGATCAGGGCCGCTTCCTTATCGTGCTCAACCTTGACCCCGAGTTGCTTGAGGGCCTCGACCATGACCCGGGTGTCTTCGCTGTCGAGCGCGCCGGGGAGCCGGCTCGGCCCCTTGGCCAGCGCGGCGATGATCAGGGCTCGGTTGGTCAGGCTCTTGGACCCGGGGACGCGAACGGTCGCGACGGGGGGAGGGCCGGTCCAGGGATCAATCACAAGCTCGGGCGGATAGTCAGACATCGTTTCCCAGTTCGGAACAAGACGCCAAGAGTGACGCGGTTATGGATCGGAGCGCGGTTCAAGCTCCGGCGCGGCCGCGGCGATTCGCCGCGCGGCCTCCTCGACGGGCATCCCCGCCAGGACGAACCGCTTGTGGCGGGAAGTCTCGCCGGAGACGAGGGCGATCTCCGACGACCGACAGCCCAGCGCGCGGGCGAGCAGCTCCAGGATCGCGGCGTTGGCCTTCCCCTTGTCCGGGGGAGCGGTCACGGCCACCCGGAGCGCGCCGGCGCGTTCGCCCAGTATCGCATTTCGGCGGGCCCCCGGCTGCGCGTGAACCGCGAAGATCGTCCCGTCCTTGCTTGGCGTCAGGTCGATCACGCCTCAACCCCCTCAAAGAGGGCCGACCCGACCCGAACCAGCGTCGCCCCCTCCTCGACGGCGGTCTCGAAGTCGTTCGACATCCCCATCGATAATTCGGGCAAGGCCAATCCCGAACGCTCGCGCAGGGCGTCCCGAATCTCCCGGAGCCGGACGAACGACGGCCTCGCCGTCTCGGCGGTCGTCCCCCAGGCGGCCATCGTCATCAGCCCCGCCGGACGGACCCGCCGAAAACCGGCGATCGCCTCGGCGTCGGCCAGGATCGAGTCGTCCCGCCAGCCATGCTTGGCCTCCTCGTCGGAGGTGTTCACCTGCAACAGGATCATCGGCGGCGCTTGCCCCTCATCCACCTGCTCGTCGATCGCCCGCAGCAGCCTGAGCGAATCGACCGCGTGAATCACCCGCGCGATCGGCAGCGTCCGCTTGAGCTTGTTGCGCTGCAAGTGCCCGATCGAATGCCAGCGGACCCCCGTCGCCAAATCGGCGAGCGCCTCGGCCTTCTCCCAAAGCTCCTGCGGATAATTCTCGCCCAGGTCGCGAACCCCCGCCTCAACCAGGTGGCGAACCAGCGCGGCCGGCTGCTTCTTCGTCACCCCAACCAAAACCACCGAAGCCGGATCGCGCCCCGACCGCCGAGCCGACTCGGCGATCCGATCGCGGACGGAATGCACGTTGTCGCGGATCCGAGGGTTGTTCATGAAGTCTTACAAGCGATCGAGAAATCGAAATCGGCGCTATGACGCGAACCCACTCCCGCCGGCCGCGGTGACGCGCGGGGAGTTATCGGGTATCCTAGCACGCTGATTGAGCCCGCTCGTCTTCGGACGGCCGTGGCTCGCGACCAGCCGCGTGTTTTGATTGAAGGCGCCCACCGCGATGAAGCCGTTTCTCATCATAACGGGAATTCTTTCGGCCTGCTTGATCGTCCTTCAGGTCGTGCTCGGCCTCTGGATCCGCGGCGGGCAGAGGAGCCTGGCCACGAGCCATTTCCACACCGGCACGCTGATGGCCGTCGTCTGCCTGGTCTACATCGCCTTCTCGCTGGCCGCGATCCTCTCGAAGCCCCGCCGCGAGACGCCCTGACGCCCCGGTCGCCAGGCGACGCAAACCAAGGCCAACCCGCTCCAACGCCGGTCACTTCCCGAACGATCCCAATTGGCTTCGTTCGGCGCGGTCGGTGGAAGGCTCTTGAGGACGCAAAGCCCAACCCTTTCAAGACTTGCCGCGCCTGGTCGCGGCGAGGGAATTGGGTTCGTTTGGCCAAATAATGCGGTTCACGGCGACGGATTTCGGGTGTCGGACCCGGAACAGTCGAGAGGGCAATACCCTCCCGCCGACCCCCCACATATCGCCGGCTCGGCGGGAGCCTCCCCTTGGGCTGATGAAAAGTCGGTGTTGACCGGGCATTTCGTCGCGTTCAGGCATCATGGATTCGTTGCGCCGTCTCGCGGATTTTCAACCCGGGGGGCGGGCATTCCCGCCCGCCCTAACCCTGATGTTGGTTTCTGGGCGGGCGGGAATGCCCGCCCCCCGAAGAAACAAATCCGGGATGAGGGTTGAAGTGGGGCAAGGCCACCTTTTCATCAGCCCAGCCTCGCCTTCCCAAATACCGGCGCGACGAAACAGCAAGTCCCGAACGCCCTCAAATTGGGTTCGTTCGGCCAATTTTTTCGCGATTCGCCGCGCGTCGAGACGTCCAAATTGGGAAAGAGCGTGGGCAGGCGCGATCCTCCCGCTTCATACGATCAGCGGGGAAGGCCCCGGTTTTTCACGAATTTGGAAACGATCTCGGGAATCTTCGCGGGCTGAGGCTTGGAGTTCTCTTTCTTTTTTGGCGGCTCGGGCCGACGGGAGGGGCGCGACGGCGCGCGTTCGGCGTTAGGATGGACGCTCTTGGTGGTTGAGGGCGTTCATTCACATTTCTTGAGTCGAGGCGCCAGGATCGTGAAACACTCGGTGGGTCGGCGAGCGGCGGCGTGGCTTTTGGTTGTCGCGGTGATGTCGGGAGGGACGGGGCTCCGGGCCGGGGAGGGTTCCGGGGGCGCGCTGGCGGACGCCCGGGCCCTCGGCTTCGACGCCGAGCGGTTGGGCCGCGTCGACGCGGCGCTCGAGGAGGCGGTCGGGCCGGGCAAGCTCGCCGGCGCGGTCGCCTTGATCGGGACGGATAAAGGGGTCGCCTACGCGGGAGTCTTCGGCCAGCGGGCCGTCGAGCCGTCGGCCGAGCCGATGAGCCGCGACACAATCTTCGACATGGCCTCGCTGACCAAGCCCATCGCCACGGCCACCTCGGTGATGGCCTTGATCGAGGAGGGCAAGATCCGCCCCTCCGACCGGATCGTCCAGTACTTCCCGGAGATGGACAACCACGGCAAGGGGCGAATCACCGTCGACCACCTGCTCCGCCACCGGGCCGGCCTGATCCCCGACAACGCGCTCGGCGACTACAAGAACGGTCCCGAGGAAGCCTGGAAAAAGATCTGCGACCTCGATCTCGTGGCCAAGCCGGGCCAGAAGTTCATCTATTCCGACGTCGGCTTCATCATTCTCGGCAAGCTGGTCGAGAAGGTCTCGGGCAAGCCGTTGGATCAGTTCGCGGCCGAGCGCGTCTTCCAGGTCGCCGGCATGACCGACGCCCATTTTCGACCCGCCGGGGGAGACTCCGCCGGCTGGCCGAAGGCCGAGCGGATCGCTCCAACGGAACCCGCCGAGTCCGGCCAGCCGCCGCTCCGGGGCGAGGTTCACGACCCGCGCTCCCGGGCCCTCGGCGGGGTGGCCGGCCACGCGGGACTGTTCGCCACGGCCGACGACCTCGCCGTTTACGCCCGGACGTTGCTGGATTGGGGCCTGGCTCCGTCCGGCGAGCGGTTGCTTAGTCCGCTGACCATCCGGCTGATGCTCGACCCGGGAGACACCCCGGCCGGCCAGCGCAGGGGGTTGGGTTGGGACGTGGCGACCGGCTACAGCAGCCCCCGCGGCGAGCTGTTCGGCCCGTTGAGTTACGGGCACACCGGGTTCACCGGGACGAGCCTCTGGATTGATCCCGAGACCCGGACCTACGTCATCCTGCTCACCAGCAGGCTCCATCCCAGGGAGGGCTCGGTCTCGACCGTCGCGCTCCGCCGCCAGGTGGCGACTCTGGCCGCGGCGGCCCTGATCAATCCCCCCGCGCCGACGGCCGGCGCGGGGGACCGAGACGCGGAGGCGGCCTCGGCCGAACCGGCCGCTTACAGCCGGGTCACATGCGGCGTAGACGTGCTCGCCAGCCGGGATTTCGCGCCTTTGAAGGGCAAGCGGGTCGGCCTGGTGACCAACCATACGGGGCGGTCGGCCGATGGGCGCTCGACGATCGACGTGCTGTTCAACGCCCCCGAGGTGAAGCTCGTCAAACTGTTCAGCCCCGAGCACGGCATCCGGGGGGCTCTCGACCGCGAGGGCATCAAAAACGACGTCGACGAGGCCACCAAGCTGCCGATCATCAGCCTCTACGAAGGCAAAAAGCGCAAGCCCCAGGCCGAAGATCTGGCCGACCTCGACGTCCTCGTTTACGACATCCAGGACATCGGCGTCCGCTACTACACCTACATCTCGACGTTGGGACTCGTGCTGGAGGCGGCCCAGGAGAACGGCAAGCAAGTCGTTGTTCTCGACCGACCCAACCCGATCGGCGGTCTCGCCGTGAGTGGACCCGTTCGCGACGACGATGTCGAGTCGTTCGTCGCCTACCACAAGATGCCGATCCGACATGGGATGACCGTCGGCGAACTCGCCAAGATGTACAACGCCGAGCGCGAGATCAACGCCGACCTGGAGGTCGTCCCGTGCGAGGGCTGGACGCGGGGGGCGACCTACGACCGGACGGGACTGCTCTGGATCAATCCCTCGCCGAACATGCGGAGCCTGACCGAGGCCATGCTTTATCCCGGCGTCGGCTGGCTTGAATCAACCAACCTGGCGACGGGCCGCGGCACCGACACCCCGTTCGAGCGGGTCGGCGCCACCTGGATCGAGCCGACCGTCTGGGCGGAGGCCCTCACCAAGTTGAACCTGCCCGGCGTCGCCTTCACGCCGATTGAGTTCTCCCCCACCGAGCGGCAGTACGCGAACGAGCGCTGCGGGGGCGTTCAGATCATGATCACCGACTGGTCGACGTTCGACCCGATGAAGCTCGGCCTGGGTCTGGCCCTGACCCTCCGCAAGGAGTTCCGCGACCAGTGGAACCCCGAGCGCATGCCCGTGCTGCTCGCCAACAAGGAGACGTACCAGGCCATCCTCAACGGCGAGAGCATCGACCGAATCGAGGCCCGTTGGGCCGATCAGTTGGCCGACTTCGAGAAGACGCGGGAGCGCTACCTGATCTATCCCGAATGATCGGCCGGACCCGACTCTTGCGCGCGGATATGGCAACGCGATCGTTCGCCGCGACCCTTCGCCGTTCCAACCACGGAGTCAC
>Ga0182742_1004791_pt1 | contig 11933 bp, 9 predicted proteins | sample eDN5th37CBELigMG_FD_128880 | JGI IMG/M metagenome (GOLD analysis project Ga0182742, IMG submission 128880) | Enriched Miracle-Growth compost microbial communities from Emeryville, California, USA - eDNA 5th pass 37_C BE-Lig MG (version 2)... ... | reverse complement strand
TGACGGTTGACGCCGACCGTCCCCACGCCGGAACAAGGAGCCTGAAGCTTGAGTCGGCCAAGGCCCCCGTCTCGGTCGTCAGCGGCGACTTCGCGCCGGTCGACGGGGCGAGCCTGCTCGTCCAGGCGCATCTGCGGGGCGATCGAGACCACGCCGTCGTTCGCCTTTGGATCGAGGGGGAGAGTGGCGGCAAGCCCTACGCCAGACGCTCCGAGATGGTTGTCACCCCCGATTGGCGCCCCTTGGCCGTCCGCGTCACCGACCCGCCGGCCGAGGGACTCGACTCGGTTCGGCTTCGGTTCGAGAAGACGACCCCGGGGGCGATCTGGCTCGACGACGTCCGCGTCGTCGGCGAGGCCCCTCCCAAGGCCGTCCGCCTCAACGCCCAGCGCGCCATGCTGGCGGCGCTGCAGGCCCACCGCGAACGGCGGTACGCCGATTTCGCCCGCCTGGCCGATTCGCATTGGGCCAAACACCCCGGCGTCGCGGCCATGATCCGACCCGGTCGCCCCGCCGAACTGTCGGCCTCGCGGCCCCACGCCAGCCCGGACGACCCGGACGACCCGTCCTCTTCCGCCCTATCCCGGAATCGCGCCCTGCGGTAAGATCGGGCCCGCGCGAGATGAAGCGGAGACGCGCCCGCGATGAGTTGGACGGAATCAGGAGGGAGAGCGGTGTTCGTAGCTTGCAGCATGCTTTGCTTCGCGAGTGAGCCTCTGGAATCGGCCTTGCGGTGGATCGCCGAATTGGAGTTCGACAAATACGAGCTCGCCATCGTGGAGGACGGCGGACACCTGCGCCCCTCCGAGGTGGGCGACGACCCCGAGGCCGCCCTGCTGCGGCTGAAGCGCGGCCCGGCCCTGGTTCCCTCGTCGCTGCACGTCGATTTCGGACCCGTGAATTGGGACGACCCGATCACCCGCAAGCGGTTCGACGGCATCTGCCGATTCGCCAAGGGACTTGGCGTGGCCGTTCTGACCACCACCGCCGCGCCCGCCGGAACGCCCATCGACAAGGAAACCCAGCGCCTCGCTTCTCTGGTGGAGACCGCCGCGCGCGAAGGGCTGGTCATCGCTCCGCTGACCAGCCGCGATTCGGTCTTCGGCGATCCGGCCGTCGCCCTTCGGCTCTGCCAGGCGATCCCGGGCCTTGGCCTGACCTTCGACCCCAGCCATTACCTGCTCGCCGGACGCAAGGACTCGGAGATCGACCCGCTCTTCCCCTTCGCGCGGAACGTCCACCTCCGCGACACCGGCAAAAACCCCGACGAATTCCAGGTGCGGATCGGTCAGGGGAAGCTCGACTACGCCCGCGTGGTCAACCAACTTCAGCGATACGGCTACAAGCGCTCGCTGACCGTCGCCATCTTCGACCGACCCGAAAACCAGTTCGACCGCGAGGTCGAAGTCCGCAAGCTGCGGCTCCTGCTCGAGACCCTGCTCTGAGACTCGGATCCCGGTTGGGAGAAAACGGATCTTGTAGGGGCGGCCCCGGGTGGCCGCCCTCCGATGACCGGCATGAAACGCGCCATCCCATGAGGGCGGCCACGGGGGGCCGCCCCTACGGCGGGCTCCATGTTCGTCGCCTCGGCGGAGCAATCAATCTCTAATCATCATCTACTGATCTCCATGCGCGAATTAACGGCCGACAACGTGGCGAACCACCTTCGCGAAACCGGCGCGATCCAACCGGACGCGCGGGTCTCGGTTCGCGAGTTGGCCGGCGGGGTGTCGAACGTGGTGTTGCGGGTCGACGTGGAGGGCGCCGGGCCGTTCGTCGTCAAGCAGTGCCGCGAACGGCTTCGGGTGGCCGTGGAGTGGCGGGCGAGGCTCGACCGGATCTGGGCCGAGCGCGCCGCCCTCGGCGTTTTGGCCGACCTGCTGCCGCCCGGCGCGGCGCCCGCGGTCCTCTTCGAAGACCGCGCCGAGTACCTCTTCGCGATGACCTGCGCGCCCGACGACTCGGAAACCTGGAAGGCCCGCCTGATGCGCGGGGAGGCCGACCCCGACATCGGCGCCCGCCTGGGAACGCTTTTGGCGACGATCCACGCCGAGGCCCCCGGGCATCCGGCGCTCGGCTCTTCTCTGGCCGACGCGAGCCTCTTCGATGAACTGCGTGTGGATCCGTACTATCGGACGACCGCCGCCGCCCATCCCAACTTGGCCCCCCGGTTCGCCGCCTTGATCGAGGCGATGAACCTCCCGGTCGATCGCCGGACGCTGGTTTTGGGGGACTTCAGCCCCAAGAATATTTTGGTCCACTCCGGGGGAGTCGTCCTTCTCGACTTCGAATGCGCCCACGCCGGCGATCCGACCTTCGACTTGGGCTTTTTTCTCAGCCACTTGACGCTCAAGCGAATCCACGGCGTTTTGGGGACGGACAAATCAACATGGCTCGCCCTGACGAACGCATTCCTGGCCGCCTATCACGACCGCCTGAGCGATCGGCTCGGCCCGTCGTCCGAACTGGTTCCAAGGGCCATCGAGCACGCCGCGGCCTGCATCTTGGCCCGGGTCGATGGCAAGAGCCCGGTTGAGTATCTCGATGAACCGGGGCGAGAGGCGGCGCGGCGGTCGGCGCTGGCCCTCTTCGACGCGCGCCCACGGACGTGGGACGGGATGATCGAGACGCTTGACGGCGTGACTTAAAATCCATTTGAGAAACTCGGTGAGTGCGAGGTTTATCCAGGATGCCCGTTCTTCAGGCGCTGAAGGCTCGTCAGGTGTTGGATTCGCGGGGCCGTCCGACCGTCGAGGTTGACGCGATCGCCTCCACGGGCGCGGTGGGGAGGGCGATCGTTCCCTCGGGCGCCAGCACGGGGAGGCACGAGGCGCTCGAGCTTCGCGACGCCGACTCTCCGCGCTACGAGGGCCTTGGGGTGGCCCGGGCCGTCGAGAACGTCCGCTCGGTGATCGCGCCGGCGATCGCGGGAATGAAGCTGGACGACCAGGCGGCCATCGACACGGCCTTGATCGCGCTGGACGGCTCGCCGAACAAGGGTCGTTTGGGGGCGAACGCGATCCTGGGAGTCTCGCTGGCCGTCGCCCACGCGGCGGCGGCGACTCGGGGCGAAGAGTTGTACGTCCACCTCAACCGCCTTTGGAGAAATCTGGCGGCCGAACAAGGGGGAGAGATCCCGGTCGAGCCGACCTTGCCCCTGCCGATGGTCAACATGATCTCCGGCGGCCTGCACGCGGGGCGCAATCTCGATATTCAAGACGTGCTGATGATTCCGGTCGGAGCCGAGAGCTATGACCGGGCCCTTGAAATGATCGTCGCCATGTATCGGGCGGTGGGGGCCGTTTTGGCCAAGCGGGGGCTGGAATCGGTTTTGGTCGGCGACGAGGGAGGCTATGGCCCTCGGCTTCAAAGCAACGAGCAGGCGCTTGAGGTCGTGGTCGAGGCGATGACCGCCTGCGGGCTGGAGCCCGGGCGCGACGCGGCGATCGCCTTGGACGTGGCCTCGACGCACTTCTTCGACGAATCGACCGGAACGTATCGAATCTCGGACGCGGGCTCGCGGTCCTTGGACGCCCCCGCGATGGTCGACCTGCTGGCGCGCTGGGTCGAGCGTTACCCAATCGTCTCGATCGAAGACGGTTTGGCCGAAGACGATTGGGACGGCTGGAAGGTCTTGAACGAGCGTCTGGGCTCGAAGGTTCAACTTATCGGCGACGATCTCTTTGTAACGCAAGCGGCGCGGCTCCAGCGCGGGATTGATTCGGGCGCGGCGAACTCCATCCTAATCAAGGTCAACCAGGTGGGGACGCTCTCCGAGACGTTCGACGCCCTGCTCTTGGCCCGCCGCCACGGCTATCGGCCGGTCGTCTCGGCCCGCTCCGGCGAGACCGAGGACGCGACCATCGCCGACCTGGCCGTCGCCACCGCCGCCGGCCAGATCAAGATCGGCTCCGTCGCCCGCTCGGAACGCCTGGCGAAGTACAACCGCCTGTTGCGGATCGAGGAGGATCTCGGCCCCAACGCCCCCTTCGCCGGCCGCGCGGCGCTGGGGTAACCGCCGAGGACGAGCCTCTCTTCTGTAGCCGGCCTCTGTGAGGCCGGGACCGGCGCCGGATCACGAAGGCGCGCGTCCCCTGGGTCACAGACCCCGGCTACAAAAGAATGGGCGCGGACGGCTCAGCGATCGTCCAACCGCTTGAGGATCTCCGCGAGTTGAGCCTCGATCCGCCCGAGCCGCCGCTGGATCTCGGAAAGCTTCGGCTCGTCGACCGAGGGCTTCGCGGCGCGGGAGGCGGCCCGCTCAAGCTCGGGTTCCTGGGCTCGCGACACCTCGGGAGCGCGCGTCGCGATCAGGCGGTCTCCGGGCTGCAAGTAGTAGTTCGTGGACGTGTCGTCTCCCGAGATGATCACGTCAAAATCGACGGGGAATTTCATGGCGGGAGCGCCGGAGGGGCCCTTGCGAACCAGGGTAAGGCTGCGATTGGATCGCGACGTCAGGCCGCCCGCCTGGAACACCGCGTCGAGCACGTTGTCGCGGCCGGTCACGGGGAACCTGCCCGGCTGCTCGACCTCGCCCACCACGTAGTAAAACTGGCTGTTGTAGGCCGTGATGTCGATGAAGACGCGATCGGTGTCTTTCGGCTCCGCGCGCTTGCTCTTGGTGATCTTGCCGGTCAGACGGTCCTCGTCCAGGGTCACGAGTCCAAGGGCGTCATCCTTCAGGTACTTCCGCAGGTGGTTCACGACCTTCTCTTTAACCTCAGGCAGCGTCAGACCAGCGACCTCGACATCGCCGTAAAAGCCGAGCGAGATCTTGCCGTCCGGGCGAACAAGGCGCTCCCCCGAGATGGGGCGTCCCGGAAGGGCCTCCAGAACTTCGATCAGCAGCATGTCCGGGGGCTCGACGACGTATTCCCGATAAGTGGGGCGCGGTTGCGTTCCCGCGCTTTCGGGCTCTTCGACGGCGGTTGACGACCTCGTATCCGGTTTCGATTTGTCGTCGTCCGGCTTCGATTGCGTGGCTAGGGCGCCGTATCCCAGGACGATCGAGGTGAAGAGGACGAACAGGGCGGGGACGGCCGCCAATTGGATCTTGGTCATGAGCATGCTCCGAACGGCGTGAGAAGCGAGACCCGCGGCGCGGGCCGCGACGACTTTCGAGAGGGCTTGTCCCGCGGCGACCTTCGACGCCGCCTGAATGGTGATTCGCGAGAGGGCGAGCGGGACCGCCGGAGCCGCGCCGGCCTCGAGCGCGCCGGGCGCGACGCCGCGGTGGATGAGCCGACGGCGAAGCAGTTCACGGGCTCTCGCCACTCGGCTGCGGACGGTGCCGATCGGACAACCGAGACGCTGGGCGGCCTGCTCGTGGGTCAGGCCCTCCCAATAGCAGAGGACGATCACCGCGCGATAGCGCTCGGGGAGCCGGAGCGTCTCTTCCTGAACGTGGAGGTCTTGAAGCGCGTTCTCGTCATCCCCGGCGGTCGAGACGACGGCGAGCCAGCCCGCTTCACGCTCGCGCCGGCGCCGTTTCGCGGCCTCGACCCGCGCCCGGGCCGAGACCCTGGCGGCGACGCCGTGGAGCCAGCAGCCCACCGAGTCGAGCTTGCGGATCGACTGAATCCGTTTCGCCAGAACGAGGAAGGTCGCCTGAAAAGCGTCGTCGGCGTCGTGGGGATCGCGCAGAACGTTCCGACACACGCGCAGGACCATCGGCCCGTGACGCTCCACCAAGACCTCGAAGCACGCCTCGGCCTCGGTCTGGTCGTCCGGCGTCCGGGTGATCCGTTGGACCAATTCCCGATCGGTCAGCCCGGCGATCGCCCCCGACCGAAAGAGCGTCGCGAGATCGCGCTGAAGTTGTTCCGGCGAACTTCGCCCCATGTTCCGCCTCCCCGAACGTGAATCCGTCGGCCGCGTCTCCCCCATAGTGCCGGAAGCGCGGGCGAACTATCCACGATTTCGAGGCGGGCGCGGAAAATTCGGGCGGACGATTGGATCATCTACGCCGCGCCGGCGCGGTCGGAAACTTGGGCGGGTTGAGGGGCGTGGGGGAGCAGGAGGGTGAAGGTGGACCCTTGACCCGGGCGGCTTTCGACGCGGATTCGGCCGTGGTGGGCTTCGATGATGTCGCGGCAGACGGCCAGGCCGAGGCCCGTTCCGCCCAGGCCGCTGGAGTCGGGGGCGGGCTTGGTCGAGAAGAAGGGCTCGAAGATCCGCCTGAGGTTCTCCGGGGCGATCCCCGCCCCTTGGTCGACGACGCTCAATTCGGTCATCCGGCCCGAGGGATCGAGCCCGAGACCCAGGCGAACGACTCCGCCGTCGGGCATCGCTTGGCGGGCGTTGACCAGCAAGTTGATGAGCACCTGCTGAATCTGGGCCGCGTTGATCCTCGCGAACGGCCGGCTCTCCATTTGGAGTTCGAGCCGGACGTTATGGCGCCTGAGGTCTTTGTCGACTAGGGTGACCACGTCCTCGACCAGCCGGCCCAGATCGACCGGCTCGCGATGGTTTGGGTCGCGTCCGGGGCGGGAGAGGCCGAGCATCCCCCCGGTGATCGCCGCGGCGCGTTGGGACGCTTCGAGAATTCGCTTGAGGGCCCGCTCGCGATACTCGGGATCGGGGTTGCGGAGGGCCAGCTTGGCGTAGTTGAGGATCGGCGTTAGGGCGTTGTTCAACTCGTGGAAGACCCCGCCGGCGATGATCCCCAGACTGCTGATCCGCTGAAGGGCGACGATCTGCCGCCGGAGGGCCTCGGCGAGTTCGTCCGACGCCTCGGCGCCCGGCGCCGCGTCGGCTCGAACACGCGCCGACTTGACGCGCGAAGGGACCGCCGACGAGGCTCCGGCAAGCGGAATGGCGGATTCGGTGGTCTTGATTTTCCCAGCTCGCGACATATCCGCCATCACCTCCGGATCAGGGTTGACTCTCACCCTTCGTATCGGTTCGATCCGAGCCGGAAATCAGTTTGTCGACGGTCCGGGCCCGATCCGGCGCCGGGCGGCGCGAGGGCGGGAAGGATGGAGGATTGACGCGAGTTTTGGGGAGGGCGCGCCGTTTGCCTCGTCGGCCTGGTCGCCTCTTTCCATCCCCTTTCCCACCGGGGCGCGGGGCGTTCCATCGTTGTGGCCGAGGTCCGCGGATCCGAGGCTTGGCGACGGCTGTTCCCGGGTATTACCTGGCCAGGGATTCGTCGGCGGTTCGCGCGACGGCGTCGTCGTTGGTTTTGGCGGGCCATTCCCAGGGGATGAGCTTGATTCCGTTGGTCAAGAGGACGCGGGGGACGTTGGCCGGGTCGTCGCTGATGATGGGGGGCGTGACCTGGCGGCCGTCGCTCCAATAGCCCAGGTGGGTGAAGTCGTCCTCGTCGGTGATGGCTTCGTCGAGGGTCAAGCCGGCGAAACCGGCCTCAAGCGTGGCGTCGGCGATCCTCCAGAACCCGGCCCAGTCGAAGGCGTTGACGTCGCCGAGGTTGAGTTGGAGAGCGCGGAGGATCCCCTCGCCGTTGTCGAGCCTGAGGTTGGCTCCGGTTGGGGCCGTGTGGTCGGCCAAGAGGGGAGGAACGCCCCGACGATCCGACCGAAAGAGGATGTATCGCTTGCGCGACCGAGGCACCGCGCTGGCCTGATTGAAAATCTGACGGGCTCGGAGGTCGCCCACCACGACGTCGTCTTCGCCCACGGCGACGACCAAAAGCGTTGTCTCGGGGATTTGGCTGAGTCTGGGCTGGCGGCTGGGGAAGACCTCGCCGGGCATGACGAGCACCGCGGCGCGGACTTCGGGGAGTCCGGAGTCGGGATTGCCCGAGACCGCCGCGACCTGCGCGGCCAGGTTCCCGCCGGCCGAGTGGCCGATCAGGGCGAAGCGATCCAGATCGGGGCGAACGTGGTCCTTCCCCGCCGCCAAGACCCCGAGCGCGTCACGGATGGCGAACAGGGTGTTGGGCAGGAAGTCGCGGGGAAGCGTCCCAACGTCGTTCTGATACCGGGGGAAGACGACCGTGTTGCCGCTTCGAACCAGGTGGTCAATCCAGGCGCCGTAGATCGCCGGATTGACCGAGAACCAGCCATGCAGGAAGACCACCACCGGCGCGCGCTTGGGCTTCGGTTCGTCGGGCTCGAACAGCCAGTACGAGCGCGGGCCTTGGCCGATCTCGAACCGCGCGACCTTCTTGTGACGGAGCCGCTCGCCTCTGGAGAGCTCGAGGTTCGCGTCGCCCGAGGAGCGGGTCGGTTTCTCCTGGGCCGTCGCCGACCCGCTGGCCAAGAGCGGGAGGACGAGAATCAAGCCGACGATTCTTCCGACGAAGGTTCCCTTCATGGCCATCCCTGGCGCGCCGCGCGTTGATGTCTCGCAAGCCGTCCCGCAACTTCATGTTGTAGGCGGTATAGTTTGCCCATCTTGCTTGGCGCGTCAAGCTCAAGAGGTGAAGCAGGTTTTGAGGCGCTCGTCGTCGTGGAGCCGCGCGACGGCTTCGTCGATGGCGCCCTCCTCCGAGAGGATCGTGTAAAAGTTGTCCTTGATCGACGGCGCGAGGCGGAGCGCCTCGACCCACTCGACGCGGGAGAAGGGGTCGGATCGGATCTCGTCCCAGAATCCGGTTCGGTCGAAGAGGCCGGCGATGCGCTCGCTTTGGTTCTTCTGGACGAGGCTCATCAGATAGGTGGCGATTCCCACTTGCAGGCCGTGAAGCCGGGGCCGGCTTGAGATGGCGTCGAGGGCGTGGGAGATCAGGTGCTCCGAGCCGCTGGCCGGTCGCGACGAGCCGCAAATCTCCATGGCGATTCCGTTGAACAGGAGCGAGGTGCTCAGGAGCTTCGCCCCTTGAAGGTCGAAGGAGGGCTCGGCCACGTACTGGTTGACCGTGGCGTCGGAGAGCAGCGCCGCGAAGTCGTCGACGGGCTCGCCGACGCGGTGGAAGGCGAGCTTCCAATCGAAGATGGCCGTGATCTTGGAGACCAGATCCCCCACGCCCGAAAGCCAAAGCGGCCGAGGGGCGTTCTTGCAGACCTCCAGATCGATCACGACGGCGAAGGGAAGCGCGGCGGCCAGCGACTTGCGCCGGCCCCCCATGGTCAGGCTCGATTGCGGGCTGGAGAAGCCGTCGTTGGACAGCGACGTGGGCGCCGCGTAATACGGTCGGCGGGCCAGGAACGCGACGTACTTGGCCACGTCGAGCGCCTTGCCTCCTCCCAGGCCGATGATTGCCTCGGCCTCCTTGCTCAGCCGGGTGAACAGCTCGGTCGCCTTCTCGAACGACGCCTCGTCCACCTCGACCCACTCAACCTTCGAGACGCCCCGCTCGGCCAACCCGGCGCGGACGCGCTCGACGTACTCGGGAACCATCCCCCGGCTCACCAGGCCCAAGGCCCCGGTGATCCCGTTTCGCTTCAAATACAGCCCCAGGCGATCCAGCGCGCCCGGCTTGACCCGCACCAGCGACGGGATCGCCACCTGGGTTTTCAGGAACATCGCGGGGCCTCTTGGTCCAACTCGCAAAGGGCCTGGGCGACCTCCGACCAGCAAGAGAAGGGCCGGAAGCTCAATCCCTCGTCGGCGAGCGCCTTCGCCAGGTCGGCGCGGGCGAACCGGAGCGAGTCGTCGACCAGCCGAGCGGCGTCAAGGTCGGGGAAGCCGTCTCCGGCGAAGGCGACCCGACGGCCCTCCTCCAGGCCGTGGCGAACCACCGCCGCCTTGTCCACCCCGAGCGTGGGAGAGAAGAAGGGGCCGGGGGCGGGGGGCTCCATCAACAGCCCTCGGTTCGGCTCGAAGCGCCCGGGGTTGGCGTAGGTCGGAACGCGGACGCCCGCCTCGTCGAGCAAAATTTGGATGTACCAGGCGCAGCCGGCCGAGGCGATCACCACGTCCCAGCCGGCCCGCTCAAGCGCCGAAACGCCCGGGGCGATCTTCGGGTCCAACCGCATCCGCTCGACAATCTCCAGGACCTCTTTCTCGTCGGCCCGAATCTCGGCGAAGTACGCTTGCAGGGCCTCGAAATGGGTCTTCCGGCCCTCGCGATAATCGATCCAGAAATTGGGGACGTCGGGAGGCAGCAGATGCTTGATGGAGAGTTGATAGAAGTCCTCGCGCGTCATGGTGCCGTCGAAGTCGGTGACGAACAGAGAGCGCGAACCAGCCGCCGAATTTTGGAGATTTGCCATGATGTCTGAAGAGAACGCCTAGACCAAGTATAAGATTCAAGAGGAAACGGCCGCGCCGACGCGCTTGGCCCGCGCCTCCGGATCCGGCGAGACGCCGAGCGTCGATCGATCGGCTTGACCGGGTTGTTGGGGGCCTCCATAATACCGTAAGCCGCTGAGGCGCGGGAGTCTTTTAACGGGTTCGAGTGTGGGGCGAGATCATGAATCGTCGACCCATGACGATTGTGGCGCGGTGGTTGGCGCTCGCGCTGATGATCCCGGGATTGCTCCGCGTTCCCTTGCCCCAGGTTGACTTCCACGTCATCCGACACCATCACGGCGCGGGCGAGACCTGCCCGAAACACGACCACCTCCTCCGCTGGCATCCCCAGGCCGGCGAGTCCGAGGACGTGGCGGTTCTGCATTGGCATTGGCTGCTCCCTCATCACCTGGACGCCGCGCTGTCGGAGGATCGGGGGGACGTTCCAGTCCTCCACGCCCACGACGGCGATGAGTTCTTGGAGTGCTTCTGGAGCCCCAATTCGACCGCCGCGGTCGACGCGCGCGACGGGGCGTCGGGACGATTCGGTCCTGAATCGCCGCTCGATCTCGTCTGGATCGACGTCCCTCGGACCGCGCCGCCGCTTTCTTGGAACTCCGAGGGGCGCCGCCCGGCACCCTGGATTGAATTCGGGGAAGACTCGCCCCTGGCGAGGCTCGTTCGCTGGAACTGCTGAGAATGGAGGGCTCGCGCGCGATCGACATTTCCGCGCCGGCCCTTTCCGTCTCGGACGATCATCGTCCGCGATTCGCCGCATCGAGGCCCTCCGCGCGTCGACATTTTGGACGCCGCGGTCGCGCCTTCGGCAACCCTTCGCGACGTGCCTGATCCATTCCTCGGCGACCCTTGCGGAGTTCTTCCCCATGTCCCACGCGATCTCGCGTCCCCAGTCGCGGGCGTCCCAGCGCCCCTGGGGGCGAATCATTCCCTGGTTGGCCGCGGCGAGTTGTCTGTTGCTGCTGGCCGCCCATCTGACGACCGACCTTCCCGGCCATTACCCCCTCTTCGGCGCGTTGGACTCCGAGACCGAGGCCGTGGGAGAGGCGACCACCGTGTCATATTCTCCATCGGCGACCGAGGCCGACTCGGCGACGACGGTCGTTTTAACCCCCCTGAAGTCGCGGGTGGCGGGCGTCTCGACGGAGAAGGCCCGCGTGGACCAGTTGGCGACCGAACTGGGCGTCCCCGGCCTCGTCGAGGTCAACGCCGACCGGCGGATCGACGTGCGATCGCGGGCCCAGGGAGTCGTCCGCGAGGTCCACGTGATGCTCGGCCAAGAGGTCAAGCGCGGCGATCCGCTGGTCACGCTCGACAGCCCCGACATCGGCGCCGCGCGGCTGAACCTCCGGGCCAAGCAGCGCGAACTGCTTAGCGCCCGGATCGAAGCCGAGTGGCGGGCCGAGATCGCCAAGAACGTCGAACTTTTGATCCCCGAACTCGTCAAGCGCGTCGATCCGGGGGAACTCGAAAAGATGTTCGCCGACAAGCCGCTCGGCTCCTTTCGGGGACTCTTGATCCAGCCCTACACCCAATACGACATCGCCTTGCACGAGGAGAAAAAGTCGCTGGAGCTGCGCGGCAAGAGCGTCATCGGCGAACACCCCGCGATTGTCGCCGAACATACCCGGCAGGGGATGCAGGCCGCCCTCTTCTCGGCGATCGAGCAGGCCAAGTTCGACGCGGCCCGGGAAACGCGGCTGGCCCATCAAGACCTTAAGCTCGCCGAGTCGGCCGTCGTCGACGCCGCGCAGCGGCTCCGCATCTTGGGGGTCGAC
>Ga0182742_1004790_pt1 | contig 11936 bp, 8 predicted proteins | sample eDN5th37CBELigMG_FD_128880 | JGI IMG/M metagenome (GOLD analysis project Ga0182742, IMG submission 128880) | Enriched Miracle-Growth compost microbial communities from Emeryville, California, USA - eDNA 5th pass 37_C BE-Lig MG (version 2)... ... | reverse complement strand
ATTGCACATGAGATTGTTGAGAGGAACAAAGGCATTGAAAATTGTGTCATTGTAGGAATTCGTACAAGAGGAATTTTTTTAGCAGAGCGTATCGCTAAACGAATATCGGAAATCGAAGGAACAAATGTCATTGTTAAAGAGCTAGATATAACAAGATATCGCGATGATATAAAAACGACTAAGCAGGAAGTTGAGCACGAAGGTAAAGTTGAAGATGTAGCCTTACTCGATAGCTTAACGGTATCACATAAAAATGTCATTTTAGTTGATGATGTGTTATACACGGGTCGAACCATTCGTGCAGCAATGGATGCTGTTATTGATTTAGGAAGACCTGAAAGTATACAACTGGCTGTATTAGTTGATCGTGGTCATAGAGAATTACCAATAAGGCCAGATTTTGTAGGAAAAAATGTACCTACTTCAAAGCATGAGCAAATTCAAGTTGAATTACAAGAAATTGACAATGCTGAACAAGTAACAATCATTCATTAGGAGGCACACCGTATATGACAGTAACTAAAGTAAAATCAAATAGCTTATTAGGATTAAAGCATTTAACTCAGTCAGAAATACAAGCTATTTTAGACCGTGCTGCCTATTATGAAAACCATGATAAAAAAACACATGATGTGTTAAATAATAAGTTTATTGCAAATATGTTTTTTGAAAATAGCACTCGAACTCGTACATCCTTTGAGGTTGCTCAAAAGCGATTAGGTGCAGAGGTTATAAACTTTAGTGCAGCAGCTTCAAGCGTTGAAAAAGGCGAATCCATTTACGATACAGTAAAAACGTTAGAGTCTATGGGCATTGATGCAGGAGTTATTCGCTTAAAGCCGATTGGCATGCTTGAAGAAATCGCTGAAAAAATTAAAGTTCCACTTATTAATGCAGGTGATGGAAACAACGAACATCCGACACAAGCACTACTAGATTTATACACAATGCAAAAACATTTTAACACTTTGCAGGGACTAAATGTTTCCATTATAGGTGACATAATGCATAGTAGAGTGGCTAGAAGTAATTTATATGCATTAAAAAAATTCGGGGCAAACGTAAAATTTTGTGCTCCAAACAATATGCAAACGCGCGATCTTGATGTAGAATATGTTTCTATGGAAGATGCAATCAAAGCTGATGTAGTCATGATGTTACGAGTTCAACTTGAGCGCCATGAGTCAGGTATGTTAAGGTCCGCTGAGAGCTACCGAGAGAGCTACGGATTGACAGTTGAACGAGCGGCTCAAATGCATAAACATGCAATCATTATGCATCCGGCCCCTGTGAACAGAAATGTCGAAATTGATAGTGAATTGGTAGAAGCTAGCAATTCGAAAATATTTCCACAGATGGCAAACGGTGTGCCAATAAGAATGGCAGTAGTTGAAAGAGCATTAAGCTAACAGCAATGAAATCAACCAAAGAAAAGTTTTAGGAGGATAATAGTTTATGTGGATATTAAACGGTAGCATTTGGAATCAAGAGACATCTCAGTTAGAAACAAGGCATATCCAAATTGCTGAAGGGAAAATCGCAGCTATTGTTGATGGAAAAGAAACTGTGTCTACTGATGGTCAAGAAGTAATTGATGCTAAAGGTAATTTAGTGTCTGCAGGATTTATTGATATGCATGTGCATCTTAGAGATCCTGGCTTCACTCATAAGGAAGATATCGAAACGGGGACACGTTCAGCAGCACATGGTGGCTTCACAACTATAGCGTGTATGCCAAATACACGTCCTGTAACTGATACTCCTGAAACTGTTCGTTACATCCTAGACAAAACAAAAGAAGTTGGTGCAGTCAAAGTTTTACCATATGCTGCAATCACTAAAAATGAGCTAGGTCGTGAGCTAACTGACTTTGCAGCATTAAAGGCAGCGGGTGCAATTGGTTTTACAGATGATGGTGTAGGAGTACAAAACGCACAAATGATGAAGGATGCGATGACGTTAGCTAAAGCACTTGATATGCCAGTTATCGCACATTGTGAAGATGATAGCTTAGTAGTAGGTGCTTGGGCATCAGAAGGTGAGTTTTCTAGAAAGCATGGTATTAAAGGGATTCCAAATGAATCAGAAGCAATCCATGTTGGACGAGATTGTTTACTAGCTGAGGCAACGGGCGTACATTACCATGTTTGTCATGTGAGCACAGAGCAATCAGTAAGATTTATTCGACTTGCTAAGTCAATTGGTGTAAAAGTGACTGCAGAGGTTTGCCCACACCATTTAATATTATCGGATGAGGATATCCCAGGACTTGATGATGCGAATTGGAAGATGAATCCTCCACTACGTACTCCTCGCGATGTTCAAGCGGTAATTGAAGGCTTAGAGGATGGAACAATCGATATGATCGTTACTGACCATGCACCACATGCTGCAGAGGAGAAAGCAAAGGGAGTAAATGCTGCTCCGTTTGGTATTGTAGGGCTTGAGACAGCATTTCCACTTTTATATACGAAATTTGTTGAAACAGGTAAATGGTCATTAGGCTTTTTACTAGAAAAATTAACAACATCACCGGCTGATGTATTTAGACTTGAAACTGGTCGACTTGAGGTAGGAAAGCCTGCTGATATTACGATTGTAGATTTACAAACAGAGCAAGAAGTTGTGACTGAGCAATTAGTTTCTAAAAGTAAAAACACACCTTTTGGTGGTTATAAATTAAAGGGTTGGCCAGTGGCGACAATTGTTGACGGCAACATTGTGTTTACAAAATAGAGAAGCTTAAGGAGTGAATCGGATGCAAGCTAGATTATTGTTAGAAGATGGTACAGTATTTACAGGCGTTTCATTTGGTGCAGATACAGAAAAAGTTGGTGAGCTTGTTTTTAATACAGGTATGACAGGCTATCAGGAACTTATTTCTGATCCTTCATATTACGGACAAGTTGTTACAATGACTTATCCATTAATCGGAAACTACGGCATTACACGTGATGATTTTGAGTCTCTTGATCCTAAAATTTTTGGACTTATCGTACGCCGTTATGAGCCTATTCCTAGTAACTGGAGAGCTGAAGTATCTTTAGGTAAACTTTTAGAAGAGCATAACATTCCTGCAATAGCTGAAGTTGATACTCGAATGTTGACGAGAAAAATTCGTGAGCATGGTTCAATGAAGTGTTTAATTACAACTAGCAATGATAGCGTCGAGGAGCTTACAAAACGCCTTAACGCTGCACCTACGATTCATGATCAGGTTGCAAAAACTTCAACAACATTTGTATACCCTAACCCTGGTAATAAAGAGCGCATCGTTTTAATCGATTGTGGTTCTAAAAACGGTATTATTAAAGAATTACTTAAGCGTAATTGTGATATCGTAGTCGTTCCACATACGACTACAGCAGATGAAATTCGTAAGCTTGCACCAGACGGTATTCAAGTTTCGAATGGTCCTGGGGATCCAAAAGATAATCCACAAATTATTGAAACCATCAAACAATTGCTTGGAGAGTATCCTATCTTCGGTATTTGTTTAGGGCATCAGCTATTATCATTAGCATGTGGAGCTGATACTGAAAAGCTTAAATTCGGTCATCGTGGTGGAAATCATCCGGTATACGAGTTCGAAACAAAGCGTTGCTATATTACATCTCAAAATCATAGTTATGCAGTTAAAAAAGATTCAATTGCTCATACTGATCTTGAAATTACACATATCAATAACAACGATAAAACAGTAGAAGGCGTTAAGCATAAAAAATATCCAGCGTTCTCTGTTCAATATCACCCAGAAGCAGCGCCAGGTCCAAATGATTCTAGCTATCTGTTCGACAGATTTATTGCGATGATACGCGAGCATAAAATTAATAACCCACAAAAACCACGTCAAGCCGTGCTGCAAGCATCGTTGAGAGGAGAGCTATAATATGCCAAAAAATACGAATTAAAGAAAATTCTTGTTATCGGTTCAGGTCCTATCGTTATCGGCCAAGCAGCTGAGTTTGACTACGCAGGTACTCAAGCATGTCAAGCCCTTAAGGAAGAAGGCTATGAAGTCGTACTAATTAACAGTAACCCTGCCACTATTATGACAGATACCAATATGGCTGATAAAGTTTATATTGAGCCAATCACATTAGATTTCGTAGCGCAAATTATACGACAGGAACGTCCAGACGGCTTACTTCCTACATTAGGCGGTCAAACGGGTCTTAATATGGCTGTAGAACTAGCTCGTGCTGGTATTCTTGAAGAAGAAGGCGTTCAATTACTTGGAACACAATTAACAGCGATTGAAAAAGCTGAGGATCGTGACTTATTCCGTGAGCTTATGCGCGAATTAGAGCAACCAGTGCCTGAAAGTGATATTGTTACTACTGTTGAAGAAGCAGTACAGTTCGCAGCTCAAATTGGCTATCCTATTATCGTTCGTCCAGCCTATACATTAGGTGGTACTGGCGGTGGTATATGTGCTAATGAAGAAGAGCTTAGAGAAACAGTTGCTTCTGGTATTCGCTACTCTCCAATTAATCAATGTTTAATTGAAAAATCAATTGCAGGCATGAAAGAAGTCGAGTATGAAGTGATGCGTGATGCAAACGACAACTGTATAGTTGTTTGTAACATGGAAAACTTTGACCCAGTTGGTGTTCATACTGGTGACTCAATCGTATTAGCACCTTCACAAACATTGTCTGACCGTGAATATCAAATGTTAAGATCTGCTTCATTAAAAATTATTCGTGCTCTAAATATCGAAGGTGGCTGTAACGTACAGTTTGCTTTAGATCCATTTAGCTATCAATACTATGTTATTGAAGTAAATCCGCGTGTATCTCGCTCATCTGCACTAGCATCTAAAGCTACGGGTTATCCGATTGCTAAGATGGCAGCTAAAATTGCGGTTGGCTACACGCTTGATGAAATTGTAAACCCAGTAACAGGTCAAACATACGCTTGCTTTGAGCCTGCACTTGACTATATCGTATCAAAAATTCCACGTTGGCCCTTTGATAAGTTTGTGGATGCTAATCGTAAATTAGGAACACAAATGAAGGCAACTGGTGAAGTTATGGCAATCGGACGTACTTTTGAAGAGTCTATGCATAAAGCTGTTCGTTCACTTGAAATTGGTACACATCGTATTTTCTTAAAGGATGCGGTGGAATTAGATGATGAAACGCTTCGTGAGCGTTTATTAAAACCAGATGACGAGCGTCTATTCTTAATTACAGAAGCATTCCGTCGTGGCTATAAGCTACAGGAAATTCAGGATATTACGAAAATAGACTGGTGGTTCTTAGATAAGCTTGAAGGTATTGTGAAGTTTGAAGCGGTTCTTCGTGAAACGGCTGAGCTTTCCAAAGACCTGCTATATCAAGCTAAACGTAAAGGCTTCTCTGACCGCTCAATTGCAGAGCTTCGTCGTGAAGGTAACCAAAAAACGTATACAAATGAACATGATATTCGTGAATTACGTAAGCAATTAGATTTAATTCCTGTTTATAAAATGGTAGATACTTGTGCAGCTGAGTTTGAAGCTGTTACACCGTATTATTACTCAACTTATGAAGTAGAAAATGAAGTGACTCAGTCTAATAAAGAAAAAGTACTCGTGCTTGGCTCTGGTCCAATTCGTATTGGTCAAGGTGTTGAGTTCGATTACTCTACAGTTCACGCAGTATGGGCAATCCAAAATGCTGGTTATGAAGCGGTTATTATTAATAACAACCCTGAAACTGTATCGACTGACTTTAGTACTTCAGATCGTTTATATTTTGAACCATTATTCTTCGAGGATGTCATGAACGTCATCGAGCAAGAGAAGCCAATCGGTGTTATCGTACAATTCGGTGGTCAAACGGCAATTAACTTAGCAGCTCCACTTGAAGCAGCTGGTGTGAAAATTTTAGGCTCTAGCTTGGAAAGCATTGACCAAGCGGAAGACCGTAAAAAATTCGAAGCTTTACTACGTGGTTTAGATATTGCTCAACCAAAAGGTACAACTGTGACTTCTGTAGATGAAGCAGTAGAAGCTGCTGCAAGCTTAGGCTATCCTGTATTAGTACGTCCTTCTTATGTACTAGGTGGTCGTGCAATGGAAATTGTATATTCTGACGAGGAGCTACTAAGCTACATGAAGGTGGCAGTCAAAATTAATCCAGAGCATCCGGTCCTTATTGACCGTTATATGCTTGGTAAAGAAGCTGAGGTTGATGCAATCTGTGATGGTGAGACAGTATTAATTCCAGGTATTATGGAGCATATTGAGCGTGCAGGTGTTCACTCTGGTGACTCCATTGCAGTATATCCACCACAATCACTTTCAGCTGAAATTAAACAACAAATCGTTGATATTACAGTTAAAGTAGCAAAAGCACTAAATGTAAGAGGTTTAGTTAACATCCAATTCGTTATACACGAAGAAAAGGTATATGTCATTGAGGTTAATCCACGTTCATCACGTACTGTACCATTCTTAAGTAAGATTACGAACATTCCGATGGCAAATGTAGCAACACGTGCCATCTTAGGGGATAAGCTAGCCGATCTTGGTTATACAGAAGGTTTATGGAAGGAAGATGACCATGTATCAGTTAAGGTTCCAGTCTTCTCCTTCGCAAAACTTCGTCGTGTTGACCCAACCTTAACACCAGAGATGAAATCAACAGGTGAGGTTATGGGGCGTGACGTACTATTTGCTAAAGCACTGTACAAAGGGCTTGTAGGTGCAGGTATGAAAATACCTTCCTCTGGAACAATTCTTGTAACAGTAGCAGATAAAGATAAAGAAGAAACGGTTGAGCTAATGAAGGGCTTTGCAAGAGTAGGCTATAAGCTAATGGCAACTGGTGGAACAGCTGATGCACTTGAAGCTGCTGGATTATTTGTAGAGCGTGTAAACAAATTATCCGAAGGTATGCCAAACATTTTAGATCATATTCGTGAAGGCCATGCTCAATTCGTAGTAAATACATTAACTAAAGGTAAAACACCAGCACGTGATGGCTTTAGAATTCGTCGTGAAGCGGTTGAAAATGGTGTAGTTTGTATGACTTCCCTTGATACAGTACGTGCACTTCTAACGATGATGCAAACAATCAACTTCTCTTCAAGCTCAATGCCTGTACATGTATAAAACAGTTTGAACTATTGAGAGGAGCAGGGAAATGACATTAACATTAGAGCAAGCGGCTAGTAAAATAATGGTTGCACTTGATTATCCAAGTGCAACTGATGCTGAGCAGCTTATAAAAAAAATTGATGGGATTCCTTGCTACATTAAAGTGGGCATGCAGCTTTTTTACGCTGCAGGGCCCTCTTTTGTAGAAGGACTAAAAAATCGTGGCTTTAAGGTGTTTTTAGATTTGAAAATGCACGATATTCCTAATACAGTAAAAGGTGGAGCAAGCTCTATTACGAAGTTAGGAGTAGATATGTTTAATGTGCACGCTGCAGGTGGACAGGCGATGATGGAGGCAGCGATGGAAGGAACATATGCGGCAGCTAGCTCGCACCGTCCAACTGTTATAGCCGTAACTCAGCTTACGAGTACAAGTCAAGCCGTGATGAATAATGAAATCGGAATTTCAGGTACTGTACAAGAAGCCGTCATCCGTTATGCACAATTAACTAAGCAAGCAGGTCTTGATGGTGTAGTAGCTTCACCAAGTGAAGTTGCTGCGATTAAACAAGCATGCGGTACAGCTTTTCAAACTATAACACCAGGAATTAGACCAGTTGGTGCTGATGTAAATGATCAGGTCCGTATTATGACACCTAGCGAGGCGTTAAAACAGGGAACAGATTATATGGTTATTGGTCGACCTATAACTGCAGCAAATGACCCTAGAGCATCAATCGAATCTATTATTAAGGAGCTAGTAAATTATGAGTAATCAACAATTTGAACAACTTGCCAAGGATATCGCTACATCTTTATTAACAATTGAAGCTGTTGCACTTCGTCCAAACGATCCGTTTACCTGGACATCTGGTATTAAATCGCCCATTTATTGTGATAATCGTCTGACGATGACGTATCCCGATATTCGTGAGAAGGTTGCTGATGGATTTGTGATGTTAATTAAGGAACTATATCCAGAAGCGGAAGTTGTTGCAGGTACTTCAACAGCAGGTATTCCACATGCTGCTTGGGTTGCTCAGAAATTAAACTTACCTATGGCATATATTCGTGATAAAGCTAAAGGTCATGGCAAGCAAAATCAAATTGAAGGCCGCATTTTACCAGGGCAAAAAGTTATTGTAATAGAAGATTTAATATCTACTGGTGGTTCTTCATTAAAGGCAGCATTAGCTGTTAAAGAAGCAGGAGCAGAGCCATTAGCTGTTCTTGCAATATTTAGCTATCAGTTTGAATCAGCTGCTAATAGCTTTGCGGAGGCTAATATTCCGCTTCATACTCTATCAAACTATACTGCGTTAATTGAGGAAGCTGTGGAGATGAAAAAAATTGCTGAATCTGATGTTGAAGCATTAAAGGCTTGGAGAGAGGATCCAGCATCATTCGGTAAAAAATAGAGCTGTATATAGTTTTTCTAAGCTGTCTGTGCGATACAGACAGCTTTTTTTATTTTCTATTGTGCGAATCGTTAACCATATTGATAGATGAAATAGTATAATAGAGAAAGAATTGTAACCATTTGTAAATAAATGTATTTATATTTTATATATACTGTAACTTTTTTGCCTGTTGTTACGTTTAAACAATTATGAAATAAAAAGTTGGGAGTGAGGAGTCGTTGTCTCAAAAAGAAGAGGCTTTAGTACACCGCGATAAAGAGCTAGATATAAATCAAAATGATAACGAAACCATGCAAACTATAGAAGACATTGAAGCTAATACGAATATTGAAGCTAATAATGAAGCCATACAGGAAAAACAAGGTACACAAACTGAGGTCAATAATGAAGCAGTGCAGGCAGATAAAGTCGTTGAATCTGAGCATGGTACTGAAACAAATAAACGATACATTGCTGATATAGTATTAGAAGTAAAGGATGTTACGCGTACGTTTCAGGTCGGAGGCAAAGACCTACATATTCTAAAAGGAATCAACATGGTCGTTCCTAAGCAGCAGCTAGTCATGCTAAAAGGTCGTTCTGGTTCAGGTAAAACAACACTACTTAACAGCCTAGGAGGTCTTGATACACCGACAACTGGCAGTATAACCTTTAATGGTGACCCATTTAGTGAACTAGGTGATCATGCTCGAACCATAGTACGAAGAGAAAAGATGGGATTCATATTCCAAGCCTTTGCCTTAATGCCGCTTTTATCTGCCTATGAAAATGTAGAGCTATCCTTGCGTCTATCAAATTTTCCTAAAACATTATGGAAACAAAGAATAGAGGAATGTTTAACATTAGTAGGTTTAGAGAAACGTATGCATCATCGTCCCTTTGAATTATCCGGTGGTGAGCAGCAGCGTGTTGCGATTGCTAAAGCAATTGCCCATAAACCTATTTTATTACTTGCAGATGAGCCTACTGCCGAGTTGGATACTGCGATGTCTGCACAAATAATGGCACTATTCAGAACAATTATAAAAGAAGAGCAAATATCTATATGTATGACAACACATGATCCATCAATACTGGAGGTAGCAGATTATGTTTATGAAATGGTCGACGGAAAGTTCATTTAAGAAATTATTCGTTTTATGTTTATGTTTAGTACTTGTATTATCTGGCTGTAGCTTGCTTCCAGATGAGCGGGAGGAAGAGCAAATTCCTGATATTTTACCTCCGCAAATTTCACAAAAGCCTGAATATACAGTTACCACAAAGACGTTAACTAGCGAAGTTAAGGTTATGGGTAAATTAATTTCACTAGAAGAAGAATCACTATACTTTACCGTTGGCGATAAAGTAGTTGATAATGTTCTTGTCAAAAATGGAGATTTTGTTGAAAAAGGTCAAGCTATTGCAAAGCTAGATGTCAGTGATCTAGAAAAGCAACTTCGCCAAGATCAAATTTCATTTCAACGTGATGAGCGTGAAATGAAGGAGCTATTACGCACAAAAGATCAATTAGAGCCTGGTGTATTTGAGGAGCGACGTATAACATTTGAAGAAAAACGACAAAAAATTGTAGATTTACAAGAAGAAATTAATAAAGGAACGCTTGTAGCACCATTTTCTGGAACGTTAGTATCATTATCCATTCAAAAGGGTGATCGTTCCACAGCATATCAAACAGTAGCTATCGTCGCTGATACGACTCAGTTAGTACCTGCTGTTAAATTAACTAAAAATGATTTAGATAAAATTGCAATAGGTATGGAAGCAGTTATCGCAGTTAGTAACGGGGGAGCTTATAAAGGTAAAGTAAAACAGCTACCCTTACAAAAAACTGAAACTCCTAACCCAGGAAATCCTGATCCAGGTGCTAATATTGAGCGAGTTGAGGACTTTGTCATTATTGAACTAGAAACTCCGCTTGATGCTAGCCTCCAACGCGGTACGCCAACTAATATCTCTATTGTGGTTAATCGTATAGAAAATGCTATCGTTATTCCACCATCTGCACTACGTACAATTGGAAATCGTACTTATGTTCAAGTTGTTGATGAAAATGGAAAAAGAGCTGAAGTTGACGTAGAGGTTGGACAGCAAACCGCTACTGAAGTTGAAATTAAACAAGGTTTATCTGTAGGGCAAAAGGTAGTCGGAAGATAAGATGAAGTTACCTATTTTTAAGCTGATATTCCGAAAAATGTGGAATACGAAGTGGCTGACATTAAGTACACTTGCTGGCTTAATTGTTGCTGTCGCATTTGCTACGAGTATTCCGATGTATGCTGATGGTTCATTAAAAAGAATTATTTCTCAACAGATTAATGAGTCAGATTCATCAATGCCTGTTGGTACATTGATGATGAAGGTGCAGGGTGTAAATATAAATGATGAAACACTTACTGGCATAGAGCAAGTGAATGGCTTTATAGAAAATGAAATACCTAAACAAATATATTTTCCTTATTCTACCTTTTTTTCACAATATGTTTTTCAAGGCTCACAAATCGTCGTATATGATCCAACTAAAATGGATGCAAGCTTAACACGTACGTTAACAGTTAATATGCGTTCAGGCCTACAGGAAAAAAATGAACTTGTTCAGGGTAATTGGGCTTCAAATAGATTATCCCCTGAAGGTGCAATTGAAGTTGTAATGCTTGAAGAAGCCATGTATCGAAATGATATGCATATCGATGATATGTTTTACTACAGAAATGGTAGTCAGCGTATTTTGATGAAATTAGTAGGTGCGATTAGTCCTTTAGATTACACAGATCACTATTGGTCATTAGGATTAGAGTCTTATGCGAATTCATTATTTGTAGATGAAGCATTAATGCAAAGTGAGTTAATCGGAAAGCATCGCTTACCTATTACAAATATTTCGTGGATGTATGTATTCGATTTATCCACTATTCAAACTAGTGATATTTCACAGCTTGTTACAGCATTAAATCGATTGGATATCGATTTATATCAAAAGCTAAAAAATACTAGAGTTGAGGTAAGCTTTATAAACGATTTAGCTGAGTTCAGAAAACAAGGAAATCAGCTACAAACAACGTTATTTACACTAGCAATTCCGATGCTTGCAATGGTCTTTTATTTTATTACGATGAATGCAAAGCAAGCACTCGATAAGCAACGAAATGATATTGCTGTGTTGCGTAGTAGGGGAGCATCTACTAGGCAAATTGTGATGATGTACATTTTAGAAAGTATTATGCTTGGTATTATCGCTTGTATTATAGGTCCGTTGCTCGGCTTTTTTATGGCAAAAAGCATTGGAACAGCAGATGGATTTTTATCCTTTGTTAACCGAAAGGCGATTACAATTGATATTACGTTAACAACAGTGTTAGCTACAATTGTTGCGATACTCATTGCGATGCTAGCTACCGTAATTCCAGCTATACAATATGCTAGAGCTT
>Ga0182742_1004789_pt1 | contig 11939 bp, 14 predicted proteins | sample eDN5th37CBELigMG_FD_128880 | JGI IMG/M metagenome (GOLD analysis project Ga0182742, IMG submission 128880) | Enriched Miracle-Growth compost microbial communities from Emeryville, California, USA - eDNA 5th pass 37_C BE-Lig MG (version 2)... ... | reverse complement strand
TAATGATAAATCAAAAAGGTTCTCTTTCACAATTTTCATTATATCATTTCCACCTATTGTAATGATAATGATGTCAGCATCCGCAATTCCTTCTTGAACTTCCTCATTTTGCAGTCGATTTAAAAGGTCAGTTGTTTTATGACCTTTCACACCAAAATTCTCCAGAGTAACTGATTTTACATCTTTTTCATTAAGAAGCTTTTCCTCCAACAGCGAAGTATAGCCCCCCTGATTCGTTTCATCGCCGACACCCTTAGTTAATGAATCGCCAATTGATGCAATACGAAGTTCTCTTGGGATAAAATCATCTGGGATTTCACTCTTTGGAGTTAGACCTGTATCATGATCACCGGTGGCTGTACCTGTTGCTGTTGCAGCTATTCCACCTGAACAACCACTTAATAATAAACTAGTGATAATAATGGCTAATAACGAATTATTCAACTTGCTCACCACATTTCTTTCCAGACTGTTGTCTACAAGTTTAGTATTATAGCATACGTAAAAAAACCTGTAAGGATTCATGTTTCGTTGAAATATCTTCTATTCAGTGTAATAATTTCAATCTTCATAAAAGTTTGGACAATTCATTCAATAGATGATGAAAAAAGACGTCTATTTGGACGTCTTCGCTTATATTGCGTGTTTTTCCGCTGCTTCTTTTGCTCCCAGCGTTAGCGTGTGAATGGTAATTTCAGGATTGCTTCGAACGCGAATATTTAGTCCTGTTTGGCCCAATCCCTCGTTAATGTAAAATGGTTTTCCATCATGTGTATGGAATCCTTTTATCATCTTCATTCTAACAAGTTTCCCCATTTTCACCAAATGATAAGGCTTCGGGTAACAAATTTGTCCACCATGAAAATGACCTGATAAAAGATAATCAAAATGATACCCCTTCATCTGCAAAACAAGGTTTGGATCGTGGGTTAATACAAGATTATAGCCCGCTTTTAAGGCTGAATAAGACTCTAGTAGATTACTTCGTTTCGAGCTGTAATCATCAATTCCAATTAAATTCAGACGATGTCCATGAATCATGAGTGACTCATTTTCATTTTGAAATGTTCTCACCCCATGTTCTTCCAACATCCGTTTAAGTTTTTCAAAGTTTTTCTTTCGTAAAAAATAATCGTGATTCCCAAACACAACATAAATACCATGTTTCGGTGCAATCTTATTTAGTATATCTAGATATGGAACCAGTTTTGGAATACTGCGTTGGCGATCCAAGAAATCACCAGTTATGGCTATTATATCGATTTTTTCATGTTTCACTTGTCGGTATAATTCATCCGGAGTAATCGATAGATTTTCAAGATGCAAGTCTGATAGGTGGAGAACATTGACTTGTGTTGAGTTCACATATTGTGGTTCTGGGTTTACAGAAATTTTGTTAACAATCACTTTATACGTATTTTTATTAGCTTTTCTAAGAAAGTAGAAAACTACTATGATAGCGATAAGAGCGATAAAAATTTTCACAAAAAAACACCACCTTTTCTCCTTCCATTATAGATAATAGAATTCGAAAAAAGCAGTGGTAATGAATGGATACCTAAGAATTACAAATCAAATTACTAAGTCATATAGGCGCCAGATTTAGACCTAAATGAAGTGGGTCATAAAGTCGCTGCCACGGCGTTTCTAGTCTTTGATCTTATTGATCGAAATTTCCCTTTTAAAATCTGTGGCATTCGTCGAGGTTCTAATTTTATTCAGCTAGTGTCTTTTCTATATTCATCCCACTTATGAAGTTTGAGACCTTTCTGAATAAAGTTTATACAATGTATCTTTAGACATAAATAAATACATCGGCTGTCTACGGATACTTTGCGCTGACATATTTGAAACTGCCATACAATACATGGGAAGAAATACAATTAATTTAAACCAGAGATAGATTTTGTTTGATATCGCTACAGTTTCAAAACCAAGTCGTTTGCTGCCTTTGTTTAGTGCAGTAATACCAATAAGTCCCTTTATCTCATCCCTTTTTGGATGGTTAAGTAAATACTCGGCTACCCCAGGTAACGCCTGCTTCACTTGCTTGTATATCATTCTAGCCTTCGAAGTTTCTCCTTGAATGCAAATCAACTCTCTAAGTAAAACTACATTATGCAAATGAATTTTTATTAACAAATCGTTTTTCTTTATTTCGGTTCCATCAGCAAGAATGCAGGAACGTCCTTTATATTTTGTTACTTTAACCCGCAAAATCTCTTTATTCTCTACATATGTAAGTCTTGTAAGTCCATAATAAATCGGATCAAGAATTGTCCAAATAGTAATCACGCACAGCTTCATTTTTGCGAGCATGGATGCATCCCCTTAACAATCATTTACAGTTTCATTTTCTCTATTTTAATTGAAAATTATTTTGGAAAAGTAAGGCAAGATAAAAGTAGAAACTTTTAAAAAAACTATGTACATTCAATAAAATTTGAAAGGATGTATTTGATATGGAAAAAGATCATGAAAAACAACAGAATTCAAAACAAGAATTCCCAGAACAAATCTCAAGTGGCTGTATGACATTTACTAGTCACGAGTTGTTCTGGAAAGAACTAGAAACCATCGTTGTTGACGGCGTTGATTCTGCAGAGGATTGAGAGGTAAGCAAAAAGGACTCCGGCCAGGAGTCCTATTACAATCAACTATTGTACTTTCTTTATGTCTGCGATAATTTCTTCATATGGAGTATCTGAAACTCCATCATAATCCTTTAACACTGTTCCATTTTGGTCTACCAAATAGAACTTAGTCATATGCACCACCTGGTCTTCACCCTCTGGTTTTGCAACTAAGGCAGCAAAGCTGTCTTTTGCAAATACTGTGATTTCATTCATTGTATATCCAGTTAATAAATGCCAGTTTGATAAATCATCCGAATAGCTTTCTGCATATTCCTTCAGCATTTCAGGCGTATCAACTTCTGGGTCAACTGAAAAGGAAACAAATTCAACATCTAGATCCTCTTCTTTTACCATTCCTTGAAGCTTAGCCATATGTGCGGTCATTGGTGGACACACCGTGTCACACTGTGTAAAGATCATATCCGCTATCCATACTTTTCCTTCTAAATCTTTAAGGCTAAAATCCTCGCCATTCTGATCTACATAGGAGAAATCGGAAACCTCATAGTTCAGCGGATTTGCGATACCACTATTTCCACAAGCAGCTAAAATAAAAATAAGGGCAATCATAACAAAAAATTTTATTCTTTTCACGTTTTCACCTACATTCGTCATTTTTCCATTCAATATCTCATTTTAAAGAATATGTGACAAACTTACAACAAAATAGCTGTGAACAATTTTCGAACATATCAAACAGCTTGTCATCATAAAATGGACAAGGAGAGTGAGTTTTGGGAGGTTATCGGTTATGAGGTTCTATTATACTGGTTGGAAAGGTTTTTATTCAAATGCCTAAAATTATTATTACCTACATATGTATTGTAATCGGCGCATTTTTACAGGGGCTCGGTATGTCCTTATTTTTATTTCCTCATAATATTCCTTCCGGTGGTGCTGCGGGGCTTGCGATACTAATGAATCACTGGGTTCAATTGCCTCTAGGCATATCCCTTTGGATAGTCAATTTTTCCTTTTTAATTCTTGCTTTAAAATACTTTGGGTTTTCATGGACGGTAAAAACGATGATTGCCGTGACGATTACTTCAGTGACAGTGAGTTATGTATCTACTCTTGGATCCTTCTTAACCCCGTTCTTCTGGCTGGATCTATTAAGTGGGGCAGTGATTTTTGGTGTTGGAGTCGGACTATTAATCCGAAGTGGTTCATCCAGTGGCGGTATGGTTATCCCAACATTAATGATTGCTCAATACAATGATTGGTCTCCTGGTAAAGTCATGCTATGGTTAAACTTTTGCATTTTCTTATTAACAGCATCAGTAATCGATATCCCTATCGTTTTTTATGCGATTATATGCCAAACAGTATCAACTAATATTATTGATGTAATCTATCATCTTAGAGCACCTTCGTTTATCAATACACCATCACTGGGGTGGAGAAAAAAATAAAGTAAGAAAGCCAAATGTACTTTCTTACTTCAACAGAATTTCCCTCTCTTTTAAATAGTTAATAATTGTTCCAACTGATTGTGAAATGGTTAATTTATCTGTCTCTAAAATCAACTCTGGACGATAGGGTTCTTCGTATGGAGAGCTTATTCCTGTAAATTCGGATATCTCTCCATTCCTTGCTTTTTTATATAAACCCTTTGGATCACGATTTTCACAAATAGTAATTGGACATTTCACATATACTTCGATAAATTCGCCGTCAGGAAACAAGGCTCTCACCTGATCTCGATCCTCTCGAAACGGTGAAATGAATGCTGTTGAAACGATTTGCCCACTATCAACAAATAGCTTTGATACCTCACCTATCCTACGTATATTTTCTTTCCTGTCCTGTTTGCTAAATCCTAGGCCAGCATTTAATCCATGACGAATATTGTCACCATCAAGGACATAGCTTTGTACATTTAGTGAGAAAAGTTCTTTGTCAAGGGCATTTGCTAATGAGGATTTACCTGAACCTGATAGTCCAGTAAACCAAATCACACAGCTTTTATGTTGATTTTGTTGTTGTCGCTCATTCTTCGTAATTGTTGATTGATGCCATATAATATATTGTTCTTCGCCCATATTTCCCACCTTATATCTTTGTGTATTGTTCTGCCATTCCTCTAATGAGGACTTCAACTACTTCTGGTCTACTAAATTCCTTTGGTGGTTTTTTACCCGCTTTTAGCATTTCACGTACCTTTGTGCCCGATAATATGACATGGTCTTCTTTACTATGAGGACATGTTTTTGCGGACGCCATATTCCCACATTTTCTACAGAAAAAACTATGCTCAAAAAACAATGGCAAAATTCCTAGTTCATCTTCTGTAAAATGACTAAAAATTGTTTGTGAATCATATGTTCCGTAATAATTTCCCACTCCTGCATGATCCCGACCGACTATAAAGTGAGTACAACCATAATTCTTCCTTACTAGAGCATGAAAAATCGCTTCTCTTGGCCCAGCATAACGCATTGCAGCCGGAAATACCGATAAGAACACTCTGTTTTTCGGGTAATATTTTTCTAGGAGAACCATATAGCTTTCCATTCTAATATCACTTGGAATATCGTCCGATTTCGTTTCTCCGACTAATGGATTTAAAAATAATCCATCTACAACTTCTAATGCAGATTTTTGAATATACTCGTGTGCTCGGTGGACTGGATTTCTTGTTTGAAATCCGACTACTTTCTTCCAACCAAGATGCTCAAACACCGCTCTTGTTTCGATGGGGTCCAAGTAAAAGGTTTCAAACCTTTCCTTTTTTGGACGCTTTATCATTTGAATCGGACCCGCAATATACACACTTGGTCTTTCATACAATCGTTTAACCCCCGGATGTGCATCTTCCGTCGTACGATACACATTAAAGGCTTCTGCTTCTTTATTTGGTACATACTTTTCAGACACTTCTATGACCCCATAAGCCTTACCATTTTGTACTAATTGAACCTTTTCTCCAATTGAGATCTTCTTCGCCGTTGCCTTATCAACCGCCAAAGTGATAGGAATTGACCACGGTAAACCGTTTGAAAGTCTCATTGAGTGTAGAATCGATTCATAGTCTTCTTTACCTATAAACCCCTCAAGCGGACTATATGCCCCAACTGCTATTAATTCCAAATCACTTAACTCCATGTTGCTCAGTTCAATTTGTTTATCAATGTCTTCAACATTTAAAGTTGGATTGAAACGATTTACCAGCGAACCGCCATGCGGCGTACTTAATGACACTTTAAAAACCTCCATTACCTATTTCGTTATTTCACATGTAAACCGCATTCTGTTTTATCAGAATTGGCCCATCTTCCTGAACGCAAATCTCCATTCAATACTCGATTTGTGCATGGTGCACAACCAATACTTGGATAATCTTTGTCATGCAACTCATTGTAGGGGAGATTGTTCAGCTTAATATATGTCCAAACATCGTCCCAAGTCCAATGAATAAGGGGACAGATTTTAATGTTCTTAAATTTTTCATCTTTGTTTAGGTATTCCGTATTTTTGCGGGTTGGCCCCTGTTCTCTCCGTAGTCCCGAAATCCAAGCCTTGGTAGATGTTAAAACTTCATGTAGAGGTTCAATTTTTCGAATCTGACAACATAAATTAGGATTGGTTTTCCATAGCTCATCCCCGTGCTTTTTTGCCTGCTCTTCTAGGTTTAAGGCAGGTTTTTTTAGTTCAATATTTAGAGTAGGATACTTTTCTTTGATCTTATCAATGAGTTCATACGTTTCTTTGAAGTGAAGTCCTGTATCTAGAAAGACAATTCTGGCAGCCTTATTGACCTTAGCAATCAAATCAATGAGCACTATACCCTCTGCTCCAAAGCTACATGCGTAGACGATGTCTTCTGCTGCATATGTTCGATATGCCCATTTTAAAATGTCATAATAATCTTTGTTGCTGTTGACAACGTCCTTTACCCTTTTCTCACTCCAATTTTCATATGTGATGACGCTCAATCTTGTGTTCCTCCTCTCTCACGTTGATCGTTAGCAACTGATTATTTTTAATCTCTAGCTGGTTCATATTATTGATAGCTCCGAATGTAAGACAGGATACACATGCCCGTATCCAAGAACCATGACCAAATACTAAAATTGACTCAAAATCCTTGTATTTGTATAAAAATGTGTGCACCCTTTTTTCCAAGTTCGAAATCTTTTCCCCAAGCATGATTTCACCTGGACGTGTAAACCACTCATCTTTATACGTTTCGATGAGAAGCTTCTTTTCTTTCCCTTCAAATTCTCCAAAATGAAGCTCATTTAACAGTGGCTCTATTTTAAAACTGTTATATCCATAGGACTTTGCTGTTTGTTGAGTGCGGGTTAATTCACTTGTTAAAATCAATGAGTATGTTGGTTTTAACAATTTTTTATTGGTTTCGATCGCCTTCTTGTTTGCGTCAGCAAGTTCTAAAATAGGAATATCCTTGCTACCCTGGAGAACCCCCTTTTCATTCCATTCAGTAGGAAGATGCCTGATTAAGGTAAGTTCCATGTCTTTTCACCCAGGAAAAATGTTTCGCTTCGTAGTCCGAGTCTTTGTGCCTCTAAAACCAGTACATCGTTAATTTTCACATTGCCGAGGTTGACATTTGTTCCAAACTGATTAATAAAAAACATTTGGTGTTTAGGTGTTGGGGCTTCAAATATCACCTTATTTACGTCAATATTTTGGGAAATTTGATTAATTAGATCCATGTTCACATTGCCCGAACGATTGTAAATACCTGCTGTCCCTGAGTCTCTCCCCTCAGTAATAACATACTTACAACCTGTTGCCAGCAATAAATTAATCTCATGTTCCCACTCAGATAAAGGCATTTCTTTATCTTGATCTTTAGACCCAACCTCTGCAATTACATTAAAATGCTGCTTTAGTTTTTTGATTAATGAAATTCTCTTATGAAGTGGGATGTCAATTGTTCCATTTGAGACCTCAATCCATTCAATCCCTAGCTTTTGTAAACTTAGTACATATTCGTCAAGTTTCTCTTGTACAAAGCATTTTTCAAAAAGAGTACCGCCACAATAAGGAATGACATTGTATTTTTTATAGAGGTTGATTTTTTCTTGTAGGTTCGGGGTCACATAGGCGGAGCCAATCCCAATTTTCGCGATATCGATATAGGTATGATAATCCTGTAAATAAGCCTCTAATTGACCTAACGGAGTACCAAAATCAGCGATTGAGGTAAGTCCATAACTACGTTCTCCCTGTGTTCGTAAAGGAACATCTAAAAAATCCATAGGAATAACTCCTCCTTAGTTCAGCGTAAGGATAAAAAATCCTCACTACATTTGCCCAATTTTTCATAGGCTTCTGTTCTATTTCCATTACAAATACCCATCATCTTACAGTTGATATGTTATTCAAAAATAGGTAAAGGGTGTATAGATTGGGCTTTTCTGGGCACTGTTCATTTGGAAACTACTTACAGAATAGGTTTCGTGAGATATTGAAAAACTAGTAAAGCAATAATTGATTTTAACGACAATGACAAGAGGGAAACGGATGAAGTTCATCCAGCCTTTTACATACCGTAAAAGAAGGAGATGCAAAAACTTGTCAAATCAAAAAAATTCAGCAATGACAATTGTTGCGATTAGTTCTATTCCACTAATCCTGGTACTTGGTAATTCGATGCTCATTCCTGTATTACCACAAATGCAAAAAGAGCTAGATATCAGCCAATTTCAGGTGAGTCTTGTAATCACAACATTTTCAGTTGCAGCGGCGATCTCTATTCCATTACTTGGTTATTTCTCGGATCGTTTTTCAAGAAAAGCGGTTATTATACCAGCATTGATTCTTTACGGTACAGGAGGATTGCTCGCTGGTGCTGCAGCCGCATGGTTTTCTAGTCCTTATTTTTGGATCATGGCTGGTAGGCTTATGCAGGGTATCGGTGCCGCAGGAACAGCACCTATCGCAATGGCGCTTACTGGAGATTTATTTAAAGGGGGAAAACAAAGCCGAGTTTTAGGACTCGTGGAGGCATCAAATGGCTTTGGGAAGGTAATATCACCAATTATCGGTTCCCTTCTAGCGTTATTATTTTGGTATGCTGCCTTTTTTGCATTCCCAATTTTTTGCTTAATTTCCGTACTTCTCACGATATTCTTTGTTAAAGAGAAAAAGCAAAAGAAAGAACCACCCCCACTTAAAAAGTATGTGCGAGGATTGTTTTCAGTGTTTAAACATGAAGGTAGATGGTTATTCACAGCATATTTAGCTGGAGCAACTTGTTTATTCACCCTTTTTGGGATTCTCTTTTACTTATCTGATGTATTAGAAAAAACGTATGATACAGATGGTGTACTTAAAGGAGCAATATTAGCAATTCCATTATTATGTATGACAACAACATCGTATATTACAGGTAGTAAAATTGGTAAAAAGATGCCTTTGATGAAGAAGCTTATCATCATTGGACTTATCCTCATGACTATATCGTTTGCGTTATTAGTCTTTTTTGAGAGCTTAATTCCGTTTATTGCCGTTTTGGCAATCAGCAGTATCGGAACTGGACTTGTATTACCTTGTATAAACAGCTTTATAACGGGCTCTGTTTCATCCGAAAAGCGAGGATTTGTTACTTCACTTTATGGTTCCGTTCGGTTCTTAGGAGTAGCCATTGGTCCGCCTATATATGGATGGTTAATGAGTTGGTCAAGAGCCGGAATGTTTTTAACAACTGCATCTTTAACACTTATAGTTGGGCTTTTATGTATGCTCCTAATTCATGTTAAAAAGAAAAATCCTAAAAAAGAAACAAATGATTCCCTGTTCAAAAAACTTCAGTTTACCTAATATGATAAAGGAGAGGTTGACCTTTGCAAATTTTCGTTTCTCCAGAGGTTATCAAAGAAGAATGTCAAATACTTAACATAGTCAATCAAGAAAAAAAAGCACTTGGCTATATCTCGTTTTTCTTTGACGATAAAAAAATGTATGTCTATGGACACTGTGAGGAATTAGGCGTAAGTAAAGATTTTAAAGACACGATCACTCCGTACATTCAAGGTATGGCAAAAGCTAAGCCAGATTTAGATATTTTTTCTTATATCTCGATTGGTGGAGAAAAATTAGACTTAGCAGATGAAGAATCTGAAGATAAGTAAGGATATCGATATCGATATCCTTTTTTCTTTGCCAAGCTCCACACGCTCTCGGCTCGAGGTCACAAGTCATTCGCTTCTGTCATTAGTTTTCTTGTGCTTGTCGCCCATGCAAGGATGGTTAGGCTTGCAGTGTTAGGCACAGGACATGCCTGCTCTTAGTTGGAATTGTGTGCCTTGCGCATTTTGTATTTTGACAAAACAGTGAACAGATATTTTAGGGACATGGATTATGTTAAAATGGGCTTACATAAACATTGGAAAGGTTGTTTGAAATGAAAAAATTATCTGTTCTTCTCATGCTGGTCCTCGTGTTTGGTATGGTTGGTTGCTCCCAAAATGGAGAAAGTCATGAGTCCCAAGGTGAAGACCATGTAATCGGAGATATACGTGAGGAAACAGCCTCAATTGATGTGATGCCCTCCTTTCTAGATGATAAGTCAGAGGAACTAGTAACAATATATAAAGCTGCAGCAATGCACAAAGATTTACTCGAATCAATGCCGTGCTATTGTGGTTGTGCTGATTCTGTTGGACATCGCGATAATTACGATTGCTTTGTCCATGAGAATAAAGGTGATGCAGTTGTATGGGATGATCACGGTACAAAATGTAACGTTTGCCTAGAAATCGCAGCTACAGCCGTACTTGAATATTCAAACGGGAAATCACCAAGTGAAATACGAGCTATGATCGATGAAACATATAAAGAAGGCTATGCGAACCCAACACCAACTCCACAACCTGAAATCTAAAAAAGACGTGTGAAATTCACACGTCTTTTTTGTCCTATTCCGCGTAATACATAAACCCAATTGCACCTGGGCCAGTATGGGTGCTTATCACTGGAGTAGTTTCAACGATATCAACCTTTTCGTATCCGGTTAGTTTTTTGATTGCCTCTTTTAAATTTGCCGCAAGTTCGATTGCATCAACTTGAGCTATCGCTACACCTTTTATCGTTTTATTACTTACATCTTCAGCGAATTTTTTACTTAAGTATTTCACGATTTGTGCATGGCTTCTTACCTTTGAAACTGGAGTATAGACGCCATCCTGTAAAGAAGCAATTGGTTTAATGTTCAATAAAGAACCAATAAATGCCTTGCCTTTTCCAATCCGCCCACCTTTTACAAGGTTTTCTAAAGTATCAACGGTTACAAACAAAGTTGAGTTTTCCCTAATTTCATTGATTCGTTTCACGATTTGATCTTTCGTTTGTCCCGCTTTTGCCATTATTGCAGCTTCAATAACTTGAAAAGCTAAAGCCCTTGAAATATACATGGAATCTATTACGGTTACACTTGATTCACTTATATTAGCAGCATTCTCAGCAGATGTAACTGTACCACTCATCCCACCTGTCATGTGAATGGAGATAATTTCGCTGCCATCACTTCCTAACTGATCATAAAGCTCGACGAAATGCCCAACTGCTGGCTGAGAGCTCTTTGGCAATTCGACAGATTGCTTCATTCTCGCTAAAAATTCTTGTTGAGTGATGTCTACCTTATCTAAAAACGTTTCTCCATCAATCGTAATTGATAAGGGAACAACTTCGATTCCTAGTTCTTTTACTAGTTCCTCTGATAAATCTGCTGTAGAATCTGTTACGATTTTTACCTTTGTCATACGTTCACTTCCTACGTCTGGTACAGCTATTATAAAAATAGTTTATCCAAATTTTAACGGGGGGATTGCTTACAATTTATACCTAACCAGAAAAAAAGAGCTGATTTTAATGTTTTAAAATCAGCTCTCATTCTAAAACTATGCATTATGTTTTAAAATATCTAGTTTGAAAATCCGTTCATAATCAGTCCATTTTAGCACTGTCTTCAAATATTCTCGAAACGAATAGATTTGACCTGGACTTGATTTCGTCATGATTTTCGACAAATATGCTTGTAAACGAAAATCGAGCATAAAGCGATATGTGTTGCCTTCCTCTAATACTGGAATTTCAATTACTTTTACCTTATGTCCATAACTATTTTTGAACTCTAGGCTTTTGAATAGCAAACTATCAGTCCTTTTTCACCCGTTTCTTATATTATACATGAAAACAAGCATTACGTCTTTGTCTAAAAATGTAGAATTATTGAATTTAAATCAACAAATTAAATAATGTATTTTCTTTATTTAACTCGCGGAATGGGAACCCTTTTTTCTCCATTCGGTTTACTAATGCTTGGTAGTCATC
>Ga0182742_1004787_pt1 | contig 11947 bp, 6 predicted proteins | sample eDN5th37CBELigMG_FD_128880 | JGI IMG/M metagenome (GOLD analysis project Ga0182742, IMG submission 128880) | Enriched Miracle-Growth compost microbial communities from Emeryville, California, USA - eDNA 5th pass 37_C BE-Lig MG (version 2)... ... | reverse complement strand
GCTCCTGGCAAGAGCGTCGGTAACGTCACGTTCGATCTCGCGGCGGGACCGCAGTCCTCGGACAAGCTGACCTCCGGCGGTGAGACCGTCACGTTCCGGCAGATCGATGCGACCACGATCATCGGCTATGTCGGCGACAGCAGCAACGTCGTGATCAAGCTGACGCTCGCCGATTCGACTGTCACGACCACGATCCTCGGACCGCTCGACCATATCTCCGCGTTCGACGGCTCGCCGCTTGACGAAATCACCATCGACGCGCGGATCGCGTTCAAGGACGGTGACGGCGATGCCGTGACCAGCGTCATCCGCACTACCATCGTCGACGATGCGCCGACGGCGGGATATTCGCACCGCGAGGTGGTTCAGGAGGCGACGGATTCGTCCGGCGCGTTCGCGGCGCAGGAGAAAGACGGCTTCTTCAAGTTCGACGGCGGTGCCGACGGTGCCGTGGTCACGTCGATCAGCTATGGCCCCTCGGGCGGCGCCTACGATGTCGACAACGGCACGAAGGTGGTTCCGCTGACCTCCGGCGGCGAGCCGGTGACGGTGCATCAGACGGATGCGCTGACGCTGGAGGGGCAGCTCGCGGACGGCACGGTGATCTTCCGCATCGAGGTGACGGACGCGGCGACGGGTGCCTACAAGGTGACGCTGCTCGGTCCGCTCGACCATCCCGATGCCGGGCTTTCCGGCGATCAGGACGCGCTGCGGCTGAAGATCGGCTTCACGGTGCGCGACGTCGACGGCGACACCGCCGCCGGGCACATCCAGCTCGACTTCCGCGATGATGCGCCGACGGCGGTCAATGACAGCGCGGCGATCGGCGTCGACCGGGCGGCCGGGGGCAATCTGCTTGCCAACGACGACGCGGGCGCCGACGGCGCGACCTTGACCCGGGTCAGCTTCGACGGCGGGACCGTGCTGGCTATCGCCCTCGCTGGCGTGACGCAGTTCACGCGTCCGGAAGGCACCTATACCTTCGCGGCCAATGGCGAGTGGAGCTTCCAGGCGGCGCCCGGCTTCAAGGGCGTGGCCGAATTCACCTACGTCATCACCGATGGCGATGGCGATCAGTCGGCTCCGGCCAGCGTGACCATCGACGCCCTGCCGGTGCAGGTGTGGAGCGGCAACGATCTCGTCGGCACCTACACCTCGCTCCAGGCCGCCAACGATGCCGCGACCACCGGAGCGGGCATGCGCATCCTGATCGTGGGAACGATCAAGAACGAGCATGTGACGCTGACGCATGACGATCTGACCGTGGAAGGTCAGGCGGACGATACCGGAATTGTCCTGACCCTCGGCGCCGGGGTGATCGCGCTGACCCTGGCGGGCGAGGCGCCGATCGACGTGATCGGCAACGAACTCGACAACGTGATCCATGGCAACGACGCCGCCAACACCATCAAGAGCGGCGCCGGCAACGACACCATCGTCGGTGGTGACGGAGACGACACCTTCTTGCTGCAAACCGGCCCCGCCAACGGCGGCGACAACAATGGCCTCGATCGGTACGACGGCGGCGCGGGATACAACCGCATTGTCGGCGGCGGGTCTTTGGACGTGCTGCACGTCGCCAGCGATCTGTCGAACCTCGACAACATCCAGGAGATCAACGGCGGCGACAAGCAGCCGGCCTACAACACGATTGTTGCAACGGGCGGCGACGACCACCTCGATTTCAGCGCGGCGACCGGCAAGGACATCAAGGTCGTCGACTTCGTCATCGACGGCGGCGCCGGCGATGACGTCATCAAGGGCCATGAAACGACCTACAATCACATCCGCGGCGGCGCCGGCAACGATACGCTGATCGGCGGCAATGTCGGCAACACCTTCTATCTCGTCACCGGCGGCAATGGCGACAACAACGGCGTCGACCAGTACCATGGCGGCGACGGTCATGACGTGATCAAGGGCGGCGAGTACGCCGCTGTCCTGCATGTGACCGACAATCTGGCCAACCTCGACGGCATCGAAGAACTCGATGGCGTCACCAAAACGCTCGATCGCAGCACCATTTTGGCGACGGACGCCGACGACACGCTCGACTTCTCGGGCATGGTGGTCAAGAATTTCACGATCGATGGCGGCGCCGGCAACGACACGATCACCGGCACGGCGGGCGACGACCGCATCCGCGGCAACACCGGCAACGATACGCTGGACGGCGGCGACGGCTCCGATACCTATCTCGTCGGCCGGGGCGACGGCTTCGACCACTTCAACGACACGGGCACCGGCGCGGGCGACCACGACCGTATTCTGGTGACGGCCGCCAATGTGAATGTCGGGATTGCCAGCATGTCCGGCATCGAGGAGATCGATGCGACCGGCAGGAGCAACGTAAATATCGTCGGCGATTCCACCGACGATATCCTCGATTTCTCGAAAACGACATTGACCAATATCGTCAAGGTCGATGCCGGCGCCGGCAACGACACGATCTATGCCGCCACCGATACCAGCGGCCATATCGTCTATGACGGCAACTCCGGCACCGACAAGCTGGTGGTCACGCTGACGCTCGATCAGGCGCAGGACGCGACGTTGCGGGATCAGCTCACGATCCTCGCCGCAAATGGCGGTAACGGCACCGTCAATGCGGCTGGCCTCGATTTCCAGTCACAGAATTTCGAGGGCCTTCAGGTCCGCATCCAGGTCGGCGACGCTTATCTGCCGATCGAGGCCGGCAATGTCTGGATCGGCACGCCGAACCATGACGATGGCAATTATGCGCCGGCGCTGAGCGTGCCCGGGGTCCATCCCGGGCAGGTCAACGAATCCTGGACCATCTTCGGTCGCGGCGGCAACGACGTCATCACCGGCGGCGACAACGACGATGTTCTGGTCGGCGAGGGCGGCAACGACAGGCTGAACGGCGGCAAGGGCGACGACACCTTCCTCGTCACCGCGTCGACGCCGCCTGACGGATTCGACGCCTTCAATGGCGGCGAGGGCAACGACCGCATCCTTTCGACCGGAACCGGCGTCGATATCAACGTCGCGTCGATCTCCGGCATTGAGGAGATCAGCGGCAACGGCTTTGGCAACGTCGATCTCGTGTTCGCCAATGTCACCGACGCCGTCCTCGACCTGTCGGACGTCAGGCTGCGCGGTATCGACGAGGTGCGCAGCGCTCCCAACAGCAGCGGCGATATCTACGGAAACGCCAATCAGGTGTTCTACACCTCCAACGACAGCGATGCCGCTGGCGGTCAGGCTTATCGGGGTGGCGGCGGCAACGACAGCTTCCATCTCGGGACGCAAAGCACCCGCCTCCTGGTCTCGGACGCGGACCACGGCGGCTTCGACGCCTTCTTCGGAAATACCTTCGGCGACGCGGCGGTCCACACCATCGTGGCCGAGGGTACCGATACCCGGATCGGCATCACGACCACCTACGGCGGCGACAAGACCGTCGATGTGATCGACGCCCGCGCGGTGAACGGCGGCGCCGGTGGCGCCTCCCTCATCGGGTCGAGCGGCGCCCATAACAACTGGGATCTCTCGACGACCGTATTGAAGGGCGTTTCGGTGGTGGATGTCGGCGGCGGCAACGACGTCGTGCGCACGGCGGTGAACGCGGACCGCCACATCACCTATAAGGGAGGGGACGGCAGCCTCGACACCCTCTACGTCTCGCTCACCGCGGCGCAGGCCGCTAACCCGGCCGTGCTTGCGGCGATCGCCGCTCTCACGCCGGGCTCCGGCGACAACGGAACGGTCGACGTCGACGGGGTCAAGTTCTCGGCCGAAGGCTTCGAGATCATCAAGGTCGGCATCGCTGTCGGCAACACCTATCTTGCCTTCGATCCGGCGACCCTGCTGACGGGTTCCAACGCTGTCCACGACACCATCACCGTGCCCGACGTCAACAAGGCGTGGACGCTGATGGGGCTCGACGGCGGCGACACCCTGACCGGCGGCAACAAGGACGATATCCTGATCGGTGGTCCTCAGGGCGACAGGCTCAACGGCGGGGCAGGCAACGACACCTTCCTCGCCACGGCGGACGAGACCGGTTTCGATGTGTTCAACGGTGGCGAGGGCAACGACCGCATCCTCTCGACCGGCGACGGGGTCGATATCCGGGTTGCATCAATCTCGGGTATCGATGAGATCAGCTCAGCCGGTTTCGCTCATGTCGATCTGGTGCTCGCCAACGTCACCAACGCCACGCTCGACCTGACGGACGTCAAGTTGCGCGGCATTGAGGTCGTGCGCGGCACGGAGCTGAACACCGGAAACGCCAGTCAGATATTCTATACATCCAACGACAGCGATGCGGTCGGCGGTCAGGCTTACCGGGGCGGCGGCGGCCACGATGTCTTCCATCTCGGGACGCAGAGCACCAATCTCCTGGTGTCGAGCGCCGACAATGGCGGCCTCGACAGCTTCCAGGGCAACACGCCCAACGACGGTGCCGTGCATACGCTGAAGGCGCTCGACGATGGCACCGATATCGGCATCGGCCGCAACAATGGCACCAATAGTATCTATGGCGATACCAGAAGCGTGGATGTCATCACCGCGGACGGCCATGACAATGTCCGCATCGTCGGCTCGGACGGATCGCACGACGTCTGGGATTTTTCGCAGACGGAACTGATCGACATTGCCGAGATCAGCACCGGCGGCGGCAACGACACCGTCATCGGTTCGGCCGGCGATGACCGCATCAACGGCGGCGGCGGCAACGACAGGCTTGCGGGCGGTGCCGGTAACGATACCCTCATCGGCGGCACCGGCGCCGATACCTTCGCCTTCGCCGAGCACGGCTCGGACAATGTCGACACCATCCTCGACTACAGTTTAGCGGAGGGCGACAGGATCGATCTGTCGGCGCTGCTCGACAGCCTGCACGGCCCCGGCAACCACAATGGCGATGCGAGCCTGGTGAAGCTGGAGACTACGGACACGGGGACGACCGTGCTGGTCGATACTGGCGCCGGCGGTGCCAACCCCTGGTCCGAGATCGCGGTGCTGCACGGCTATTCCGGCAGCCACGTTCTGGTTCAACTCGAACAGAACGCGGCGGCGCAGTCGCTTTCGGTCTAGCCACAAGCGCAGGGCCGCATCGGATTATCGCCAGAGCCTTTCACCGTTTCTCGGAAGCTGTGAAAGGCTCTTTTTCCGACGCGCGTCTTGGAGCCTTTCCGCTTCTGATCCCATCGGGGGAGGAAAAGCTCTAGCTGTCGCGCTTCAGGCGCCGGATGCTTCGCTCCAGGACCCGGCGAACGGCCAGTCGCGCCCGGTTTGCCTCCGATGCCTTGATGGCTTCGTAGATCGCGCAATGGTCCTCGTATGCGATGATCTGGGTCTCGGAGTTCTTGGCCGAGTTGGCACGGGCCATCGCGATGGCTTCGTAAAGGTGAGGTTGCAGGAAGCGCGTGAAGTTGACGATCAGCGGGTTCTTCGTGGCTTCGGCGATGGCAAGATGAAATTCGATATCGGCGGCCAGCGCCGTTTCGAACGACGCCTTCTCCGGCTGCATCAACTTGAGCGGGGCACGGATCGCACGAAGATCGGCTGCGGTTCTGCGCGTGGCCGCAAGGCTCGCAGCCTGCACTTCGACTGCGATCCGCAGTTCGAAGATATAGTTGATCGGGATTTTCTTGCCCTCGGTGGTGGCAAGACGAAACGGGCGGGCCTTGGTGTCGTTTTCGACGAAGACGCCCTTGCCCTGGTACGAAACGATCAGCCCGTCCGATTTCAGGCGGGATAGCGCCTCGCGGACCACCGTGATGCTGACGCCGAAACTCTCGCTGAGGTCCTTCCCGGCCGGCAGGCGCGTGCCGGGCGCATACTTCCCCTGAAGGATATCCTTGCGCAGCATCGTCGTGATGCGATCGGTCAGGTTGTTCGCGTGGACCGCTTGCTTGGAACTATTGCTCGTCATCGTGGACTACGGGCTTCACCGGGGAATGCGTTAAGCGGCTGGAATGTAACGTAAACGGCGCAGGCGACATTTAATATAACCCATCAGTCGCAGATATTGATAGTGTCCGGCACCGGTTGATGGGTCCGAGATGTCCACGACAGAATCGTTCTGGAATTTTTCAGTCAACTACTATGCGCTGCCCGGCAAGGCGGATATCTGCCTCGCCTTGCAAGACGGAAAGGGCATGGATGTGAATGTGCTCCTGTTCCTGTTGTGGCAGGCGCAGCAGCGGCGCCGATTGTCGCAGGCCGAGATCGGCGAGGTGGTGACCTTCGTCGAAAGCTGGCGGATGAGCGTCGTGCAGCCGCTCCGCGGCGTGCGCCGGTTTCTCAAGGAGCCCGGAAAACCTTGGGAAACGCCCGGAATACGGGCGTTTCGCGAGCGGATCAAGCGGGAAGAATTGCTGGCCGAGCGGATCCAGCAGGAGGCGATGGCGGCGGCTTTCCCGGCCGTCGGACAGGACGGCTCCGTGTCGTCTGCGGCGCGGACCAATCTGGCTCTCTATGCGGAGCTGTTGAAGGTTGCGTTGACCGACCGCGAATTGACGACGCTGGCCGAGGCCTGCAACAGGAGGCATGACCGGTTCGCGAGGTGAAGCCTCTCGGCGCCCGGCTGGCGCGACCTGCCGTCCGCGGTCTGGCCGCAAAGCGCGTCCGGCTCACTCGCCCCCATCGTCCGTGGCGGGATCCTCCCGGTCGTTGTCGTCCCGCGCCGGCTTGATCCCGATGTCTTCCCCCCAGCGCGGCGTCAGTTTGCTGGACAGCCCGAACAGGTCGAGGGCGCGGCTGACGGAATGGTTGACGATGTCGTCGACGCTCCGGGGACGGGTATAGAAGGCCGGCACCGGCGGCATGACGATCGCGCCCATCTCGGTCACCTGTGCCATCGAACGAAGGTGGCCCAGGTGATAGGGCGTCTCGCGCACCATTAGAACCAGCCTTCGCCGCTCCTTGAGAACCACGTCTGCGGCACGGGACATCAGGCTTGAGGTCGCCCCGCCGGCGATCTCCGACAGAGTTCGAATCGAACAGGGGGCGATCAGCATTCCCATCGTGAGGAACGAGCCGCTCGATATCGCCGCGGCGATGTCCGACGGCTTGTAGACGACGTCGGCCAACGCCCTGGCCTCCGGCAGGCTGAGCTCCAGCTCGTGAGCCATCGTGATCTGCGCCGACTTCGATATCACGAGGTGAGTCTCGATGCCGTATGCGCGCAGCGCCTTGAGCGCCGCAACGCCATAGGTCGCCCCCGACGCCCCCGTTATTCCAACAACGATACGATCCTTCACGCACAGTCTCCCCAAGATTTTCCGCATCCATCCGTTGCGCCGGCCGTGTCAGGCGCGATCTCTCCGCATCCGTACGATCCTCGGAGACGAACCGCTCCGCCTCCCGGTGGCAGTCGCATCGTCATCGAGCGCGTCCTTTCTCATCCATGAGGCACGCGAACGCGTTCGCCTCGCATATCGTGCCGGGATCGCGCGTCGTGCGGAAATCCCGCGCCGATTCAACCGGCATCGCATCGTTCGTCGTTGCCCGCGATTTCCCGCGATCGATGCGGGCTTGCCTCGTCTGCGCCCTGTCGTCGAGCCGAAGCGTTTTCGTCGGATGCCGCTCTCATCACTAGCCCGCCGAATAAAACAATTGATCTTCCCATCTTCTCTGCTTATCATATAAGCATAACAAGTTCATACGATCAGATAAACGAGCATTTGGAGGAGCGGCGAATGAGATGGCTTGGTTTAGCCCTTGGCGTTGGTGTGTTGTTGTCCACGCCGGTCCATGCGCAGGCCGATAACTGGCCCACTCGAGCGATCACATTCGTCGTCCCGTATGCCGCGGGCGGCTACACCGATACCGTTGGACGCATCGTGGCGAGCTATGTCGAGAAACAGCTCGGCCATGCCGTCGTCGTCGAGACCCGCCCCGGCGGAGGTGGCGTGATCGGCACTCAGTTCGTCGCCGGTTCGTCTCCCGATGGGTACACCTTCTGCGTCTGCAGTTCGGGGGCCATCTCGGTCGTCCCCTTCATCCAGAAGGTGAGTTACGATCCCTTGAAGGATCTGGTGCCGGTCGGCCTCGTCAGTTCGATCGCCCAGGCGGTCATCGTCAAGAAGGACATGCCCGTTTCAAACATCGCTGAGTTTGTCGACTATGCGAAGGCCAATCCCGGCAAGCTGAACTACGGGTCGAGCGGCATGGCCGGCCTCAACCACTATTCGGTTCAACTCTTTCAATCCCGGACCGGAACGAAGACGCAGCACATTCCCTTCAAGGGCGGTGCCCCGGCGACATTGGCTGTCGTCACCGGTGAAATCGATTTCGCATTTGCCAACATGACCGACGCCCTGCCGCAGATCGAGGCCGGAACGGTCAAGGGGATTGCCGTTACCTCCAAGGAGCGCGTTCCCTACCTGCCGAACATCCCGACGATCCACGAAACGTTCCTCGCTGATTTCGTGGTCGAGAGCTGGAACGGCCTCATGGCTCCCGCCGGCACGCCCGACGCCATCGTCCGGCGCCTGGCCGATATCCTCAACAAAATGGCCGATGATCCGGCCGTCATCGAGATCATGCGTAAGGCGGGAAGCGTGACCGTGAAGGGAACGCCGGAAGGATTCCGTGCCCAGATCCAGGCGGAAGCGGCGCAATGGGGGCCGGTGCTCAAGAATATCGTTGGAAAGAAGGACTGACGGACAGTCCCCGGGTCGCGAAACCCCCGTCTCCTCGCGCGAGGCGCTCTGTCATTTCCCGATGACGGAGCGATCGTCTTCAAAGGGATGATTGCCACGTGTCTGATGGTCTGCAATTGAGCGACGCGCCGCAAGAACGGCGCTGGATCAAGAATCCCCGCGACTTCTGGGGATGCATCGCCCTCGCTGTGCTTGCCCTGGTGTCGTTGTGGATCAACAGGGACCTTCCCGGGATGGAGGGCCCGTTGTTCGGCCCGGGAACGGCGCCGCGTATCTTTGCCGTCTGTCTGTTGCTGCTTTCGGGGACGGTCGCGATCTGGGCGGTGTTCACCGTCGGCGAGACGCCGGGGCGCTTCCACGTTCGCGGAATGGTCGTGGTCACGATTTCGGTCATCGTGTTCGCCCTGATGATCCGCCCATTCGGCCTCGTGATAACGACATTCGTTTCCTTCATGATCGCCGCGCTGGGAACGAGCGAGACGCGCTGGTTCGAAGTGACCATCGCCGCCGTGGCGTTCACGGTCGGGGCCGTTCTGCTGTTCGTTTACGGGCTCTCGCTCCAGTTCTCCGTTCTGCCCCGCTTTATGCTGTGACCTGAGCCATGATGGACCTGATCTCTAATCTCGGCCTCGGGTTTTCCCTGGCCCTCGGAATTCAGAACGTATTTCTCTGCTTCGTGGGAGCCCTCGTCGGAACGCTGATTGGCGTGCTTCCCGGCGTCGGTTCGGTCGCGACGATCGCCATGCTTCTGCCGATCACCTACGGGCTGCCGCCGACGGGCGCGCTGATCATGCTCGCGGGCATCTACTACGGCGCGCAGTATGGCGGATCGACGACGTCGATCCTGGTGAACATTCCGGGCGAGGCGGCGTCGGTGGTGACCACGCTGGATGGCCACCAGATGGCAAAGCAGGGCCGCCCCGGCCCTGCGCTCGCGATCGCGGCGATCGGTTCGTTCTTTGCCGGCTGCGTCTCCACGGTGCTGGTCGCGGCGCTGGGCGTGCCGCTGACGAGCCTCGCCATGATGTTCCGCCCGACCGAGTATTTCTCCCTGATGGTGGTCGGTCTGGTTTTCGCGGTGGTTCTCGCCAAGGGCTCCCTGCCAAAAGCCATCATGATGGTGTTGTTCCGCCTGATCATGTCGCAGGTCGGGCTCGATATCGAGACCGCGGCCGGCCGCATGACGTTCGACTTGCCCGAACTGGCGGACGGCATCTCGCTCGCGGTGGTCGCGATGGGGTTGTTCGGGTTCTCCGAGATCATCCGTAATCTCGAGGAAACGACCAACCGCGACATTCTCAAGACGAAGATCACCGGTCTGATGCCGAAGCGCGAGGATCTGAAAGTCGCGGCACCGGCCATCCTGCGCGGGACCGCATTGGGATCGATCCTCGGCATCCTGCCCGGCGGAGGAAACATCATTGCGTCCTTCGCCTCCTATGGCCTGGAAAAGAAGTGCTCGCGCTATCCCGAGAAATTCGGAACAGGGGTGATCGAGGGCGTGGCCGGCCCGGAAAGCGCGAACAACGCGGCAGCCCAGACATCGTTCATTCCGCTGCTCACCCTCGGCATTCCGCCCAACGCGGTCATGGCGCTGATGGTCGGAGCGATGATGATCCACGGGATCGTTCCGGGGCCGCAGGTCATATCGAACCAGCCTGGCCTGTTCTGGGCGCTGGTCGCTTCGATGTGGATCGGCAACCTGATGCTTGTGATCATCAACCTGCCGCTCATCGGCATGTGGGTGAAGCTCCTCAGCATTCCGTATCGGCTTCTGTATCCCAGCATTCTGATGTTCTGCTGCATCGGCATCTATTCGATCAACAACTCCTCCTTCGATGTCGTTATGGCCGGCGCTTTCGGCCTCGTCGGTTACTGGATGATCAAATACGACTTCGAGCCGGCGCCGCTTGCGTTGGGGTGGGTGCTCGGACCGTTGATGGAAGAGAACCTTCGCCGGGCCATGCTGCTGTCGCGTGGCGATCCGAGCGTCTTTGTCACGAAGCCGATCTCGGCGGGGCTGCTTGGTTTCGCGCTGCTCCTGCTGGTTCTCGCCGTTCTTCCTGCGCTGAGAAAGAAGCGCGAGATCGTTTTCGTCGAGGAGTGATCGTCGGGCGCTGCCGCGCTGCCCGGCCCCTGCAGGTTGCGGGCGACTCTTCGCCGTTCGCTCCGGATTGGCGGGCGACCGCCCGAAGCGGCAACGGGCAGACAGCCGGATGCGGGGATGGTCCTCAAGGCGCGGTGAGAGGGACGCGACACTCCGCCATCCCGCGCTGAACCGGGATCAAACGAGTTGTCCCGTCCGGTAAGATATCATATAAGCTTATAAGCTGACAGATTGACCATGGGAGCTTGAATTGACGATCGATCCCCAAAGCCTGCGCGGGTTCGTTGCATCGGTGGAGAATGCAAACCCCGCTGACGTTCTTCGTATTACAGAGCCTGTCAGCCAAAGGCTCGAAACGACCTCGATCGTTTTCGAGCTCGATCGGATGAACAAAAGCCCCATCGTGATTTTTGAGAACGTCGCCGGCTTCGACATGCCGGTGGTGACCAACACGGCGGGAAGCCGGGATCTGCTGGCCCGTTGCCTGAAGACGACGGTGGCGGATCTGCCGACGGCCTTCCGCGAGAAGTGCCAGAGCTACATCCCGCCTGAGGTGGTGAGCAAGGGTGCCTGGGATGAAATCGTTCTCGAGGGCGATCAGGTCGATCTGACCAAGCTTCCGATCCCGTACCAGTTCACCGTCGATGCCGCGCCTTACATCACGGCAGGGCAGGTGACCGCGCGTGATCCGCAAACCGGTGTCGATACCACGGGCTTCCATCGCCTGATGCTGAAGGGCAAGAACCGCCTGGGCATCTCGCTGCATTCGCGCCGGCGAATGTACGAGTTCCACCGGCGTGCGGAGGAACGGGGAGAGGCGCTGCCGGCGGCGGTGGTGATCGGCGTGCACCCGCTGCACTACATGGGCTCGATGACCTATGCCTATCCGCCGCATGTGCGGAAGTTCGAGATTATCGGCGGGTTGTTCGGCGAGCCGTATCGGCTGGCGCGCTGTGGCGTCGCCGACCTGGAGGTGCCGGCGGGCGCGGAAATCGTGCTCGAGGGCGAAATTCTCGCCGGGGTTCGCGAGCCGGAAGGTCCCTTTGGAGAATTCACGGGATACGCGTCCTATCGCAGCACGCAGAACGTCTTCGTGGTCCATCGCATCCGCATGCGCAAAGACGCCTATTTCCACAGCGTCGTGTCCGGCATGTCGCGGGATCACATCCTTATTTCCTGCGTCACCCGCGAGGGCGAACTG
>Ga0182742_1004786_pt1 | contig 11947 bp, 10 predicted proteins | sample eDN5th37CBELigMG_FD_128880 | JGI IMG/M metagenome (GOLD analysis project Ga0182742, IMG submission 128880) | Enriched Miracle-Growth compost microbial communities from Emeryville, California, USA - eDNA 5th pass 37_C BE-Lig MG (version 2)... ... | reverse complement strand
TGACCGTGCAGCTGTTGCGGTCCGCGTTGTTCGATTCGATGCGCATCACGGTCATGACGTTCGCGATCATGGCTGCGGCTATCGGCTTCAGTCAGATACTCGCCTTCTCGGGCGCGACCCGCGGGCTGCTCGGTGCCGTTCTGGGTCTCGACGTTGCGCCCATCCTGTTGATCATCGGCATGCAGGCGATTGTCATGGTTCTCGGCTGCTTCATGGAGCAGATCGCGATCATGCTGATCACGTTGCCCATCTTCATGCCGATCGTTATTGCGCTGAAATTCGATCCGGTATGGTTCGCGATCATCATGCTGGTCAATCTCGAAACAGCGCTGATGACGCCGCCATTCGGTCTGCTTCTGTTCGTCATGAAGGGTGTGGCGCCGGCGGGCACGAGCTTTGGCCGGATTTACTTGGCGGCCGCTCCCTTCGTCGTCATCAATACCGTCGTGATGGTGCTGCTGCTGATGTTTCCTGAGCTGGTCAAAAGCGTTCTCAAGATCATCGGGTAGGGTGCGGTCGAGCCCTAGTATCCGATAAGGAGAGCGAAGGCCGGAGATCAGCAACCCGCCGCCTCGCCAGTAACGCCGTGAGGGAACGGCGCTAGATCAATCCAAGCGAAGCCGCACCAGTTCAGACGACATACGGTCAGCGAAGGCCAGCATTGCCCTGGCGACCTCGCCAATTCTTTCTTCCGTCATCGCGTAGCTGAAATCCGCGGCTGTCAGCACGAGGGCGAGAAAACCACTTTGCGAGAAAATCGGCACTGCGACCTGGGTCAAGCCGTTGCGCCGGTTGCCCTGGTCGAGCGCGAAGCCGCGTGTGCGCGTTGCGGTGATACGCTCGGAATATTCCTCGAATGTCGGCCGCCGGAACCACTCCGTATGCACGTACTGCTCTTCGATGAATGCCGGCGACGCCCCGGAAAACGCCGCCATGACGAGGCCCGAAGCACCGGAAAAACGCGGCGAACGGCGGCCGACGCCGAAATAGCTGTCGACACGGAAACCGCCGCCGACGAAGTCCAGCATCACGAGATCATAGTTCGCGGTGACCTTGGCCAGCGCAACGGTCACGCGCACGCGCTCGGCCAGGGAGAACATCTCGGGGCGCACCACGTCGAGCAGTCCGCTTGTCCGCAACACGCCGTGGGCAAGTTCGAGGACGAGCGTTCCGACACTGTAGGTGCGGTCCCGTTCGTTGAAGGCGACGACGCCCTCGCGCTGCAGCGTTCTGAGAATGTTGAACGCGGTGCCACGGTGCAGGTCAGCCACGGCGGCGACCTCGCTCGCCTTCAGCGGGCGTTGCGCCCGATGCAGGGCCATGAGGACCGCGACGCCGGCGACCACCGCGCCGACCGGCTTGCCGACAAGACGCGGGGCACTGCCGTCAGCGTCGGATGGCTTTTCGGCTGCGCCGGCCTCGCGCCGTTGGAGCGGCACTTTGGCTTTCTCTTCATCCAAGATGGTTCAACCCTTGTAGCGTGTGCGGCCTTCTCCGCTACCTTATCATGCGGAGGGCGTCGAGGGGCCCGACCGGACCGCCGGCAAGAAGGACTATGGTCCGGGTTAGAGCATTTGGCCGGCGGTCTTGCCGCCGTCGACCGTAACCTGACTCCCGGTCATGAATGTCGTTGCTTCCGAGCAGAGCCACAGGATCGGCTCGGCGATTTCGTCGAGTTCGCCGGACCGGCGCATGGGGGTCCGGTTGGCGAGCGTCGTATCGATGTTTTCGCCGTACAGCCGCTCGCTCATCGGCGTCCGCAGCGAACCGGGGCAGACCACATTGACCCTGATTTTCTTGTCGGCCACTTCGAGGGCCGCCGTTTTGGTCAAGGCGACCAGCGCCGTCTTGGCGGCGACGTAGGCGGACATCAGGGGGACGGCCCGGATACCGGCCGTCGATGCGACATTGACGATCGAGCCGCCGCCGCGCGCCTGCATGTGCGGAATTTCCTCACGCATGCACAGGAATACGCCGGTCAGATTGACCGCGAGGACACGGTTCCATTCGGCCTCGTCGTAATCCGCCACCATGGCCCGCGCGCCCTCGATCGCCGCGTTGTTGACGGCATAGTCGAGCCCGCCAAAGGTGCGGACCGTGTCGCCGATCAAGCCGCGCACATCGTCGACGCGCGTGACGTCGGTGCGCCTGACGATGCAGTCGCCCCCTTGCGCCTTGATGAGCCGGGCGGTTTCCTCGGCGCCCTCGAGATCGACGTCGCCGATCGCGACGGCGCAGCGCTCCGCCAGCCGCCGCGCCACGACCCTGCCGAGGCCGCTGCCGCCGCCCGTGACGACGCAAACCTTCCTGGCCTTGTCAGACATGATGTTCAGTTTCCTGTGTCGTTACGGGGGCGCCGGTCACGCCTGCGCGAAGCGCTCACTCATCCAGACGCTGACCTGCAGCAGCGCTTCTTTCGCCAGACGCACGTCCGGACCCAGCCGGACGAAGCCGTGGATCGCACCGTCATACTGCGTGAATGTTGTCGAGACACCGGCGTCCATCAGGCGCCGGGCGTAGTCCCTGCCTTCATCGCGCAAGGGATCGTACCCGGCGGTGATGACGATCGAAGGGGGCAGGCCGGCAAGGCTTTGCGCCCGCAGCGGATAGAGCTCGGGATGGTCCTCCGGGGCGCCATCGCCGACATAATCGCGCCAGAAGCGCAGCATGTCGTCGCGCGTCAGGGAGTAGCCGACCGCGTTCTCGATATAGGAGGGCTTGTAGGGCAACGGCGCGTCCGTGACCGGATAAAGCAGGACCTGCCCATGCAACGGAGGGCCGTCCCGGTCGCGCATGCGGATGGCCAGCACGGTGGCGAGATTGCCGCCCGCGCTGTCGCCGCCGACCATGATCTTCGCCGGATCGACATTGAGGTCGCCCGTATGCCCCGCCACCCAGCGCAGCACGGCGTCGCAATCCTCGAGGCCGCACGGGAAAGGGTTCTCGGGCGCCAACCGGTAATCGGCGGCGACGATGACCGATTGCGCCTCGACGCAAAGCTGGCGGCAAATCTGGTCGTGCGTATCGAGGTTGCCCATGACGAACCCGCCGCCATGGAAAAAGACGAGGCAGCCGTCGGGCTCGCCGTCCGGCCGATAGATACGGATCGGGATGTCGCCATCCGCCGACGGCACCGTCGGGTCATCCACGCTCGCGACCGCAGGCGATTTCGGAGGAAGCTGCGCCAGCATGGCCGCGCGCATGTCGGCGATTGCAAAGGTGTGCCGCGGGACTTGCGGCCTTGCGTTCAGCAGCGCCGCGATCTGGGGGTCGAGCGGCATACCGGCTCAAGCCCCCGGAGAACTTAGCTTGCGGAAATCGAAGCCGCGATAGCCGTTGGCGACGACGTCCTCACAGGCTTTGATATAGGCCGGTATGCCGCCGATATAGGGCATGAAGACCCGCGGCTTCCCTGGGATGTTGGAGCCCATGTACCAGGAATCCGCCTTCGGAAAGAGCGTGCCGTTCGCCACCTCGTTGACATGTTGCACCCATTTGTCCTCGGCGTCCTGCTGCGCTTCGATCACGTCGAAGCCGTGGGCGGCCGTATAGGACAGGCAGTTGGCGATCCACTCGATGTGCAATTCGATCGCCGTGACCATGTTCGACTTCACCGAGGGACTGCCGGCGCCGGCGACGATGAACATGTTGGGGAAGCCCGCGACCATCAGACCGAGATAGGTCGTCGGACCATGGGCCCACTTGTCCTTGAGGCGCTGTCCGTTTCGGCCGGTGATTGTGATCTCGTTGAGCGCCCCGGTCATGGCGTCGAAGCCGGTCGCGAAGACGATCGCGTCGAACGCGTAGTCCGCTTCGGTCGTCCTGATGCCCGTCTCGGTGATCTCCTGGATCGGCGCGCGGCGGGCGTTGACGAGCTTCACGTTGTCGCGGTTGAAGGTCTCGAAATAGTCGGTGTCGACGCAGAGCCGCTTGGCCCCGATCGGGTGATCGCGCGGCGTGAGCAGGTCGGCCGTCTCCGGATCCTTGACGATCGAGCGGATCTTGTCGCGGACAAAAGACGCCAAAGTCTCGTTGGCTTCCTCGTTGCGGAGCAAATTGTTGAAGGCGGTCATGATCCGCGCGCTGCCGCCCTTGGCCCAAAGCTCTTCATAGAGCCTGGTGCGCTCATCGGCCGGCATATCCTGCGCCGCCATGGTCGGAATCGGAATGCGCGACATGCCGGAGGACTGCTTGAGCCCGGCCTTGCGCAGCTCGGGATATCGAGCCTTGTGATTGCGCTCGTCTTCCTCGGGAATAGGGGCGTTGCGGGCCGGAACGCTGAAATTCGCCGTCCGCTGAAAGACGGTGACATGGCTCGCTTGCGCCGCAAGCTTGGGCAGCATCTGAACGCCGGATGAGCCGGTGCCAATCAGCGCCACGCGCTTGCCGGTGAAGTCGACGCCGTCCTTCGGCCACTGCGCAGAATGATACCACTTGCCCTTGAACCGTTCGATGCCGGCGAAATCGGGGACGCGCGGAACGGACAGGTTGCCGCTCGCCATCACACAGAAGCGGGCTTCGATCTGCTCGCCCTTGTCGGTCGAAACGATCCAGACGTCGCGCTGTTCGTCGAAGCTCATCGCCGTGACGCGGGTTTCGAACTGAATATCGCGGCGCAGGTCGAATCGGTCCGCGACGTGATTGAGGTAGGCGAGAATCTCGGACTGGTCGGCGAAGCGGCTCGACCATTTCCACTCCTGCTGAAGGTCGTTCGAGAAGGAGTAGGAGTAATCGAGGCTTTCGACGTCGCAGCGCGCGCCGGGATACCGATTCCAGAACCATGTGCCGCCGACGCCGTCACCGGCTTCGATGCAGCGCAGTTTCAGACCAAGCTGACGCATCCGATGAATGGCGAAGAGGCCGGCAAATCCGGCGCCGACGATCAGCACGTCGACGGTTTCGCGCGCCGCATCGGTCTTTGCTTGAATGCCCTGTGACATCAGCGCGCCTCCCGGATACCGGCGGCCATCTCGGGCGCCGGCTGCGCGGCGGCTTGACGCGCGGCCTTCGTCGTTGCGTGCGCCTCGGCGGGGGAGGCAATGTTGTAGTTGCCGTTATCGTTCAGCAGCATCATCAGGCGATAGCGGTGGGCATAGTCCGGCCAGTTGTTCGTGACGATGCCGCCGATTTCCTTGTACCAGTTGCCGCAGTCGTCGGACCACGCATACTTGCCGACCTTGGACTGGACCATCTCGGAGTATTTGCGGAACGGCGCTTCCTTGACGTGCTCGTAGGTTCCGTTCCTGACCACGCGCTTGGCGCGCTTGACGATATATTCCGACTGGCCTTCCAGCATGCCGACGATCGAATTATGCGTGTTCGTGTTCGGGCCGTACATCGTGAAGAAATTCGGGAAGCCGGGCACCGCCACGCCACGATAGGCCTGGGCGCCGTCGCGCCAGCGGTCGGCGAGCACGGCGCCGCCGAGCCCGACAATCTTCATGGGCGTGAGAAAGCGGGTGGCCTGAAAGCCGGTCGCAAAGATGATCGCATCCAGGCGGTGGTGCTTGCCATCCGCGGTGACGATACCGTCTTCGGTTATTCTCTCGATCTTCGAGGTGACGATCGCGACGTTGTCGCGGGCCATCGCCGGGTACCAGTCGTTCGATTTGAGCAGGCGCTTGCAACCCACGGCGTATTGCGGGCGCAGCGCTTCTCGCTTCTCCGGATCCTTTACGTGCCGGTCGATCGCCGCAAAGCAACGGGCGCGCAGCGCGGCGCTGCCCTTGGTGTCCTTCTGATAGCGGGTGGAGTTGCGCTCACCGTTCCAGAACAGCTTCCAGCGAATATAGCGCGCGATGATGGGCCAGGTTTTGAAGCGCCGGTGCTCCTCCGGCGTATAGGGACGGTCGGGCTTGGAATCGACCCAGCTCGGTGAGCGCTGGAAGAGGGTGAGTTTGTCGGCGATCGGTGCGATTTCCGGGACGATCTGAATGGCGCTCGCGCCGTTGCCCATCACGGCGACCGATTTGCCGCGGAAGTCGAACGACGGGTCCCAGCGCGACGAATGAAAGGCCGTGCCGCGGAACGTGTCGAGACCTGGAATTTCCGGGACCTTCGGGAGGCTGAGTTGGCCGACGGCGGAGACCAGAACGCGGCTGCGCAAGGTTTCACCGCTTGCGCAATGGACCGTCCAGGTCCCGCTTTTCTCGTCAAATACCGCTTCCGTGACTTCTTCGTTGCACAGGATATCGTCGATCACACCGTACTTTCGCGCGCAATGAACGATGTAGTCGTGGATCTCCTGGCCCTTCGCGTAAACGTGGCTCCAATCAAGCTTCGGTTCGAACGAGTACGAGTAGAGGAGGGAGGGGACGTCGCAGGCGATGCCGGGATAGCGGTTGTCGCGCCAGACACCGCCAGGTGAGCTGCCCTTCTCGATCACGACGAAGGAAAGACCTGCCTGTTTGCATTTGATCGCAGCGCCGACGCCTGAGAACCCTGCTCCGATGATCGCCACGTCCACGCTGCGCATATAGACCCTCCGGCTCATTCCGAGTTTGTCGCACTACCCGGAATACAGAACTCGCCGTATGTTTTCAACAGAAGCGTTTGGTTCTCTATGGAAGACAATTGTTTCCTTGTCGAAGCAAAGATTTTTAGTTAGCTTTTTTGATGTGGATCAAAAAGTGCCGGCGTCACAGGCATCGCGGTCCGAGAAACAGCGGGGAGGATTACAATGACGCGGTATATCGGGCTGCTTGTTGGTGTTTGTTGTTCGCTTCTGGCGTGGCCATTGGCGGCTTCGGCCAAGGACTTCCCCACCAAACCGGTGACCATAATCGTTGGTTATGCGCCCGGTGGCGGCACTGATCTCGTCGCGCGGAACATCGCTGAAGGCCTCTCGCGCAAATGGGGCCAACGCGTTCTCGTCGAAAACCGGCCTGGCGCGACCGGGGCCATCGGCATCAGGGCGCTGAAGAACGCAGCGCCGGACGGCTACACCCTGGCGGTATGGACCGACTCGGACGTTGGCAACGCCGCGATCCAGGACGATCTCGGTTATGACATGGTCAAAGACTTCGACCAGATCAGCCAGTTGTCCGCGGGCGCAACGGTGCTTGTCGTTAACAACAATCTCCCGATCAAGAATTTCAGCGACTACATCCAGTACACCAAGGCGAATCCCGGCAAGCTGAATGTTGCCGTTGTGTCGGGCGGCGGCATGCACCTCGATACGCTGAGGATCAATGCTGCAGCGAAAGTCGACACGGCGATCATCGGCTATCCGGGCACCGGCCCAGGCCTCACCGACGTCGTCGGCGGCCATGTCGATGCGCTCTTGCTCCCGATCGGCCCCGCGGTGCCGCATCTGAAAAGCGGCGCCGTCCGCGCGATCGCCGTCGGTTCGACAACGCGCTGGCCCGGTCTGCCGGACGTTCCGTCGCTGGCCGAAACTATCCCCGGCCTCGACAGCACTTTCTTCCACGGCCTGGTCGGGCCCAAGGGGCTGTCGCCGGAACTGAAAGCCCGCATCCACGCCGATGTACAAGAGGTGTTGCGCGACGCGCAGCTCGGCAAGAAGTTCGAAACCCTCGGCTTTGTACCGACGGGCAGTTCGCCTGACGATTTCAAGGCGTTCCTGGCGAAGCGGCTGGACGTGTCGCGGGTCGCGGCGCGGGAAACAGGGATGAGAAAGAACTGACGCGCACCGACCTCATCCTACTTCCTTCCTCGCGGGAAACTCATGCCGGGTGCGATCCATCTGAGAAAGCCGAGAGACTTCTTTCTCGGCCTTATCTTCCTCGTCATTGCCGTCGGGCTGGTGATCTACGCACGCCAGTATGAATTCGGCTCGGCGCGGCAGATCGGCCCGGGATTCTTCCCGATGTTGCTCGGTTTCCTGCTCGGTGGATTCGGCTGTCTCCACATCGCCCTTGGATTTTTCGGAGAGGCCGAACCAGGAGAGCCGATCGAACTGCGACCCATCGCGCTCGTTCTGGCGGGCGTTGCTCTGTTCGGCATCCTGGTTCGGCCCGCGGGACTCTTCATCAGCACGCTGACGCTCGTCATCGTCGCGGGCGCTGCTTACCGGTCGAGACGACCGTTGCCGTTGCTGATCTATGCCGTTGCGATGGCCGCTGGGTGCGTCGTGGTGTTTCCGTGGCTGTTGGGCCAGCAGATCCCCGTTCTCGGCAGTTGGTTCGACAGGTAGCGTATGGACCTTATCGGCAACCTCAGTATCGGGTTCGCGGCCGCCGTCTCGCCGGAAAATCTGCTCTATTGCCTGATCGGCTGTGTGCTCGGGACGCTCGTCGGCGTGCTGCCCGGCCTCGGCCCGGCCGCAACGGTCGCCATGCTGCTGCCCGTCACGTTCAGCCTCGATGCGACGGGCGCGCTGATCATGCTGGCCGGTATTTTCTACGGCGCGCAATATGGCGGATCGACGACCGCCATCCTCGTCAACCTCCCGGGCGAAACATCGTCGGTGGTGACGGCGATCGACGGATATCAGATGGCGCGGCAAGGACGGGCAGGGCTGGCGCTCCGGGCGGCAGCCTGCGGATCGTTCTTTGCCGGATCGGTGGCGACACTGGCGATCGCGATATTCGCGCCTGTGCTCGGCAATTTGGCCCTGAAGTTCGGTGCGCCTGAGTATTTTTCGCTGATGGCCCTCGGCCTCGTTGCTTCGGTGGCGCTGGCGCATGGCTCGCTCACGAAGGCGCTTGGCATGATCGTGCTCGGCATCGTCTGCGGACTTGTTGGTGCGGACAAAAATTCCAGCGCCATTCGCTTCTCATTCGGCATTCCCGAACTCCAGGACGGCCTGAACGTCGTCGCTGTCGCGATGGGCATGTTCGGCCTGGGTGAGATCATTTCCAACCTTCAGAGCGGGGTGGAGCAGCGCACGGCGGTGAAGACACCGTTTCGCGATCTCTGGCCGCGCATGGCCGACCTGCGCGCCATGGCCCCCGCCGTCGGGCGTGGCACGGTGATCGGCGGCGTGCTCGGTCTGTTGCCGGGCGGCGGTCCGATGCTGTCGTCGTTCACCGCCTATGCTTTCGAAAAGAAAATATCGGACGATCCCAGCCGCTTCGGGAAGGGCGCGCTTGAAGGCGTCGCGGCGCCCGAGTCGGCGAACAATGCGGGCGCGCAGATGTCGTTTATCCCGCTGCTGACCCTCGGCGTCCCGGCGAACGTCACGATGGCGCTGATGGCCGGCGCCATGCTGATGCAGGGCATTCAGCCCGGCCCCTCGGTCATCCAGGAGCAGCCTGCGCTGTTCTGGGGGCTGGTCGTTTCGATGTGGATCGGCAACCTGATGCTGGTCTTGCTAAACCTGCCTCTGGTCGGGCTGTGGGTGAAGCTGCTTTCGGTTCGCTACGAGTATCTCTATCTGGCGATTGCCGCGTTTTGCTGCGTGGGTGTCTATTCGCTCAACAACTCGCCATTCGACGTCTACGTCATGGTGGCATTTGGCTTGGCCGGTTACGTCTTCAAGAAGCTGGGCGCCGAGCCCGCTCCGTTCATCATGGGCATGATCCTCGGGCCGATGATGGAAGAATTTCTCCGCCGCTCCATGCAATTGTCGCGCGGCGACCCCAGCATTTTCGTGCTGCGGCCGATCAGTGCGGTGCTGCTGTTTCTCGCTGTCGCGGCGATCGTGATCGTCGCCATCCCGAGCATCAGAAAAAAGAAGGATATCGCGCTCGTCGAAGAATAGGGCGCGGTCGCGTGTGGTTTGTTTTCAGTCACTGACATCGAAACGAGGATGCATCTCCCATGAATCACGACGAAAAGATGGAGCTTGGCCGGACAGCGCGCGCCGAGGTGCTGGGCGCCGACTACGTCAACCGGGGCGGCCCGAACCGCAGCAAGTTTCAGCAGGCATTCCGCGATTATACGGAAGAACATTGCTGGGCTGCGGTGTGGACGCGTCCCGGCCTGCCACGCAAAACGCGCAGCATGCTCAATCTGGCGATGCTCGCCGTCATGGCCCGCTGGACGGAGTTCGAGGTTCATGTCCGCGGCGCCTTGAATAACGGCGTCAGCGACGACGAGATCATCGAGATCGTGCTGCAAACGGGGGTCTATGCCGGCGTGCCGGTCGCGGCAGAGGCCATGCGGGCGGCGGAGAAGGTGATCAAGGAAGTGCGCGGCAGCCAGTCAAGCTGACGTAATCGCGATCGTGACTGCCCGGGCCTGGGTAGCAATCACGGAAGATAAAAATCAGGAGAACAAGAATGAAGAAACGACTATTGGCGCTCGTTCTGGCTTGCGCGGCCCTTGGCGCGGGGCAGGCGCGTTCGGAAGTCAGCGAAGTGGTAATTACCCGCGGCGACGGCATGGGCTTTTTGCCGCTGATGGTTATGGAAAGCCAGAAGCTGGTGGAAAAGAAGGCGGCCGAAGCTGGCGTCAAGCTCTCCGCGAAATGGGTCAATATCAGCGGCTCGGGTGCCGTCAACGACGCGCTTTTGTCCGGGAATGCTCACATGATCTCCGGCGGCGTGCCGGGAATGTTGACGCTGTGGGATCGTGCCAAAGGTCGGATGGACGTCGTCGGCGTTGCCTCGATCAGCGCACAGCCCATGTATCTGAATACGATCAATAAGGACGTCAAATCCATCGACGATTTCGGTCCGAAGGACCGGATTGCCGTCACGGCGATCAAGATTTCGATCCCGGCCATCACGATGCAGATGTACGCGCGAGAAAAGTATGGCGCGGCGGAGACCTTCAAGTTCGATACGAGCACCGTCGCGATGCGGCACCCGGACGGGGTGATCGCGCTTGTCACTCGCAGCGGCGGCGTGACCGCTCATTACACCTCGCCGCCTTTCCACCAACGCGAGATCAAGGATCCTGGCGTCAAGACGGTACAGACGACCTACGACGTCATGGGTGGAGCGACGACATTCGCGATGCTGGTGGCGACCAAGAAATTCCGCGATGAAAATCCAAAAGCGTTCAAGATTGTCTATGACGCGCTCAAGGAGTCGCAGGACTTCATCAAGAACAACAGGCAGAAGGCCGCGGAAATTCTGCTCCAATCGATGGGTGGTCAGGGCTGGACGGTCGCCGAGCTGCTCGAGGTTCTCAATGATCCGGACATCACGTTCGAGATGACGCCGCAGAACATCATGCGCTACGCGACCTTCATGCACGATGTCGGATCGCTCAAGACGCGGATGACAAAGTGGACTGACATGTTCGCCCCCGAGGCGCATGGACTGCCGGGGAATTGAGCCCCAAGCGACCGCCGGTGCCCGGCTTTGTTGGTACCGGCGGCGCTCCGCGCTGCGTGGTGGCGGGCAGCCTCGATCGGCAGCATCAGCCCGAAACCGGGCGGCGCCTCAGAGGCGCGCCCGGATGCTGGCTCGATGCGAACAGGGTACCGTCGGTCTAGCGCGGCGGGAACCAGCCGGACGGAGCGATGCCTTCCACGTGAGTGCGCACGTCGAGCACGACCGGTTTGGTCGCCGACAGCGCTTCTTTCAGCGCGCCCGCGAAGTCGCCGGGCTGTTTGACGACGATGCCGATGCATCCCATGGACTCGGCGACCTTGGCGAAGTCCGTTTCCGGGAAGAGCCAGAACTGCTCGGCGTTGTCGGAGACTCCCCGAATTGACGCCTCGTTGTGCTTCTTCTCTTGATTGAGCGAGTGGTTGTTGTTGACGATCGTCACGGTGTTGATGCCGTACTTGCGGGCCGTGTCCAACTCGGCGAGGTGGTACCAAAAGCCGCCATCGCCCGTGAAACACACAACCGGGCGGTCCGGCGCCGCGCATTTGGCCCCAAGCGACGCCGGGAAGCCCCATCCGAGAGAGCCGGCGCATCTCAGGTACATCTGATCGTCGGATTTCAGATCGATAAAGGCGCCCGTCCAGATGCCGGCATGGCCCGTGTCGGACACGAGGATGGCGTTGTCGGGCAGGCTGTTGCTGATCTCGCGGCACAGCCGCTCCGGCCGCATCGGGATGATCTCGGATGAGAACAGCGGCTCGTAG
>Ga0182742_1004785_pt1 | contig 11949 bp, 9 predicted proteins | sample eDN5th37CBELigMG_FD_128880 | JGI IMG/M metagenome (GOLD analysis project Ga0182742, IMG submission 128880) | Enriched Miracle-Growth compost microbial communities from Emeryville, California, USA - eDNA 5th pass 37_C BE-Lig MG (version 2)... ... | reverse complement strand
GAACGCGGCGACGATCGCGGCCGTGGCCGTCGTGCTCTTCCCGCGTCTGTGGGTCGTCGTCGTGGGGGCGGGGTGGGTCGTGATGATGGCCTTCAGCCGCACCTACCTCCACGCGCACTGGGTCAGCGACACCATCGGCGGGGCGCTCGTCGGCGCGGGTGCGGCGCTCGTCGTCGCGGCCGCATTCTGGTCGCAGATCTCGCGAGAGCGAGCGGATGCCGCCCAGCGCCGCATCCCGGTCGAGTAGTCCGTTCGCCTGCCATCCGCGAGGATGACCGGCTCGCGCCCCCGTCGCTAGGCTGTGCCCATGTCCGCGCCTGCCTCGCCCGATCCCGCCGTCGCCGCCGCCGAAGCCGAGCTCGCGAGGCTCCGCGCAGAGGCCGAAGCCGCCGAGGCGCAGCTCAAGGCCGCGCAGGCGAAGGCGGCGCTGGCCGCGGCCGAGGCGGAGGCCGCGAAGGCGCGCGCGGCAGGCGGTGCGGCCGAGCCGGCAGCACCGGACGAAGAGGCGCCGGCGCAGGAGGAGACCCCCGCTGAGCAGCCCGCGGAAGAGAAGGCGCCCGCGGCGGAGGCATCCGCTGATTCGGCCCCTCCCGCCGAGACCGCCCCTCCCGCCGAGACACCGCCCGAGGGCGCGCCGCTCACCGCTGCCGAGGTCGCGAAGATCATCGCCGGCTACGCGTTCGAGGCCGAGACGCTCGACGTCGGGGCGCTCGTCAACGGCAACCCGGTGCCCCAAGCGCAGGTGCGCATCCCGCTCGGCATGATGAACCGGCATGGCCTCGTCGCCGGTGCGACCGGAACGGGCAAGACCCGTACGCTTCAGGGGCTCGCGGAGCAGCTCGCGGCCAAGGGCGTTCCCGTGTTCGCGGCCGACATCAAGGGCGACCTCTCGGGCGTCGCGACACCGGGGGAGTCGAACGAGAAGCTCCTCGACCGCACGCGCGGGATCGGGCAAGACTGGAAGCCCGAGGCATCCGTCACCGAGTTCTTCGCGCTCGGCGGCATCGGCAAGGGCATTCCGGTGCGCGCGACCGTGTCGGGCTTCGGCCCGCTGCTGCTGAGCAAGGTGCTCGGGCTCAACGAGACGCAGGAGTCGAGCCTCGGGCTCGTGTTCCACTACGCCGACGCGAACGGGCTCGCGCTCGTCGACCTCTCCGACCTGCGCGCGGTGCTCACCTACCTCACGAGCGACGAGGGCAAGGCGGAGCTCAAGAACCTCGGTGGGCTGTCGGCGGCGACGGCGGGAGTGATCCTGCGCGAGCTCATCACGTTCGCGGACGAGGGCGCCGATGTGTTCTTCGGCGAGCCGGAGTTCGACGTGAAGGACTTCCTGCGCACGGCGCCCGACGGGCGGGGCATCATCTCGCTGCTCGAGGTGCCCGGGGTCGCGGACAAGCCCGCGCTGTTCTCCACCTTCCTCATGTACCTGCTCGCCGAGCTGTTCGAGATCCTCCCCGAAGTGGGCGACCTCGACAAGCCGAAGCTCGTGTTCTTCTTCGACGAGGCGCACCTGCTGTTCAAGGACGCGTCGAAGGACTTCCTCGCGGCGATCACGCAGACCGTGCGGCTCATCCGCTCCAAGGGCGTCGGCGTCTTCTTCGTGACGCAGACGCCGAAGGACGTGCCCTCGGACGTGCTCGCGCAGCTCGGATCGCGCATCCAGCACGCTCTGCGCGCGTTCACGCCCGACGACGCGAAGGCGCTGCGCGCGACCGTCGGCACGTACCCGAAGTCGGGCTACGACCTCGAGCGCGTGCTGCAGGAGCTCGCGACGGGCGAGGCGATCGTCACCGTCATGAGCGAGAAGGGCGCGCCGACCCCCGTCGCGTGGACGCGCCTGCGCGCTCCGCAGGGGCTCATGTCGCCGACGCCGGACCCCGCGATCGAGAAGGCGATCCACGCGTCGCCGCTGCTCGCGAAGTACGGCACCGCGATCGACCGCGAGTCGGCGCGCGAGATCCTCACCGCACGCATGAACGCGGCGGCCGAGGCCGAAGCCGCCGAGGAGGCGGCGCTCGCGAAGGCGAAGGCGGACGCCGAGTACGCGAAGCAGAAAGCCGCGATCGACAAGGCGCAGGCCGCCGCCGAGAAGAAGGCCCAGCAGGAGTACGAGCGACTGCTCAAGAAGACCGCGGGGAAGAGCCGCACGTCTCGTTCGTCGAGCTCGTCGCGTGCGGAGAAGTCGCCGCTCGAGGAGATCCTGGGTTCGAAGGCGACCCAGACGATCCTGGGGGGAGTGATCCGCGGCATCTTCGGCACGGGCCGGCGCTGACGCCGAGCCGACCCGAGCGAGCGCCGTCGGGGGACCGCGCTGAGCGGAGACGACGCGCCGCGTTCAGGAGAAGGACACCGGATGCCCCTGCGCCAGCGTCCGCAGCGAACGGGCCGCATCGCGGAGGGCGCCGAGGTGACGGGCGGCGAGCGAGAACCGGGAGACGGGGGTCGAGAGCGTGAGGGCGCCGATCGCGTGGCCGTCGTCGTCGGTGATCGACACGGCGAGGCATCCGCGACCGGCTGACAGGCCGCCCACCTGTTCCGCGTATCCGCGCGCGGCGTAAGCCGCATGGATCGCCGACACGACCTCCGAGGGCGGTGTCACACGCCACCGCTCCACGGCGACACCCGCCGGCTCGGGGAGGCTCGGCTGTTCGACGAGCCACACGTGGCCGGGCGCCGAGCGGGTCGGGTCGCTGAGGAACATCGCCCGGTCGGAGAGCGGCTGGGCCGGGTCCTCGTCGACGATCGCGAGGCCCGAACGGTGGAAGGCGACCAGGTGGACCGCCTCACCCGTCGCGCTGCGGACCTCGTCGAGCACGTCGCGATGCGCGGGGCGACGATGGGCGTCGACGATCGCGGCGAGCTCGAGCACACGTGCGCCGAGGAGGAATCCGGAGAAGTCCGGTCGGCGCACCAGGTAGCCGTCCCGCACGAGGGCGTTGACCGTGCGATACACCGTCGCGCGCGGTGCGCCGACCGCGCGGGCGATCTCGGCGGCCGTGATGCCGTCGTGGTGGCCCGCGACCTGTTCGAGCACTTCGAGGGCGAGCCCGAGGCCCTTCTCCCCGAAGCGGGACGAGGACGTGCCGGACCCGTCGGCGCTCATCGCGAACCCTCGCCGTCGCCGCCGATCGTGTCCGAAGCGACGGCCCAGTCGTGTACCCCCACCCTCTCGATCACGCCGGCACCGCGCCGCAGGCGCACCATCCCAGCGGCCGATACGACGCCGAGGATGCCGAGGACGGCGACGAGCCCCACCGGATTCGTGTCGGACGTCGACACGACGGCGGTGCCGAGCACCGCGAGGAGGGCCGCGCCCGCGACGCCCGAGAGGACGGCCGCCCCGATTGTGAGCTCGCCGATGCGCGCGAGGAAGACGGGAGCCGCGACGCACACGAGGGCATAGGCGACGAGGAATCCGATCATCCCGGCGGGGGAGGTGACCGCGCGGAGGGTATCGCGCGATCCCCCGAGCAGAAGGACGGTCGCCGGCACCGCGAAGACCGCGAACGCGATGAGGATCGCACCCGCGGCCGGCACGCCGCGCAGCGATACGCGTCCGAACACGCCGGGGATGACACCCTCGCGACTCAGCGCGAACGCCAGTCGTGTCGCGGCGTTCGTCATCGCAAGCGAGCACGCGAGGAACGACGTCGCCACGATGAGGTCGACGACCCACCCGACGCCCGACGTCGACGCCCACGGCCCGCCGGGATCGCCGGCTGCGACGAGCGCGAGCTGCGCCGCGGTGCCCACGAGCACGACCGCGCCCGTCGCGAACACACTCACGAGGACGCCCCGCGGAACCGATGCGAAGGGGCGGCGGGATTCGGGGCCGAGCGCGGCGCCGCTCTCGAAGCCCACGAATCCGATGATCGCGAAGGCGATTCCCAGCATCACGATGTCGGGCGAGAACTCCGCCGGCTGCGGGGCGAGAGGGGCGAGATCCCACCCGGTGGACGCCAGGGCGACGAGCGAGATCGCGAGGACCGCAGCGACCGCGATCGTCTCGAGGACGAGCAGGATCCGCGTCGACATCCGCAGCCCCCGCGCGATGACGCCGGCGGTGATCACGGTCGTTCCCGCCATCACCGCGACCGTGACACCCGAGATCGACCTCGGCTCGCTGGACACGAGGCTCGCGATCCGCGTCGCACCCGAGGAGAGCGTGCTCATCGCGATCGCGAGATATCCCACGGCGAGTGCGGAGCCGCCCACGATGCCGGCCCAGGGCCCGAGCCCGCGGGTCGTGAAGGTGTAGAGCGACCCTGTGCTCGAGATCCGGCGCGAGAGCATCCCGATCACGAGCGCCACCGCCACGACGAGCCCGACGGTGAGGACGAGCTCGGTGAAGGCGAGCGAGCCGCTCCGGCCGAACAGCGCGCCGGGATGCACGAGCATGACGCCGGCCGGGGCCGTGGCCGCGACCGACTGCGCGACGACGTCCACGACGCTCGCGTGGCGGCGATGCAGCCCCGCGAACGGAGACTCGCGCGTGAGATCGAGACGAGGCCGTCCCCGTCGGATCGCGTCGGCGAGGGCGCTCATTCGGGCTCCTTCCGCGGCCGACCCTACTGACCGGTCGTTGCACGTGTGCTCACGGACTGTTTCGAGTTCGTGAAACGGGGTGAGACGCGGATGGCCCCGCACCCCGGCCGCGCGTCTCAGGCCGTGTTCGAAAGCCGTTCGTCCGGCAATACGCCTGCGAAACAGCGCTCTCGAAGAATCGCCGCGAGGGCGCTGACCGCGCTCCGCCCCCGCACCGAAAGGAACGTCTGTGACAGAGTCTCAGATCTCTCCGGCGGCCGATCCGCCCCCGCCGCGGCGTCGCAGGTGGCTCACACCGCGCACGCTGGGCATCGCATCCGCCGTGTCGGCAGGAGCCGCCGCGGTGGCCCTCGTCTTCGCGACGCAGGTCGCCGTGCAGGCGACGTCGACTCCGCCGGATGCGACGTCGTCCACGCCGATCGCCGCCGACAGCACCGACGACGACGCCCCCGAGAAGGCGGAGAGCCCGATCGAGCCCCCCGCCCAGGTCGCCGCCGTCAACGACAAGCTCACCGCGTCCGAGGTCGAGTACGTCCGCTACCTCGGCGCACAGCACCCCGACTTCGCGGCCGGACGCGACGTGTTCGGCGGGGAGGGGATGCAGTTCCTCTCCACCGACGTCGCCGAGCCCTCCGCATACAGCGACGGGCACCGCCGGCTCATCTCGCTCTACTACGACTACGCGACGGACGAGACCGTGAGCATGGTCGTCAACGTGACGACGCAGACCGTCGAGTCGGTTCACCGAGCCCAGGGGGCGCAACCCGCACCGACCGACGCCGAGACCGCCCACGCGTGGCAGCTGCTGCTCGAGTCCGACCTCGCGGAGCCGATCGCGGCGGAGTTCGCCGGGCTCACCGGCGGATCCGCGCTCACGACGCAATCCGCCGAGATCGAGCTCACCGCGCACTCGTTCAGCGCCGACGCCGGCACCTTCGGTGCGGACCAGTGCGGCATCCAACGGTGCGTCCAGGTGCTCGCGCAGGTCGACGGCGGCGCCTTCCTCACGACGAGCACCATCGTCGTCAACCTCTCCACCCAGACCGTCCTGCCCATCTCATGACAACGGAGAACAGCCGAATGCTGAAGAGAATCATCGGGGGAGCGACGACCGCCGCCCTCCTCGCGGGGGGCCTGCTGCTGGCAGCGCCCACAGCCGCGTCGGCCCAGACCATCACGGAGGCGTACTGCTCGGGCGACTCGCTCGTCTCGAAGACCCTGAAGTCGGGGTCGACGTGGCAGACGTGCTGGCGCATCGACAGCTACCGCGGCCTCGTCCTCGACAAGGTCGCCTACCAGCCGCGCGACGACGAGGCACCCATCCTCGTGCTGGACTCGATCGCGCTCGCGCAGCTCAACGTCCCGTACGACACGGGAGCGACCGAGTATAACGACGTGACGACCTATCAGGTGGGCGGTCGCCGGCTGCAGGCGCTCACCGACGTGGACTGCCCCGGGGGCGAGATCCGCACCGCGTGGGTGGACGCCCAGCGCGGCGAGATCCCCGCGCTGTGCGTGGGTGAGGAGGACTCGGGCATCGCCTATCGGTCGAACATCGCCAACGACGCCCTGTACGCGGCGCAGGGGACCGACCTCGTGCTCCACACGATGTCGCGCATCGGCTGGTACGAGTATCAGGTCGAGTACCGCCTGCACGACGACGGCGAGATCACGGTGCGTCTCGGCGCGACCGGCGACCTGTCGCCGAACGACTACGCCAACGTCATCAACAAGGGCTGGCCGATCGGCGAAGGCGACACGGATTTCGCCGTGAACCACTACCACTCGGCGTTCTGGCGCGTGGACTTCGGCATCGACAGCGGCGCGACGCAGCAGGTGCAGAAGTTCACGACGACCCACACGGGCGAGTACGGCACGACGGGCGATACCGGCCACACCGCGATCCTCGACACGCAGATCACCCAGCTGGCCACCGAGACGAAGACGATGGGCGCGAACCGCGAGGCGTACCGGGTCGTGAACCCCGACAGCCTCAACGCCGACGGGCACGCGCGCTCTTACGAGATCATCGTGCCGCGGGACCAGGCGTACAACCTGAACCCCGAGACGGACTACGACATCGCGTTCACCGCCGCGAAGTCGGACGAGATCCACGCCAGCTACAACCTGATCCCGAGCAAGGCGGGGCAGATGGTGACGGACTACATCGCCGACGGCGAGGCGCTCACCGACCCGGTCGCGTGGGTCAACGTCGGCTTCCACCACATCAACCGGGACGAGGACCAGAGCCCGATGCCGATCCACTGGCAGGGCTTCACCCTCTATCCGCGCGACTTCGCGGCCCAGGCCCCGAACATCCCGGAGGGACGCAAGTGGGTGAACGGCGACATGCGCGGCGTGCCGAACCCGAACATCCCGCAGCCGACGCCGACGCCCTCGCCGACGACGAGCACACCGACGCCCGACCCCACGGGCGAGCCGACGGGTGAGCCGACACCGGACCCGACCGGCACGGACGCTCCGCCGGCCGGCGGCGATGGCGACGGAGGCTCGGACGACGGCTCGGCCGACGGCTCGACCACGGCACTGCCCGTCACGTTCGGAAGCGGCGACGTCGCGCCGGGAGCCACGCAGACGTTCACGGCGTCGGGATTCACGCCCGGTGAGTCGGTGAGCGCCGTCATGCACTCGGATCCGGTGAGCGTCGGGACGTTCGTCGCCGACGCGTCGGGCACGGTCGATGCGCAGTTCATCGTTCCGCTCGACGCCGCGCCCGGTCAGCACCGCCTCGTGCTGACCGGCCAGACATCCGGCGTCGTCGCGGAGGGCACGTTCGCGGTCGCGCAGGCCGCACCGGCGGCTGTGTTCGGCGCCCTCGCCACGACGGGAACGGATGCCAACCGCTGGGCTCTCACGGGCCTGCTCCTGCTCGCCGGCGGTGCCGCGATGGGCGCACTGTCGTGGCACATGCGGAGGCAGGCGGTGAAGGCTCAGGCCTGAGCCGAGAGGTGGGGCATCGCGCCGCGGCGCGGTGCCCCACCGTCCTTCCTGTGCAGCATCCGCATCATCGTGAAAGGAAAGCCGATGCGCACCAGCAGAGCCGTCGCGGCCGCGGGAGCGGTCGCGGCCGTCGGAGTCGCGGCGGTGCTGGCGTCGGCTGCGACCCTGGGCTACATGCTCCCGTCGTCGGCGCCGGCAGCGGCACCGGCCCCGGCGGCCGCTCCCGCGACACAGTCCGCGTACCCGATCGAGGCGGACTACTGCTACGTCGAAGGGATGATCCCGCACCACGAGCAGGCTCTCGTGCTGAGCGAGATCGTGCTCGCGGCATCCGGAGTCTCGGATCGCACGCGTGCGCTCGCCGAGTACATCGTCGCCGACCAGACCGCCGAGATCGCGCAGATGCGCGCATGGGCCGACGCGTGGGCGCGTGCGATTCCGGATGCCGCGGACGGCGCATCCGGTCACGGCGGGCACGGCGGAGCCGTCGTGAACACCGGGGTCATCGCCCAAGGGTGCGGGCACGGCGGCCACACCGAGATGAAGGGCATGGCGACCCCGGAGCAGCTCGCCCAACTCCGCTCCCTCTCCGGCACGGCGGCGGAGCGCCGGTTCCTCGAGCTGATGATCGTGCACCACGAGGGCGCCCTGGAGATGGCGAAGACGGCCGTCACCCAGGGCTCGAACGCGTTCGTCCGCTCATCCGCCAAGCACGTGCTCGTCGAGCAGGAGCGCGAGGTCGGCGCGATGACGACGATCCTCGAAACGGTGCCGTCGCCGTGAGGCTGGGGCGGTCGCGACGGATGCGTGCGGGGGTCGCCCTCGCCGCGGCACTGCTCCCGTTCACGCTCGGCGCCGTCGTCGTGCTCTCGATCGGCGTCGCGCGCGTCGAGAACGACTCGATGAGCCCCACCCTCACAACCGGCGACGTGCTCGTGTTCGACCGTGTCGCCGATCCCGCCCGCGGCGACATCGTGATCTTCGCCGACACCGCAGGGTGGTCGGAGCAGCCCGGCGCCGTGCTCGTCAAGCGCGTGGTCGGCGTCGCGGGGGACCGCGTCGCGTGCTGCGAAGTGGGCACCGGCCGTCTCCTCGTCGACGGTGTGCCGCTGGACGAGCCCTATGAGTCCGGTGATCGCCCGGGCGGTGTGATCCCGTTCGAGGTGATCGTGCCGGAGGGAGCCGTGTGGGTCATGGGCGACAACCGGGGAGCATCGCGCGACTCGCGCGCGGGGCTGCAATCGGCCGGCCGCGGGGCCGTTCCGGTCGAGGACGTGCTCGGCGTCGTGCGGTTCACATGGCCCGCGCGGGCGGGGTGATCCGGGCGGATCGGGCGCCGCATCCGTTTCCCGCTGATCGAAAGGCTCCGGCCCTCGCCCATCCGTGCGGACCTAGCATGGGGGCAGGTGTATCGGGCTGCGTGGACGCGGCCCCGAGCAAGCGAGGAAGCTCATGGCGAAGCAGGCCCCTACGGCTGACATCGACGAATCGAAAGTCCACGTCACCGGGCGGAAGAAGGTCGCGGTCGGCGTTCCCGCCGTGCTGCACGCGCTGCAGATCTCGTACGACCAGATGGGCGTCAAGCGCAGTGTCGAGACGCTCCTGCGCGTGAACCAGAAGGACGGGTTCGACTGCCCGGGCTGCGCGTGGCCCGAAGAGGACAAGCGGCACATCGCGGAGTTCTGCGAGAACGGCGCGAAAGCGGTCGCCGAAGAGGCGACGCTGCGGCGCATCGGCCCCGAGTTCTTCGCCGAGCACTCGCTCGCGGAGCTCGCCGAGCACGACGATTGGTGGCTCGGCCAGCAGGGGCGGCTGACGCATCCGATGATCCTCGACGAGGGCGCGACGCACTACCGCCCGATCTCGTGGGACGACGCCCTCCGCGAGATCGCCGACGCGCTGCGCGGCCTCGACGACCCCGACCAGGCGATCTTCTACACGTCCGGCCGCACGTCGAACGAGGCGGCGTTCATGTACCAGCTGCTCGTGCGCGGCCTCGGCACCAACAACCTCCCGGACTGCTCGAACATGTGCCACGAGTCGTCGGGCTCAGCCCTCACCGAGACGCTCGGAATCGGCAAGGGCACGGTCACGATCGAAGACATCCACGAGGCCGACCTGCTCATCATCGCGGGGCAGAACCCCGGCACGAACCACCCGCGCATGCTCAGCGCCCTCGAGAAGGCGAAGAAGCGCGGCGCGACGATCATCGCCGTGAACCCGCTGCCCGAGGCGGGCCTCGTGCGCTTCGAGAACCCCCAGACCGTCAAGGGCGTGATCCTGGGCGGCACGAAGATCGCCGACCAGTTCGTGCAGATCCGCCTCGGCGGCGACCAGGCGCTCTTCCAGGCGATCGGCAAGCATCTGCTCGAGATGGAGGACGCGGTCGGAGGCGTGCTCGACCACGACTTCATCCGCGACCACACGAGCGGGTTCGAGGAGTACAAGCAGGCGATGGCGGGTGCCTCGTGGCGCGATCTCGTCGCTGCGACCGGCGTGCCCGAGAAGACGCTGCGGCGGGTCGCCGAGACCGTGCGCACCTCGCCCTCAACGATCGTGTGCTGGGCGATGGGCCTCACGCAGCACAAGCACTCCGTGCCGACGCTGCGCGACATCGTCAACGTGCTGCTGCTCCAGGGCAACATCGGCCGTCCGGGCGCGGGCGTGTGCCCCGTGCGCGGCCACTCGAACGTGCAGGGCGACCGCACGATGGGCATCTACGAGAAGCCGTCCGAGGCGTTCCTGTCGGCGCTCGATGCCGAGTTCGGGTTCCGCGCCCCGCGCGAGCACGGTTACGACACCGTCGAGGCGATCCGCGCGATGCGCGACGGCAAGGCGCGTGTGTTCATGGCGATGGGCGGCAACTTCGTGTCGGCGACGCCCGACACCGCCGTGACCGAGGCGGCGCTGCGCAACCTCGACCTGACGGTGCAGGTCTCCACGAAGCTCAACCGCTCGCACGTCGTTACCGGCAAGCGCGCGATCATCCTGCCGACACTCGGCCGCACCGACCGCGACCTGCGCGGCGGCCGTGAGCAGAAGGTCACCGTCGAGGACTCGATGGGCGCTGTGCACGCGTCGCGCGGGCGGCTCGTGCCGCCCTCGGAGGACCTGTTGAGCGAGGTCGCGATCGTGGCGCGCCTGTGCGCACTGCTGTTCGGCGACGGAACCGCGCCCGCGGACGGCGTGCCGCAGGCGGACTGGACGGCTCTCGAGAACGACTACTCGCTCATCCGCACGCACATCGCGAACGTCGTGCCGGGCTTCGCCGACTACGAGGCGAAGATCGACAAGGGTCGCACCCTCATGCTCCCGAACGGCCCGCGCGACGCACGGAAGTTCGCGACGGCCGACGGCAAGGCCCACTTCACGGACAACGCGCTCGAGTACCCGTTCATCCCGCACGGGCGCCTCATCCTGCAGACCCTGCGCTCGCACGATCAGTACAACACCACGATCTACGGCAAGGACGACCGCTACCGCGGCATCCACGGCGGTCGCCGGGTCGTGATGGTGAACCCGAAGGACATCCGCAAGCTCGGGTTCGAAGAGAACGAGATCGTCGACCTCGTGTCGGAGTGGACGGGTCCGGACGGGCGCGTCGAGGAGCGCCGCGCCGAGGAGTTCCGCATCGTGGCGTACTCGACGCCGCGCGGCAACGCCGCGGCGTACTACCCCGAGACGAACGTGCTCGTGCCGCTCGACTCGGTGGCCGAGGTGAGCGGCACGCCGACCTCGAAGTCGGTCGTCATCCGCCTCGAGCACCGCGGCTGAACGCGCTGCGGCGCGTAGGGTGAGGGAGATGATTCCCGCAGCCGTCGTCACGGTGTCCACCCGAGCGTCGTCGGGCGTGCGCGCCGACACCGCCGGACCCGCGATCGTGGCGGAGCTCACGCGAGGCGGCTTCTCGTGCGACGAGCCCGTCGTCATCGCCGACGGCGCCGAGAACGTCGAGCGCGCGCTGTGGGCGGAGCTCGCCGGCGGCGCGCGGCTGATCGTCACGACCGGCGGGACGGGTGTGAGCCCCACCGACGAGACCCCCGAGGGCACCGCCCGCGTCATCACGCGCGAGCTGCCCGGCATCGCCGAGGAGCTGCGCCGCGCAGGCGTCGCCGAGACGCCCGGCGCGATGCTGTCGCGGGGCCTTGCGGGCGTGGTCGACCCGATCGCGGGCATCACGACCGGCGCCCTGATCGTCAACCTTCCCGGGTCGCCCAAGGCCGTGGCATCCGGCATGCGGGTCATCCTCTCGGTCGCGCAGCATGTCATCGACCAGCTCGTGGGCGAGGACCACCCATGACCCGCGCAGACGCCGTGCGGGTCGCCGCGATCAGCCCCGACACCCTCGACCTCGACGCGCACCTCGCCGCGATCGACGACCCGACGGCGGGCGCGGTCACGACGTTCGTCGGCCGCGTGCGCGACCACGATCCGGATGCCGCG
>Ga0182742_1004784_pt1 | contig 11950 bp, 7 predicted proteins | sample eDN5th37CBELigMG_FD_128880 | JGI IMG/M metagenome (GOLD analysis project Ga0182742, IMG submission 128880) | Enriched Miracle-Growth compost microbial communities from Emeryville, California, USA - eDNA 5th pass 37_C BE-Lig MG (version 2)... ... | reverse complement strand
GATCTCGCAGACGTTCCCGATGATCGCCGAGAAGTCCGGCGGCCACGCCTTCGCCTTCTACGCGGGGATGATGACGCTTCAGTTGCTCTGGGCGTTGTTCGTCATGCCCGAGACCAAGGGCGCGCCGCTTGAGGAGATCCAGAAGGAACTCAGCGCGCCGTGAGGCGGAGCCCCGACGCGGCTTGCCCATGCGACGGACGAAGTCGGGTCCCCCCTTCTCCCCCTCGCGGTGCTCCGTCGAAAACCATTGGAGACCAGCGATGGCAATCATCTTTCTCCCGCGCGGCGGAGAAGGGGATGCCCGGCCCGCTGTTCGTCAGAATTCCCCTTGCGGCGCCTCTGGGATGTGATCGAGTTCGGGGCCCTTTTGGCGGAGGGGACCCTCGGGAGAGGCGCGGAGGTCATCGCGGGTGATGGCGGTCGCGGGCAGGGCGAGGGCGGACCGGTTCGGGAAGCCGACCTCGAAGGTCGGGGATTCGTCGATGACGGCGAAGATGTTGGTCCACTCGGGGCGCTGGTAATTGCGGGGACGGATGCCGGTTTGCCCGGTGTCGTCGCGCCGGTAGGTCGAGATCTGATGATAGCCGACGTTCTCGCCGGTCCATCGGATCCGGTCGCGGAGGCTTTCCAGCGAGCCGCGGCCGTCGACCCGGAGCAGGGGGGCGCCGTCGCCGCCGACGCTGAGGATGGAGTTCTCGGCCCGGACCTCCGCCTGGGGAAGCTCGGGCTCGTCCATCGCGCTTTCCAGGTGAACCAACCCACCCTTGACCCGGGCCAGGACGCGGTCGAGCTTCAATTGCAGGGGGGTGTCGCGGATGGGCTCGGCGCCTCCCAGGGCGTGAAGAAGACTTCCGTCGGTAACGACCAGGCTGTTGCGCAGGTCGCAATTGAACCGTCGGTCGGCGGTCGCGAGGAAGGCGTCGCCGGCGGAGCGCAGGAAGCTGTCGCGAACCCGAACGACCGTGGTCGGGCCGGGGCCTGAGCGCCAGACGCCGTCTTCCTCCTTGGGGGGAAGGATCGCGACGATGGTGTTTCTCGACATCCCGCTCGCCATGGTGATCGTGCAATCAACGAGCTCGAGTTCGGCGCCGGGGGCGAGGCCGACGGCCGCCAGGCGGCTCATCGACATTGGGTCCAGGTCGTCGATCAGGATGTCGAGCCCCTGAAGCCGAAGCTTGCCCCCCGGCGCGTGGAAGAGGCTGGCCCAGGCGGAGGATGAACGCGGCGAGAAGACCGAGGGCCGGAATCGAAGCCGGGGACGACGCCCCCCCGGTTCGGCCTCGATGCTCCAGTTCGCCGGGCCGGGAAGGTCGATGATCGACAGCTCCAGGTCCGCGTCGCGGGCGATCCAGAGTTCTCCCCCCTTGCTTCCGTGATGATCGAGCATGTTGCTCAATTGCTTGGAGCTGCGAATGAGGTCCTCGAACCGGATTTCCGGCCTGGATTCGTTCGCGGCGACTGGAACCGGCCGGGCCGAGGTCCCGCGCCGTTCGGGCCCGTCGTTGGCTCCGTCCCGAGCCGGCTCCGTCCGGGCGTCGGCCGTCGGAAGATCGGCGACCGGGGCGTCGTCGGGGGGAGTCGTGAGCATGGGGGGCATGGCGTGGACGTCTTGCCCGCGGTCGGCGGCCGTGGGCGCGCCTGGGCCGTCTTCGACGGGCGGCCGGGCGTCGAGCGGCCTGGGGGGACCGACCTCGACCGGGCTCGTTCCAGCGGTGGCTTCGGGCGTTGAGCCCGGCCCGCCGTCGGCGCTCATCGCGAGGGGCGAGAAGGGAAACGGCGAGCGGGCGGCCGAGGGGTCGATCAGCCGGGCGCCGAACGGACCTCGACGCGCGCCGAGTTGGGCCGAGTCGCCGGGGAGGACCGCCGCGAGTTGGAACGCGCGCGTCGGATCGTCGAGATCGAGCGCGAGATCTTGAGCCGGGTCGGCCGACCTCCAGATCGGCGACGTAACCACCAGCGAGCGGACCTCGCGCCCGGGCGCTTCGCTCCAGCGGTCGAAGTCGCGGATCGAATCGGCGCCCATGGAATTGTCGCCGTCGGTTTCCAGGTAAACGTCGAACCGCCCGAAGAGGTTCGACCGGCCGTTCCAGGTCAGGTTGCCCGGGGCGTCGACGAGCAGTAGCGTCTTGGGGGCCGCGCCGGGGGCTCCGGGGGCGAGAACGCATTGCTCAACCTGAAACCGGGTCGGCGATCCCTGGACCTGAAAGACCGGCGAGCCGCCGGCCATGAAGCTGGAATGGCGGATCAAGACGTCGCGCAAGGCCGGCGCGACGGTCTGGCCGCCGTCGAGGCGAATCGCGGCGCCGTTGGGGCCGAAGGTGCAATCGGCGATCTGGATGTCGGCGGGCCCTTCGCTCTCAATGGCGGAGGCGCCGGTGTTGAAGTGGCATTGGTCGGCGACCACCGGGGGGGGAAGGTCTCCGGCGGCCACCTTCGCCGCCCGGCTCCGGATGGCCGGAAGACTCGGGCCGTCGGCCTGGTCGTCGCCCTCGGCGCGGCGGAACGAGCAGCCCTTGAGTCGAAGCTCGACATCCTCGATCCAGATCGCCGCGGCGCGGTCGTCGAGGTCGCGGCCGCCGCTGGAAACCTCAAAGGTCAAACCCTCCAGCGAGACGCGACTCTTGACGAACGACAGCAGCGCCTGGGGCGCTCGGTCGGAACCGCGGGCGTCAACGGCGAACCGTAGGACGGGACGCTTGCCGGCGTCGGCCTTGATGGTCAGATCCTTGTTGGCCAGGGGCGCGTCGTCGCGCGCGGCTGAGATCCCGCCTCCCAGAAAGTAGGGTCCGTCGTCGGTGAGGGTGACGACCGCTTTGGGCGGCGCGGAGACCAGCGCCGCGACAAGGTCGCCGCCCGTGCGAATCGAGATGTTCCGCGAGACCGAGACGGGGGCCGGCGCCGCCGCGTCCGCGCCCCCCGCGCCGAGCGTCGCCGGAGGCTGCGCGCGGGACGTGGCGATCGGGTTGTAGTCGACCAGGGGGGAGGAGACGGCCGGCTCGACCGGTTCCCGCCCCCAAAACAGCAACCCGGCGGCCAGCAGGATGAAGCCGAGCGTCGGCAAGAGCAGCACCAGATGCCGCTCCCAGGCCGGCCGGCCCGATGTCGGAGGCCACGCCGCCGCGTCGACGCGAGGCAACGGAATCCCGGCCTGGCCGGCGGCCACCAGCAGGTCGCGCACCAGTTGTTCGGGCGATTGGTGGCGGCGGTCCCGATCCTTGGCCATCAGCTTGTCGAGCACCCGGGCCACCTCGGGAGGAACCGACGGGCTGAGCAGCCGAACGTCGGGCGGCGCCTCCTCCTGATGTTGAATCAGCTTCTGCAAGACCGTGCCGCCGGGAAACGGCGGCTGCCCGGTCAGCATGTGGTAGAGCGTGCAGCCCAGCGAATAGAGGTCGCTGCGCACATCGACGTCGCGAGGGTCGCGCGCCTGCTCGGGGCTGATGTAGTCGAACGTCCCCAGCGTCATCCCGGTCTGGGTCAGACCGTGGTCGGTCCGTCGCTCGAATCGCCGGGCCAGTCCCATGTCGACGAGCTTCGCCCGCCCTTGGGGGGTGATGATGATGTTCGACGGCTTGATGTCGCGATGAACGACCCCGCGCTCCGCGGCGTGGACCAGCGCCTGGGCGATCTGAAGCGTGACGTCCACCGCCTCGCTCACAGTCGAGGGCCCCTGTTCGTCAACCTTCCGCCTCAGGTTGATTCCGTCGATGAACTCAAAGACGATGTAGTGATAAATCCCGTCCTGACCCAGGCTGTAGACGCGCGCGATGTTCTCGTGGTCGAGTTGGGCCGCCGCCCGCCCCTCCTGGTAGAACCGCGCCACAACCTCCGGATCGTCGGCCTGATCGGGGGGGAGGAGCTTCAGCGCCACCTGGCGGTCGAGCCGGGCGTCGCGCGCTCGGAAGACGGCTCCCATGCCGCCGGCGCCGATCGCCTCCTCCAGCGTGAAGGTGTCGATCACGTCGCCGGGCCGGGGCATCGGCGCGGGGGGGGCCGAGCGGATCGCCCCCGCCCTCCGCGACGTGGCGCTGGAGCTCCGCACGACGGTCGGCGGGTCGAGAGACGATCCCGAACCGCCCCCGGCGACGGATGAACCGCTCCGCGGCCGCGCGCTCTCCATCGGCTCGTCGGCGCTTGGGGGGTCGGGGATCTGCATGAACCAGTGCTCGTTCAACGGGGCTCGTCCCCAACGGGACATCCGTGCTTGCTTCGGCTCTCGGCGGCCAGCCGGACGTTTCGATATTTCGCGAACGCTTTGAGAGAAGACGTGGGGCCCGCAAGCGCGTGATCGGGTTTGGGGCCATTGCCGAAACTATAGACCCATCCATTCCGACTGTCAACGACGAACATTCCCCCGGAGCGGGCAAGTCGGCTCGGGCAAACAACCTTGGTTTTTCCCGGGCGAGGTCCCGGCCTCTTTGTCTGAAGTCCCGCCCGAGGAGAGGTCGAACTTCCTCACCGTGCGGCGGGCGAGTTTTGGATTCTGGGCGCGAAGCGGCTCAAGCGGCAAAACCCCGTTGTCCGATACTTTTGGTGGGGTCGTCAAGACCGATCGCAGGTCGAGTTGTCAACGGGGCGGGCCCCGAGGTCGGAATTGCCGGGAGGCGCTGGATTATGTGGAACCGGATCTTTCGAAAGGCTCCGATCATCGCGAATGGGCAAACGGGCGAATCCTCCCGGCGCGCCGCTCGATCGAAGCGCCGGCCCGCCATGGAATCGCTGGAGACCCGCGAGCTTCTGACCGCCTCGCTGGCGCCGATCCCCGACGTCACGGCGCCCGTCGGCCAGGGATATCAGCTCACCCTCGACGGCAGCGGGACCACCAGCCCCAGGCAGATCTTCACCGCGTCGTCGGACAATCCCAACATCAAGGTGAACGTCGCCCAAGGCCAGTTCTGGACCATTAACGTCCAGCACCTGGCCGATGGTCCCGATGACGTGACGATCATGAACGAGCCGATGACCTTCCAGTTCTTCCCCGAGATCGCTCCCAACACGGTTGAGCGGATCACCAACTTCAGCAACACGGGGTATTACACCACCACCGGGCGCTTCTTCCCCCGAATTGTCTCGGGCTTCGTGGCCCAGGGCGGGTCGAACAGCCCAACCAGCACGGCCTCGCAAAGCGGCGTTCCGCCCATCGGCATCGAGGTCGCCCCGCAAGTCGCCTTCAACAGCTTCGCCCAACTGGCGATGGCCAACACCGGGGCGCCCAACTCCAGCGACGCCCAGTTCTTCATCACCTTCGGACCCCAGACCTCGCTGAACTACAACTACACGATCTTCGGCCAGCAGGTCGCCGGGCTCGACACGCTCGCGAAGCTCTCCCAGGTCAAGGTCCACTCCAACGGCGCGACTCCGCCGGAAATCTCGGTCCCGGACAACCCGGTGACGATCACCGGCAGCTTCATCTCCGACACCAACCCCAACGGCGCGCTCTCGATCGACACGACCGCCGCCGGCCCGGGCGAAACGGCCCATATTCAGGTCATCGCGACCGACCCGACCGACGGCTCCACGGCGGTCCAGACCTTCACCGTTTACACTCCGGCCGACACCGGCGCCGTGCGGCAGATCAACAACGTCCTGATCGCCACGCCCAAGCCCCAACCGCGCAACTTCCGGGGAACCAACACCATCGAGGTGAGGCAGGCCCCCGCGCCGACGATCCCGCCGAGCGAACGGCTTCAGGTGTACGTCAACGGCGTGCTCGACTCGAACCAGCCCGACCCGAACTCGCTGGTGCAGCTGGTCGTCGCCGGCTCCAAGGCCAACGACAAGCTCACCATCGCCGACGACGTGACCGTGCCGGCGACCCTAAGCGGCGGCATGGCGGGCCGGCGGAACCTCGTCACGGCCGGGGGAGGCTATTCGATCGTCCACGGCTGGTTCGGCCACAACACCCTGGTCGGCGGCGAGGGCCCCAACATCCTGATCGGCCGCGAGAACCGGGCCCGGTTCCGCCCCAGCCCGTCGACGCTCCAGGTCTTCGCCGGCGAGGCCCGCGGCCACGCCTCCAACGGCCAACCCCGCCGCCCGATCGGAACCTACTACCGGTTCGTCAACGGCCACCTCGTGCCCGTTTCCCGGATCAAGCCGTAACGCTATCTTGGGGGCGGATGGGCTGGGCTCGGGGAGAGGCCAGAGCATGTAGGGGCGGCCCCCCGTGGCCGCCCGCGGGGGACGGCGCGCCCCGCCGCGCGATCGCCGGAAGGCGGAGGGCGGCCACGGGGGGCCGCCCCTACGGCGGGCGCTGCTCGTCGCCGCGAAAGCCCGACAAATTCCCACGGTTTCTAAACCGCCCCGCGGCCGCGCCGCCAAAGAACCGCGGCGGCGACCAGCAGGACCGCCAACCCCAGGCCCACCGAGACCCACGACGCCGCGGCGAACATGTCGGGCTCTTGCATCGCCACGACGCCCGCCCCCTCGGGGGCGAGGCGAAGCTCCCGCGCCGGATTCACCCCCGGCGTGCTGGAAAGCTTGCCGGTCACGGCGTCCACCACCGAAACCCCCGGCTCCTCCTGGGGCCAAAAGGTGGAGGCGGGGTAGACCCCGCCGAACTTCATCGACAGAACTTCGAATTTTTTGGTGGTCGAGATCGGCCCGCCCGGCGCCTCGTTGGTCACCATCTCCGAGATCACGGGGATTTTGCGCCCTTGAATCTCCTCAACCTTCAGCGCGGTCCAAATCCAGATGGGCTTGTCGGCGGCCCGATCCTCGGCGCTGCTGTAGGCGACCACCTTGATCGGGATGCGCGAGGCCGCGTCGATGTAAAAGACGTGGTCCTGCGTCCGGAACCATCTCACATTCTTGAATATAAATGCGTGGGCCTCCCGGTCGCCGACCTTCGACTTGCCGCCGTACTCCGCCTTGTCGAGCGCTTGATACAGGGGGGTCTTGCCGACGTACCAGTAGAGGATGGGAACGGGGCGCTCGACCCGGTCGGACTGATCCTCCCGGCCGAAGTCGCGCTTGACGACCATTGAGGTCTGGATGTCGGGATTAATGTCGTCGAACGAGACGAACGCCGACTTGGGGCCGTTCTGGTAATTCTCCGTCCGCATGTAGAGCTTGTCGCCGTCCTTGTACTCGGTGCCGTAGAACTTGTGCGACTTCATGTCGTCGATGTAATGCTCGACGACGATGTTGTACGCCAGGTTGGGCGGGGGTTTTCTCCAGACGCTCTCGCTATGGACTTTCAACTCGACCGACTCGATGGATTCGAAGTCCCAGGCCAGCGAATCGCGTATCTCGCTCAAGAAATCCGGCATTGCCCGTCTCCTCTCGACGCCGCCCGAGGCCGCCAGCGCCCGAGCCCCGCGACCACGCGTCGCGGGGCCGGCGCGGCTCACCAATCGCTGGGAATCGCCTCGCCACCGGCGCGGGTGCCGAGCGCCCGCCAGACCTTCGGGTCGATGCTCGATTTGACGAACCGCACCGAGCCGTCGGCCATCGCCGCTTGAACGCCGCCGGGATGGTGGCTTCGCGCCGTGAACAGGCCCACCCCCTCGACGCCCGCCTTCCCGCAGTCGGGGATCGGGCTGTTCGGCGGGGCGGAGGTATGGAAATGGGTGTAGCCCGCGCCGGCGATCATCCACGTCGCCCCCGCGTCGAGCGACCAGGGCGACCGGGGGCCGAGTCTTGAGCAGTTCACCAGGAAGTGGTCGGCGGTGCCCCCGGGAAAGTCGTCGAGCACGTAATCTCTGAAGGGCGAGAAGGCCACGCCCCCGGCGGCTTCCGACCCGATGGGCTTCTCGGAGAACATCACGGTTGCGGAGAGGCCGTCGGTAACCGACGACAGCGGCGCCACGCGGCCGGGAGCCGCGACCACGAACGGGCCGTCGTCAACGAACGTCGCCACGCCGTTAACCAACTTAAGCAGCTCGGCGCCCGTGTTGGCTCGGTAGCTGTTCGGGCCGATCGCTCCCCCCGCCGAAAGCGGGTCCGAGGGGCAAAGGAAGACGTCGATCCGGGTCCGGCCGACCGTCAAGTGAAACGGCGGCGGATAGACCAGGCCGCTCACGGGCCTCGCGGGCTTGATGATGTGCGCCGGGGACCCGAGCGGCGCGTCGAAATTAATCTGGTCGTGAAGCGCCTGCTGCTCCAAATAGGGAAGCAGACGGACCTGCGGGGAGAACGTGCTGAGTATGATCCGCTCCCCCGACGGTCCCTTACCGTAGGTGAAGGTGGCCTCCGGCGGGAGCCCGCCGAAGGTCGAGGCGAAATGCTGGGACGCCGTCGCCAGGTTGCGCAGGTTCGACGCGCACCGAATCCTTCGGGCCGTCTCGCGGGCCGCCTGCACGGCCGGCATGAGAAGCCCCGCCAGGATCGCGACGATCCCCACCACGACGAGCGTTTCAATCAAGGTAAACGCCCGCGACCGCCCTGGAGCGGTGGCGCGGCTTGCGCCGTTCATCATCCTTTTGACGCGCATGGAACTCACTCCGCCATGACGATGACCGGGATCGCCAAACGCTTGTCCGACTCAGGCCGGCTTGCGCCGCCGCCAGAGGACCGCGCCGGCGACGAGCAGGACCGCCAGCCCCAAGCCCACCGAGACCCAAGACGCCGCGGCGACCATGTCGGGCTCTTGCATCGCCACAGACGCCCACCGTCTCGGAAGACTGAGATGCCCTCGCGGGATTCGCCTCCGGGGTGTGGTAAAGCCGATCGGCCAGGGCGTCCAGCACCGAAACGCCCGGCTGCTCTTCGGGCCAGAATGTTGAGGCGGGGAATTCCTGGTCGAACTTCATCGACTGGACTTCGCACGTCAGGGTTGTCTCAATCGAACCGCCGGGCGAGTCGTACGTCACCATTTCGGACAACACGGGGACTCTGCGCCCTTGAATCTCCTCGACCTCCAGCGCGGACCAAGCCCAGATGGGCTTGCCGGCGGCCCGGTCCTCGGCGGTGCGGTAGGCGGCCACCTTGATCGGGATGCGCGACGCCGCGTCGATGTAAAAGACATGGTCCTGCGTCCTGGGCCATTTCACGTCCTTGAATATGAAGGCGTGTGCCTCCCGGTCGCCAACCTTGGACTTGCCCCCGTACTCCGCCTTGTCGATCGCCTGGTGCAGCGGGGTCCTGCCGACGTACCAGTAGAGGATGGGCTTGGGTCGTTCGACTTTGTCCGACTTGTCCTCGCCGCCGAAGTCTCGCTTGATGATGATGGAGGTTTGGATGTCGGGATTCTTGTCGTCGAACGAGACGTACGCCGACTTGGGACCGTTCTGATATTTCTCCGTCCGTTGATAGATCTTGTCGCCGTCCTTGTATTCGGTGCCGTAGAACTTGTGCAAGTTCATGTCGTCGATGTAATGTTCGTCGACGATGTTGTACGCCAGGTTGGGCGGAGGGCTTTCCCAAACGATCTCCTGATGGGTTTTCAACTCGACCGACTTGATGGATTCGAAGTCCCAGGCCAGCGAGTCGCGGATCTCATTCAGGAGATCTTGATCCATGCGCTCGGCAGCACGGCTCGGAGCGGCTACCCAGAACGCCAGCGGGATCAGCATCGCCATCACGCCGACCGCCGGGAGCGATGGCTTCCACCACGCGCGGGATGCGTTTGACATCTTGGGGCTCCTTAATCGAACCTTCCGAGCCTCGCGGCCTCGAATGGCGGGCTCGCCAAGCCCCCCGGGTCGCCCGCCGCCTTGGCCCGCATGGGATTCACTCCTCCGCGACGATGACCGGGATCACCAAAAGCTTCTCCGACGGCGGTTTCGCCTTGATGATGATCGAGTGCTTGCCGGGGGGCGGGGCGGAGCCGCTTTTCGGCCGAAGGTTGAACCGGACGAGCGCGCCGTTCCGGTCCGCTGTGACCGGGCGCGCCTCGGCGGTCGCCTCCAACGCCTCAGACAGTTCAACAACGGCCGGCGCGTCGCCTTCGTCCTTCAAGACGACGATGAAGTTGACCCCATCGGGGTTGTCGGCGGCTTCCGCCGCGATGGTCAGTTGCCTTGGGATCGCCCTGATGTCCAGGGGGTTCTCGCTGGAGACGCGAAGCGACTTGCGGCGCGTGGCGTCCCACGGGTCGACAACGATCACCTCCCCCGAATACTGTCCCTCCGGAAGCGGCCCGCGCGGGGTCACGGGATACGTGTAGGTCGTGAAGACCACGCCGGGCGTCGTGTAGGCGGCGGTGACGGCCTTGGGCTCGCCGACTTCGAGGAAATCATTGGGATTCTCGATGACCGGCTCGCGGCTCTCGCCCGCCGGCTCCACGGTGACGACGGTGATGCCGCGCTCCTGATCCGAATCCGTTTCGCCGTGATAGTTTAAGTCGCCCCCGGCCTGGAGCAGGTACGGCGGCTTGGCGTAGCCGCGCGTCATTGCGGTGAGCGTCAGCGACGGGGTGACGGCGGAATCCGTGCCCAAGGCGATCATCGACTCCCGGCTATCCACGGGGAGCGGAATCGCGTCGACGAAGACGGAACGCTCCTCGCCGGGATCGACCACCATCGTCTCAAACCTCGGCTTGGCGCATTCGCAACTGCTCCAAACGTTGTGGATTTTGACCGGCTGGCCGCCCTCGTTCCGCAGGACGAACCGCAGAGTCACCGGACCCCCCGGATGAGGGGCCTCGGCCGTGTCCTCCCAGACAATCGTTTCTTCCACGGCCACCAGCCGGCCGGCGTCCGCGGCTTGGCCGCGGCGCGTCGCCAAAAGCAGGCCCAGCACGATTCCCAGAATCGCCACCGCCATGCCGGCCGCCATCAGCGGTCGAGCCAGTTCGCGTTTTTTGGACATCGCGAAAACTCCTCGGTTGGCGCTAAAAGACCGTCACGGAATCGTTGCCCGAGAGAGAGCCGAAGCGCGGCTGGGAGTCCGATGACGAAGATCAAACGCCGAAGTCGCGATCAGAGTGGAGGCGACAGCGAGCCGTCGGCATCGGGCTTTTTAGACTTTTCGGATTAGATCGCTGTTGGGGTGGCGAGTCAATAGGTTGATTTTTTTTTATTTTGCTTTATTGTCGCTTTCCGCCGTGATCGCTAGTTGCGCTGGAATGGCTTTGATGTCCAGGGTATTTTTGCTCGCGACGCGAAGCCGTTCGCGGCGACTGGCGTTCCACGGGTCGACAACGATCACCTCCCCCGAATACCCCCCTTCCGGGAGGGGGCCACGCAGGGTCACGGGATATGTGTAGGTCGTGAAGACCACGCCGGGCGTGGTGTAGGGAGCGATGACGGCCTTTGGTTTGCCGATCTCGAGGAAGTCATGGGGATTCTCGATGACCGGTTCGCGGCTTTCGCCCACCGGCTCCACCGTGATGACGGTGATGCCGCGCTCCTGATCCGACCCCGCTTCGCCGAGATAACTCAAGTCGCCCTCGGCCTGGAGCACGAACGGCGGCATGGCGTAGCCATGTAGTTTCGCGTTGAGCGTCAGCGTCGGGGTCAAATCCGAATCCGTGGTCAACGTCACCGCCACGTCCCGTTCGCCCACGGAAGGCGGAATCGCGTCGACGACAACCAGACTCTCCTCGCCGGGGGCGACCACCATTGTTTCGCTTCTCGGCGTGGCGCATCCGCAACTGCTCGAAGCATGATGGATATTGACTGGCCGCCCTCCCTCGTTCCGCACGACGAATTCCAGACTCACCGGCCCCCCCGGGTGAGGCCACTCGGCCGTGTTCTCCCAGACGATCGTGTCTTCCACGGCCACCAGCCGGCCGGCGTTCGCGAGCTGGTCGCGGTTCGCCGCCAAGAGCAGACCCAGCGCGATTCCCAGAGTCGCCACCATCATGCCGTCGGCCGTCAGCGGGCGCGCCAGCGCGCGTTTGTTGGACATCGCGAATTCTCCTGGGTTGGCGCCAAACGGCCAGCACGGACTCGTTGCCCGAGCGGAGGCCGAAGCGCGGCTGGGAGACCGATGACGAAGATCGAGATCCGAAATTGCAATCAAGAAGGGTGGACACGAGAGCGAGCCGTCGGGATCGGGGTGCCCG
>Ga0182742_1004782_pt1 | contig 11954 bp, 14 predicted proteins | sample eDN5th37CBELigMG_FD_128880 | JGI IMG/M metagenome (GOLD analysis project Ga0182742, IMG submission 128880) | Enriched Miracle-Growth compost microbial communities from Emeryville, California, USA - eDNA 5th pass 37_C BE-Lig MG (version 2)... ... | reverse complement strand
GAAGGCGCGCTCGCGGTAGGCGGAGAGGGTGGGCTGCTCGTCGACCAGGCCCACCATGTCGGTGTTGAGCACGGAGACCATGGCGATGTCGGCGATGGAGAACTCGCCCGCCAGCCATTCGCGATTACCCAGCGCGTCGGCCAGCCGCTTGAGCCGCTGGCGGGCGAAGGGCTTGATGGTCTCGACCGCGTCGCCCGACCATGGCCTGTCGCTGTGGAACAGGGCGAACATGACGACCATCATCAGCGCGGGCTCCACGCTGTTGAGCGCGGCGAACAGCCAGCTGACGGCTTTGCAGCGCGCCTGCTCCTCCCGTGGAAGCAGACCGCCGTGCTTCTCGGCGATATGCAGCAGGATCGCGCCGCTCTCGAACATCTCGATCTCGCCCTCGCGCAGAGCGGGGACCTGGTCGAAGGGCTGCCACGCGACGTAATCCTGCCCCCGTGGATGCATCGCATCGAGCAGGTGGGTGTCGTACGGGATGCCAAGCTCTTCGTACGCCCAGCGGATGCGCAGGTCGCGCACGCGGCCCTTGGCGAAATCCGGGACTGTGTGGAACGCGCTGATAACGGGTGTGCTGTTGGTCATTGGCCTGGCTCCTCTCCCAAGGCGGCCGAGATTGGTTCAGGCGGCGGCGTTGGCCTCCTGAGGCTCCGGCTCCACGGTCGCGGGAGTCTCACCCTCCGGCACGGCGTCCATGTTCATCCAGACGTTTTCCCAGATATGGCCGTCCAGATCCTCAAAGCTGCGGCCGTACATGAAGCCGTAATCCTGCGTGGGCGTTGGTTCCGGCGTGCCACCGGAGGCGACGGCGCGCTCCACAATGACGTTCACCTCGTCCTGACTGTCATGGCTGAGGCACAGCAGAACCTGTGCGCTCTCCTTCGCGTTCGGGATCGCCTTGGGGGTGAAGGTGGCCCAGAAATCATGGCACAGCAGCATGACCACGATCTCGTCCGACCACGCCATCGCGGCGGCCTGTTCGTTGGTGAACATCGGATTGTTGGTGAAGCCGATGGCCTCGTAGAAGGCCATGGACCGGGCGAGATCCGCCACCGGCAGATTCACGAAAATCATCTTGGGCATCGACTGGCTCCTCGTCCCTCGTGCTTCTCCGATTCGCTTGATGATGATGCGTTTATGAGTTACAAAAGGCAACCATGGAATTACAAAAAGTAACCGAGTCGCTTCCCACCCCAGAGCACGGCCGATGGTATCAGGACGCCTGCGGCACCGCCTTTGCGATGGAACTGATCGGCGAGCGGTGGTCGTTGCTGGTCGTGCGGGAGCTTATGCTGGGCCCGCGCCGTTTCTCAGACCTGCGCGCCAGCCTGCCCGGAATCTCCGCCAAGGTGCTGACGGAGCGGCTGGCGGGGCTGGAGGCTGCGGGCGCGCTGGTCCGCCGCAAGCTGCCGCCACCGGTGGCGGTGCAGGTTTATGAGCTGACGGCCTGGGGCTATGCCGCGGAACCGGCGATCCAGGAGCTGGGGCGGTGGGCCGCGATGCATCGGGGGCATGATCCGCAACTGCCGCTCTCGCCCGTCTCTCTGATGCTGTCCCTGCGCACAATGATGGATCGAGAGGCGGCGAAGGCGCTGGACCTGACCGCTGGCGTCTCCATCGGGCAGGATCATTTCCTGGCCGAGCTGAGGGGTGGCGAGATGCCCGGGCGCCGGGCCGAGGCGGCGGAGATCGCCTCGCAGGCGGACATTGCCTTCGCCGCGGATGCACCGCTGCCGCTGCTGCGCCTCTTCTACGGCAAGCAGCCTCTGGCGGAGGCTGAGAAGGCGGGCGTCAGCTTCCGCGGGGACCGTGCATTGGCCGAGCGTTTCATCGCCCTGTTTTCGTTGCCCGAAAAACTCGCCTGACGGGGTCCTGCTGCGTTGAAGAAGCGGGCCTGCGACACGTCTTTCCCGGTTGCAGGCCTGTTCCCTCGCGTCTAGTCACTGGGCCGGACATGAACGAGATGATCACCAACACTCACGGCGATGCGGGCACCGCGATGACGGCGCCGGACATCCAGGTCGACGTGCGCGAGACCTTCGGCATCGACATCGACATGAAGGTTCCGGCCTTCAGCAAGGGCGATGAGCGGGTGCCGGACCTTGACGAAAGCTACGTTTTCGACCCGGATACCACGCTCGCCATTCTTGCAGGCTTCGCGTTCAATCGGCGCGTGATGGTGCAGGGCTATCACGGCACCGGCAAGTCCACCCATATCGAGCAGGTTGCAGCGCGGTTGAACTGGCCTTGCATCCGCATCAATCTCGACGCGCATATCAGCCGCATCGACCTGATCGGCCGCGACGCCATCGTGCTGCGCGACGGGTTGCAGGTGACCGAATTCCGCGAGGGCTTGCTGCCCTGGGCGCTGCAGCACCCGGTGGCGCTGGTGTTCGACGAGTACGACGCCGGCCGGCCGGACGTGATGTTCGTGATCCAGCGCGTGCTGGAGACAGAGGGCAAGCTGACCCTGCTGGACCAGAACCGCGTGATCCGGCCCAACCCCTATTTCCGCCTGTTCGCCACCGCCAACACGGTGGGGCTGGGTGACACGAGCGGCCTGTATCACGGCACGCAGGCGATCAACCAGGGCCAGATGGACCGCTGGAACATCGTCGTCGGGCTCAACTATCTGCCCGAGGAAACCGAGCGGCAGATCGTGCAGGCCAAGACGAAGCTTGGGCCCAAGCTGGTCGCCGACATGATCCGGGTCGCGGACATGAGCCGTCAGGGCTTCATCAACGGGGACATCTCCACCGTGATGAGCCCGCGCACCGTCATCACCTGGGCGCAGAACACGGAGATCTTCGGCAATCCCGGCTTCGCCTTCCGCCTCTCCTTCCTCAACAAGTGTGACGAGGCGGAGCGGATGCTGGTGGCTGAATACTACCAGCGCGTGTTCGGCGAGGACCTGCCCGAGAGCGTCGTCGGCAAGGCCTGAGCCACCGGGCGGTTTGCTGACCGCCCGCCGGCCTTATACCTCGGCGGGCGCAGAGCTCGCGTAGAGGGCCGCTTCGGCTGCACGACGCCTGGTGAGGCCGGGGAGCACCTTCTTTGCGGCCTTGTTCCACCGGGCGAACTCTTTCGCCGCACCGGCATAGTCGCCCGCCTTGTGCTTCTTGAGCAAAGTGCTGCTCTTGAAGTTTCCCAGGCCGACATTGTAGGCGAAGCAGACCAGAGCATCGAATTGCTTCTGGCTCGTGGGCGCGCTTCCGATCGCCTTTGCCACGGCTTCGGAGAATTCCCGGACGTGCTCGTTGAAGCGCTCGTCACACTCCTCCTGCGTCCAGATCGTTCCCTTCTTGATCGCCGGGCCTGTGCTGCCCCAGCCGATCGTCCAGGGATCGCCGCCCGTGGCCGGATCGGGATAGGCCTCGAAAGTTCCGTCAGGCCTTTTCTTGGCGCAGCCTTCAAATGTCTTGATCAAGTGGGTGCAATCGTCTCCCGGAACCATGACGCGTCCTCCGCTGGAGTGCGATGAGTCGATGCTGACGATTATGATTTATTCTGCGGCTGTTCTCAACGTTGAGTTGGAATGCGCCGCCTGCGGAAGAACAACGCAGTTCAGCAAGGCCTATGACTGTGGTTGCGACTGGTGAGATTTTCGCGAACAGCTGGCCATCACCACTCCAGAGGACCCGCTTCTAACCCACCGTGGGTTTGTAGGCCGGGTCCTTCAGCGTGAGGATGTATTCGACCAGCGCGTCGACCTGCGGGCTGTCGAGGTCGAAGTCCATTTCTTGCGGGTAATTGTGAGCGTTCCGCAGCCAAGCCCTCAGACTGGCTGCCGAGACGCCGTCGCGGTTTGCGATGGCGGTGAAGGGCGGCGCATCCTGATTGGGAGAGAGATCGAACCGCTCGACCCCATGGCAGCCACTGCACGCCCCTTGGGCGAAGGCCAGCGCCGGGTGTGTCTCGTCACGGTTCGCGGCCGTCTTGCCACCGGGCATGGATTGGCAGGCGGAGAGACTGGCCAGCAGCAGGGCCGGTGTGGCGATCTTCACAATCTTCAAGGCAAAGCTCCCGTTCTGGCGAGTGCTGCTATGGCAGCGGTAAGATGCCCGTCAACAGCTGGCGACCGCGGCCGCTGCTGTTCAGCCCTCCCGCGATGCTCGGCTGAACAGCGCGGCCCCCGCAAGCCAGAAGGGGAGGAAGAACAGCGCCGGCCAGCCCTCTCCGGCGTGCGTCGCCTGCGCGAAGAGGAACAGCACGGTTTGTGCCGCTGCCATGATTCCCATGGTCGGCGCCATTCCGCTCGCCCGGCCGTGCGCGATGAGGGCACCGAGTGGGCCCACAGCAAGCAGGGCGAAGAACCAGAGGTTGAACGGGTTATCTTCGTTGCCCACGATGCCGACCGCCAGATTGGCCCAGATCAAGAGGAACGCGCCAAGGACTGCCGCCGCGAAGCCGGCGCGGTAGGCCGGGCTTCGAGACAGGCGCAGCGCCAACTCCAGCAAGCCGCCCGCCGCGCCGATCAGCAGGCCCAGCACGATGAAGTCGGTCTCGTACCAGCGCACTTCCTCGGTGAACTGCATCGCCACGAGCGGCAGGGCCAGCAGCACAGCCGCGCCGCCCCAGCCGAGGGTGCGCCATGGCATTCCGCCGGAAGACACAGCATGTTTTGTGCTCTTGTTCATTGCCGGTAACTCCCTGTTGGTGTCAGGGCTGCTAATTGCCGGCAGGGCGGTGATTGGCATGAGCAAAGCCTGAGCAATGGCTGAGCGTTGCAAAACATCTCGCCTCCACTGTCTTATTCGTTTAATACAGCAGGCAAATGGCAATGTTGTGGGATCGGCTCGGCGGCAGCGTGCGGAGGGAGGATGCGTCCCCTTGGGCCGATCGTGCGTCCTATGAAGAGGCGCCCTATTCGCCCCTCTATGACCTGCCGGATGACGAGCCTGAGGAGAGCAGTTTCGTTCTCCGGCGCGAAGCGGAGCGGACGCTGTGCGGCCGCACCCGGGGGTGGTGGATCCGCAAGGGCCTGTTGGCGCTGCTGGTCCTGTTCCTGCTGGTGGTGGCCTGGCTGGCGATTACCGCGCCGCTCTCCAAGTCGCTCCAGCCCATCGCGCCGCCGCAGCTGACCCTGCTGGCCGCGGATGGCACGCCGATCGCCCGCAACGGCGCGAATGTGGACCGGCCGGTGGAGGTGGAGGCGCTGCCCCCGCATGTGGTGCAAGCCTTCCTCGCCATCGAGGACCGGCGCTTCTACGATCATTGGGGGATCGACCCGCGCGGCATCGCCCGGGCAATGTGGGGCAACCTGACGACGGGGCGAACGCAGGGCGGCAGCACGATCACCCAGCAGCTCGCCAAGTTCACCTTCCTCAGCGCGGAACAGAGCCTGACCCGAAAGGCGCGAGAGGCGCTGATCGCCCTGTGGCTGGAGGCCTGGCTGAGCAAGGACGAGATCCTCGAGCGCTATCTCTCCAACGCCTATTTCGGCGACAACACCTATGGGTTGCGCGCCGCCAGCCTGCACTATTTCTACCGCCAGCCGGAAAAGCTGCGGCCCGAGCAGGCGGCAATGCTGGCTGGCCTGTTGCAAGCGCCATCCCGCTACGCGCCGACCAAGAACTACAAGCTCGCCGAAGAGCGGATGCGCACCGTCATCGGTACGATGGTGGACGCCGGTTATCTGACGGAAGCAGAGGCGAGGGCACTGCCGTCACCGCGCCTCGACGTGCGCACGGCGGATGATCTGCCGACCGGCACCTACTTTGCGGATTGGGCGCTGCCGCAGGCGCGGCGGATGCTGGGCACCGGCTATTCTCACCAGACGATGACCACGACGCTGGACTCGCGGCTGCAGGCGGCGGCCTGGCGCGCGATAGGGCGGCAGGGGCTGGGCGGGGCGCAGGTTGCGCTGGTGGCGATGCGGCCCAATGGCGAGGTGGTCGCGATGGTTGGCGGGCGGGATTATTCCGTTTCGCCTTTCAACCGGGCGACGCAGGCTCGCCGGCAGCCCGGATCGACCTTCAAGCTGTTTGTCTATCTCGCCGCGCTGGAGGACGGGTGGGACCCTGAGGACGTGATCGACAACAGCCCGATCACCGAGGGCAGCTATCGCCCGCGCAATTCCGGCGACCGATATTCCGACACGATCACGCTGGAGGACGCCTTCGCCCGCTCCAGCAATGTCGCCGCAGTGCGCCTGATGAACGAGGTGGGGCATGAAGCGGTGATCGAGATGGCGCGCAGCCTCGGCGTCACCTCTCCGCTGCCGGAGGGCGATTCCAGCATGGCGCTCGGTACCTCGACCATGACGTTGCTGGAGCTGACCGCAGCCTATGCGGGTGTTGCGGGCAACAGCTTCCCGGTGCAGCCGCGCGCGTTCCATCTTCAGGAGCCGGGCTGGTTCGCGCGTCTGTGGGACGGCAAGAGCAGCCTTTCCGGCAGCAATCACCGCGCGATCGAGCAGATGCTCCGGGCTACGATCAATCGCGGCACTGGCCAGGCCGCGATGCTGAGCGTGCCGAACTATGGCAAGACCGGCACGACGCAGGACAACCGCGACGCGCTGTTTGTCGGCTATGCGGGCGACCTGGTGGTGGGCGTGTGGGTTGGCAATGATGACAACTCGCCGCTCAAGGGCATTTCCGGCGGCGGAGTGCCGGCGCGGATCTGGCGCGATTTCATGAGCGAGGCGTTGGGCGCCCCGGCACCGCGGCCCGCACGGCCCACGCCGGCGCCCGATCCGAGCGGGCCTGTCCAGCCGCTCGACCTGCCGGAATTTCCGGAGGTTCCGCTGGGCGAGGGCGGGCCAAGGCTGCGGATCGAGGACGGCGCGGCTGTGCTCGGCACGGAGGTGGATGGCCTGCCGGTGGAGCTGCGGGTGGACCAGAGCGGCCTTCGCCTCGACGCCGAAGAGCTGCGCCGCCGCGCGCGGGACGAAGCGGCCGAGCGGTTAAGGCAGGCGCGGGAGCAGGCCCAGCAGGGGCAGGCGCAGGCACGACAGACTTTCGAACAGCAGATGCGGATGAGGGTGGACGAACAGGGCAATGTGGTCGAGCGGCCGCCCGGCTAGCAGCAGACCGCGCTGCATCGCCACGACAGGAGCTTTTGATGTCCGCCTGGCTGTTCCTTGCCCTCGCCATCGCGCTGGAGGTTACGGGCACGTTCCTGCTCAAGCTGTCTGACGGCTTCGCGAAGTGGCACTGGGGCGTGCTGTCGATCGCCTGCTATTCCGGGTGCTTCATGGTCCTTGCCCCCGCGATGAAGGTGCTCCCCGTCGGCGTGGTCTATGCGATCTGGGCCGGTGTCGGAATCCTGGCGGCCACGATCATCGGCATCTTCGCCTTCGATGAGCGGCTGAGTGCCGTTCAGTTCGTCTTTATCGCACTGATCCTGATCGGCGCCGTAGGGCTGCAACTGACCACCAGCGCCTGATGGTGGTGCGGCTCAGTCGGCGGGGTAGACCGCTTCCACGAAGTAGAGGCCTTCCGCCGGCGCGTTGAGGCCGAGGGCGGCGCGATCCTTCGCCGCTAGGGCCTCTGCCACCTGCTCCTCCCGCCATTGGCCGAGACCGACCATGGCCAGCGTGCCGACCATCGAGCGGACCTGGTGGTGCAGGAAGCTGCGGGCCGCCGCCTCGACGGTGATCAGATCGCCGTCTCGCTTCACCTCCAGCCGGTCCAGCGTCTTCAGCGGGCTTTCCGCCTGGCAATGGGCGGAGCGGAAGGTGGTGAAGTCGTGCCGCCCTACCAGCGCCTGCGCCGCGCGGTGCATCGCGGCTTCGTCCAGGGGGCGGGCCACGTGCCAGGCGCGTCCTTTCTCCAGCGTCAGCGGCGCGCGGCGGTTGCGGATGCGGTAGATGTAGCGCCGCCCGATGCAGGAGAAGCGGGCGTGCCAGTCATCGGGCTTCACCTCGCAGCCGATGACAGCGACCGGCGCTGGGCGCAGCCTGGCGTTTAGCGCCTCCATCAGCCGGAAGGGGGTGATCTCCTTGGCGATGTCGACATGGCTGACCATGGCCAGGGCGTGCACCCCGCTGTCAGTGCGCCCGGCAGAGTGCATCGTCACCGTCTCCCCGGTAATAGCCAGCACCGCCTCTTCCACGGCCTGCTGCACGCTCGGCCCATGCGCCTGCCGCTGCAGGCCCATGAAGGGGCCGCCGTCGAATTCGAGAGTGAGAGCGAAGCGGGTCATCGGGTTGAGTTGATCACCGCAGTACCGTGCCCACCGGCACGCTCTTGCCGCGCAGGACATCGGCCGCCGCCATGGCTGGCCGGCCTGCGCGCTGCATTTCCATCGGCCGAAGCGCGGCTTCCCCGCAAGCGATGGTGAGCTCTTCGTCCAGCACCGTGCCGGGCGCGCCGTTCACGCCGATGACGCGGGCGCGCAGGAGCTTGATGCGCTCCCCATCCATCTCGAACCAGCTGCCGGGGAAGGGGGCGAAGGCGCGCACCTCCCGCTCCAGCAGTTCGGCGGGCTTGCGCCAGTCCAGCCGCGCCTCCGCCTTGTCAATCTTCGTGGCGTAGGTTGCCTCAAGCGGGTCCTGCGGCTCTGCCCGAAGGTCTTGCAACTGCGCCAGTGTCTCGACCATCAGCGACGCGCCGATGTCCGCGAGTTCATCGTGCAATTCGCCGCTGGTCTTTTCCTCCACCGGCAGGCGGGCTTTCGCCAGCATGGGCCCGGTGTCGAGCCCCGCCTCCATCCGCATGATCGTGACGCCCGTCATGTGATCACCGGCGAGGATCGTGCGCTGGATCGGCGCCGCTCCGCGCCAGCGGGGGAGAAGGGATGGGTGGACGTTTACGCAGCCGAGGCGCGGCCCGTCCAGAACCGCCTGCGGGAGGATGAGGCCGTAGGCGACCACCACCGCCACCTCTGGCTCCAGCGCGAGGAAGGCCGCCTGTTCATCCAGATTCCGCAAGGACGTGGGATGCCGCACTTCGATCCCCAGCGCCTCCGCCGCGCGGTGGACGGGGGAGGGGCGATCCGCCTTCCCCCGGCCCGCCGGTCGGGGCGGCTGGGTGTAGGCGGCGACGATCTCGTGCCCTGCCTCGTGCAGGGCGCGCAAGGTCGGAACGGCAAAGTCTGGCGTGCCCATGAAGGTGATGCGCATCGATGGTGCTCCCTCGGGCTTCCTAACGCCGCGCGAGGGCCCTATCTCCGCCCCCATGGCATCGCAAGAGATCGAGGCGCTGGCGGGCGCACTGGCTCGCCTGCCGGGCCTCGGCCCCCGTTCGGCCCGTCGCGCCGTTCTTTGGCTGGTGAAGCGGCGGGAGACCGCTCTGGTCCAGCTGGCTGACGCGCTGGAGGCGATGCGCGCGACGCTGGTGGAGTGCCGCACCTGCGGCAATGTCGATACGCAGGCCCCTTGCGCGATTTGCGCCGATCCGAGGCGGGACGCTCGCTCGCTCTGCGTGGTGGAGGATGTGGCGGACCTGTGGGCGCTGGATCGCGCGCGCCTGTTCACCGGGCGCTACCACGTGCTCGGCGGGCGGCTCTCCGCACTGGATGGCGTGCGGCCGGAGGACCTTTCCATCGGCCGTTTGCTGGAGCGCGTGGGGGAGGGCGGGGTGGACGAGGTGGTGCTCGCCATGAACGCCACGCTGGAGGGCCAGACCACCGCCCACTACATCGCCGAGCGGCTGGAGGCCTATCCCGTGCGGGTTACGCAGCTTGCCCATGGCCTGCCGGTGGGCGGCGAGCTCGATTATCTCGACGAGGGCACGCTGGCGCAAGCGCTGAGGGCGAGACGGCCGGTCGGCTAAGGGCCTGATATCCTGAGGCTGGAACACTTGGAACACTGTCCTGAGGGCAGAAACTTCGAGGGGCCTGGAACAGCTGGAACACAGTCCTGGCGGAGGAATGGCGAGCGGGCGATCCGCACCTTTCGCGCGACGATCCCGGGCCATGCTGTCAGACGATGGAAAGAGCCGGGGGCAGTTGCTCGCCCAGGGGCGGAGTAGGCAAGCGCGCTCGCGCCGTCTGAGCAATAAGGGGCAAGGCTGCCGGCCCATTCGACCATGCGTTCCGTGCTTCCGCCATGCGTCAACCTCCCCATACCCCCGCCTGCCGGATCAGCTAGCTGAGGGTGCTTGCGAAGCTTGAGGAGTGACCATGGGGACGTTTCGGATACTCGGCGGAGCGGTCCCTTTGGCGATGGTCATGATCGGGAGCAGCCCGGCGCTTGCGCAGGCCGCCGGGCCAGCCGAAACCACGACGCAGGCTGTGCAGCCTGAGCGCCCGTTCATCCCTGGCGACTTCAAACCGCCGGCGCTGGTGGACGCGGGAGGCTTCAAGCTCGTGCCGCTGGGGCCGGACTTGGTGGAGGTCGATTTCGAGGCCTACATGTCCTCGATCGAGCATCTGCAGAAAACCTTTTCCCGCAGCACCGCCTGGCCTCACAAGGACATCTCCGCCGCTGACGCGATGCGGGACATGGAGAGCGAGCAGGCGCGATTTCAAAACCGCCAGTCCTTCGCCTATGCCGTGCTGACGCCGGACGGAACTCGCGAGCGCGGCTCCGTCTATGTCTCTCCCAGCCCTGTCGAGCCCTATGACGCCCTTGTGAGGATGTGGGTGACCGAGGCCGATTATGACGCCGGCTTCGATGCCGAGCTTTACGATTGGGTCAGCAATTGGGTTCGGAGAGAGTGGCCGTTTCGGAACGTTGTCTTTCCGGGCCGGTCGGTGGACTGGGAGACGTGGGATCGCCTTGTCGCAGCCAAGGGCGGCTGAATAGCGCCCACGGCGCCGATTGCGCCTTTGCGGGACAACTTGCCGCGCGCCCAGAGGCGGCCATTCCCTTGTCGTTCAAGCTGAAATCGCCTATCTTCGAGCGCATGGCCATCCGTGAAATCCTTGAAGTGCCGGACCCCCGGCTGAAGATCGTGTCCGAGCCCGTCGAGCGCTTCGATGAGTCGCTGAAGGCGCTCGTCGATGACATGTTCGAGACGATGTATGCAGCGAGTGGCATCGGCCTCGCCGCCATTCAGGTGGGCGAGCCGCTGCGTCTGCTGGTCATCGACCTGCAGGAGCCCGATCTGGATGCGGAGCCGGAGGCGTGCCACGGCCACCACGATCATGGCGATGGCGAGCCGCACATGCACTACCCGGTCAAGAACGATCCCCGCGTGTTCGTGAACCCGGAGATCCTCGACCCGGCGGCAGAGCTGACCACCTTTCAGGAGGGCTGCCTCTCCGTGCCTGAGGTCTTCGCGGATGTGGACCGGCCGAAGTCCTGCCGAGTGCGCTGGCAGGATCTCGAAGGCAACGTGCATGAAGAGGCGATGGAGGGCATGATCGCCACGGTGATCCAGCACGAGATGGACCACCTGAACGGCATCCTGTTCATCGACCACCTCAGCCGCCTCAAGCGCAACATGGCGCTGAGGAAGCTGGAGAAGATCCGCAAGGCGGCCTGACGATCGGAGCAGCGCTGCCGTGCTGCTGATCACCGGCACGGTGCGCCTTCCGCCAGAGCGCCTGCCGGATGCGAGGGGCCCGATGCGTGCCATGATCGAGGCGAGCCGCGCGGAAGATGGCTGTCTCGCTTACTCCTATGCGGAAGACGTGCTGGAGCCCGGCCTGATCCGCGTCACCGAGATGTGGCGCGACCAGGCCGCGCTGGACGCGCATTTCCGCTCCGACCACATCGCGCAATGGCGTGCGGCCTGGCCGGAGCTGGGCCTCGGCAATCGCGATTTACGCAAATACGTCGTGGGCCCAGCGGAGCCGACCTGATGGGTCAGGCGGCCTGCCGCAGGGTGCCCAGCGCCTTCCGGCAATCCTCCGCGCATTCCCGGCACATCTGCGCGCAGCGGCGGCAATGCGCATGGTCATGCTTCGCGCATTCCTCCGCGCAGGTCTCGCAGGCCTGAATGCAGGCTTCCAGCGTGGCGGCGATCACCCGCACGTTGTGGCCGGTCCGCCGCGTGGCCACCCGATAGGCGGCGGTGCACAGGTCCGAGCAGTCCATGCACAGGCGGATGCACTGGCGCATG
>Ga0182742_1004781_pt1 | contig 11956 bp, 10 predicted proteins | sample eDN5th37CBELigMG_FD_128880 | JGI IMG/M metagenome (GOLD analysis project Ga0182742, IMG submission 128880) | Enriched Miracle-Growth compost microbial communities from Emeryville, California, USA - eDNA 5th pass 37_C BE-Lig MG (version 2)... ... | reverse complement strand
CGCACGGTCGCGGACGGCGCGCTGCCCGCTCCCGTAGAGGCGGGCCCGGATCGCTTCCTTCGCCGGGCGCAGGCGATCCGCCGGGATCGCCCACGCCCGGCCCTCCGCCGCGATCGCATAGGGCATGTCGCTCACCCCATCCCACGGCACGACGCCCGGCAGCCCCCGCGCCACCAGCGGCGGGTCCCAGGTGACGTCCACGACGAGCGGCCCCGCCCACGGTGTGAAGACCGTCAGGCATTCGTGCACCTCGAGGAGCCCGGCCGCGTCGCGCAGCTCCTCCACCGCGCGGAGCGCAGGTGGTACGAGCGGTCCGACCAGCACCAGGTGCGCCGACTCGATCCCCGCCTCCCGAAGGCGCGAAGCCAGCAGCGCGTGCTTCGAGGCACAGGTGCCGCAGCCATCGCGCGCCGCCGATTGCCCATCGGGCGGCGCGGGCCAGCGGTACGGCAGCGCTCGCACCTCCTCGACCAGCCGCACGATGCGGCGGCGGATCGGGTCGTTTCCGGCGGCTTCCCTCGTGCGCATGCTCCGTTCGGCCTCCCCGGGTCGCCGCCAGCCTGGCGCCTGCAGCGCGGAAGGACAAGGCACGAGGCGTCAAAGCGACACGCGCGTCTCCCAGCCGAAGCGCCAGGCGTAGCCGCGATCCTGCGCGCGCCCGCCGAGGCGCAGGAAGAACGGCAGCACCAGGTCGCGGATGCGGCGGCCGATCGGCCCCGGCGCCTTGCCCGAGCCGTTGCGCCGGGCGACGCGGGCGATCGTCTCGACGCGGTCGCGGCGGAAGCGCTCGTACGCGGCGAAGGCCGCCTCCGGCGACTCGTTGTCCCGCAGGGCGAGGGTGAGCGCCAGCGCGTCCTCCATCGCGAGCGACGCGCCCTGCCCCGCGCTCGGCGACATCGCGTGGGCGGCGTCGCCGAGCAGACAGACCCTGCCGTTGCTCCACGGCCGGACGCCCTGCAGGTCGTAGAGCCCCCAGGGACCGAGCGGCTCCGGCGTCGCCCGCAGCACCTCGCAGATCCACGGCGGGTCGTCCGCGTGCAGCCGGCACAGCCCGTCGATCATCGCCTCGGGGCTGCCCTCCAGCTTCTCGGGGCCGTTGTGGAACCACCACACCTCGCCTGCCGGCGTGAGGAAGGCGCCGAAGAAGGCGCGCTTGCCGAAGACCATCTCGTTGACGCCGGGGCGCAGGGGCGTGCCCTCGATCCGGGCGAAGCCGCCGTAGTCCCAGAGGCCGGAGAAGGCGGGCGGCGGCGCGCCGGGGAACGCGGCCGCGCGCACGCGGGAGCGCAGGCCGTCGCAGCCGAAGAGCATGTCCGCCTCGATGGACGGCCCCTGTTCGAAGTGGGCCACGACCCCCTTGCCCGGGCGCTGCTCCAGCGTGCGGAACGTCCGCTCGAGCTGCACCCCGGCGCCCGCCGCCTCCGCCTGCTCGAGGAGGACGCGGTGGAGCTCGCCGCGGCGGACCATGGTGAGGGGCCAGCCGAAGCGCTCCACGTCCCGGCTGCGATCGATCACCCCCAGGGACCTTCCGCTGCCGCTCCGGAAATGGAAGGCGGAGCAGGGAAAGCCGAGGCGGGCGACCGGTCCGGCGGCATCCAGCGCGGCGAGCGCGTGCATGCCGTTGGGGGCGAGCCCGAGGAAGGCGCCCTCCGCGTCCGCCGCGCGGCCGCGGCGATCCACGAGGGTCACCCGCATGCCGAGGCGGCGCAGCCCCAGCGCGAGCACCGGTCCCCCGATCCCCGCGCCGACGATCAATGCGTGTCTTGTCTCCATGCAGCGAGGATGGGACCGTTGCGGGCCGACGACCATTGACCGTTGCTGATTCGAGCCTTCACGCCGATGAAACTGACCGAGCTCGACCTCAACCTCTTCGTCGTGCTGCTCGCCGTTCTCGAGGAGGGGAGCGTGACGGGCGCCGCACGGAGGCTGCACGTCACCGCGCCCGCGGTGAGCAACGCATTGGCGCGGCTGCGGCAGGCGCTGGGCGATCCGCTGGTGGTGCGCAGCGGGCGCGGGCTGGCGATGACCGAGCGGGCTCGCGAGCTGCTGCCCCAGCTGCGCGAGGCGCTGGGGCTCCTCGCAGAGGTCACCGAGCGGGCGGAGACCTTCCGGCCCGAGGAGAGCACGCGCACCTTCTCGCTCGTCCTCGCCGACTCCGAGCAGTCGAGCCTCCTGCCGGCGATCACGCGCCGCTTCCTCGCCGAGCTCCCGCGGGCCAGCCTCTCCATCCTCAGCGTCGATCATCTGGAGGCGGGCGGCGGCCTGGAGCGGCTCGAGGTAGACGGTGTGGTGGCGCCCACCCGGCCCGCCTCGGCGCTCACCGCGGGGATCCACGCGACGCGTCTCTTCGAGGACGATGGCGTCCTCGTGCTGCGGCGCGACCATCCCGCCGCCGCGCGCCCGCTGACCGCGGAGGCGTTCAACGAGCTGCGCCACATCGACATCCGGATCGCCCTCGGCGAACGCGGCATCGGAAACCGCGGGGCGGAGGCCTTCATGAAGGAGCAGGGGCTGCGGCGGCGGGTGGCGGTCACCGTGCCGTCGTTCTCCGCGGCGGTGCTCCTCGCGGCCACCACCGACCTCGTCGCCGGCCTGCCGCGCCGGTTCGCCGCCGTCCACGCGGCCCACCTGCCCATCCGGCTGGTCGAGTTCCCCGGCGAGGCCCCGCGCTTCTCGATGGACCTGCTCTGGCACGCCCGCACCCACCGCGACGAGGCGAGCCGCTTCTTCCGCCGGCTGGTGGTGGAGGCGGTGCGCGAGGCGCCCGACGCGGGCGCTACCCGTCGAAGAGCTGCGAAGCGGCGGTGATCTCGACCGCCCGATCCGGCCAGCGCTCGAGCGTGGCCAGATCGGTGCAGCTCTCGATGCGCCGGCGCTCGTCCGCGGTGAGAGCGACGCCGCGCCGCTCGAGCATGCGGAAGAGCGACAGCGCGAACGCCCTCCTGCCGGCCCTTCCGCCGGCCTTCCTCGAGCCCTCGACCGCAGTACTTCTTCGCGAACTCGCTCTGGTACTCGTAGCGGGTGTCGGACATCAGCGCCTCCAGCAGAGCCTGCGCGGTCTCACCCTGCGCGCGGAGCACCAGGACAGCGTGGAATCAGCCCGCGACGCAGGCTTGCGCGAACCGCGCCAGTTCGAGCAAAAGGGCGGCGTGACCACCGCGCGCGCCGCCCCTGCCAGCACCGACGCCGCCGCGCTCGAGCGCGAAGCGGCGGCCTGCCTCGCCGAGGCGCTCGGCCAGCAGGCGGTGCCGGGCACGCGCAAGCGCCACCGCGGCCTGCTCGCCCGGGCGATCGCCTGCGCGGAGCGGGCGATCGAGGCGGGCGCGGGCGCGAAGGCGCTCACCGTGCTGGCGCAGGCCCACGCCGCCCGGGCGCGCGACGCCGCCCACGGCGCGAACCAGCTCTCGATGGGCTCGCAACGCGCGCCGACGCGGGCCGCCTGCGACGACGGCTGGGAGCGGGTGGCGGCGATCGCCGCGGTGGCGGAGGAATCGGCCCGCGAGGTACGGCGCCTCGCCACCGTCCTCTGCAGCGGCGCCGCGCGCAAGGCGCTGCGCCAGGCGGAAGCGGCGGCGCGCGACGCGCGGCGGATCGTCGCGGAGCGCAACCACGCCTACACCTTCCACGCGGACCCCGCCTTCTCCTTCGGCGAGGGCTGGCACCTCGCGGCGGCGGCGCTCCTCGGGGGCGCCGCGATCCAGATCGAGCCTGGCAAGCGCCAGACCGCGCAGGTGGAGCGCTTCCTGCGCGACGCGGGCCTCTCCCACGTGCCCTACCGCCCGCGGCCGCGCTCGAACAAGCAGCTCACCGGGATCGTCGCCGAGGGCTTCCGCGCCGATCCGCACGGCGCGCAGCAGAGGTTGCGCGCCGCCTTCCTCGGCGGCGACCCCATCCCGCGGCCGATCGCCGACTGGATCGATCGGAAGCTCACGGGCGCGCCCGCGGGCAGCAAGGTGCTGCTCTGGCTGCGCTACGGCGCCCACCATGCCCACCGCAACACCGGCTACGGCGAGCTGGTCGAGATCGCCCGCCGCGCGACCGCCGAGGGGATCGTCCCCGTGCTCATCGGCGACGCCCTGCGCGAAGGTCCGCCTCCCCCCGGCAGCTTCGACCTCACCCTCTTCTTCCGCGAGCCGCCCTTCCAGGGAGAGGAGACGCGGCGCGCCCAGCTCCAGCTCTTCGAGCACCTCAAGGCGGCGCACGGCCTCGTCGGCCAGATCGGCGTCACCACCGCGGGCATGGACGGCCCCGCGCTCCTCGGCCTGCCGACCCTCTACCTGACGCAGGAGGGCAACGTGCGGATGCGCCAGTGGGTCGGCGCCGTGCCGGGCTACGAGGAGGTGGTGCGCACGGCCGGCTACCTCGAGCGGATCAGCGCCACCCTGCGCCGCTGGAAATCAGCCGCTCACGCAGCGGGGAAGGGCTCGTAGCAGTCGTACGTCTCGATCGAGGCGATCCGCCCGTCGCGCACCCGTGCGAACTGCGCGATCCGCGCCACCAGCTCGTGGCCGGGGCGGAACGGCCCCGCCTCCTTCGCCACCACGCCGGTCCAGGTGAGGCGCACGATGGCCGTGTCGCCGTGCTCGATCGCGTCGTGGACCTCGTAGCGCTGCCTGGCGAGGAGCCCGGCCCCCGCGGTGGAGGCAGCGAGCATCTGCGCCAACGGCGTGCGGGCCCCCTTCGGCTTGAGCAGGTTCGGGTGCTCGAGGGTGAAGGCGTCCTCGGTGAAGAAGGGGCGGAGTTCCTCGCCGTGTTTCCCCGCCTCGAGGGCGGCGTGGAGCGCGCGGATCGCTTCGACGGGTGTGCGTGCCATGGCCCGCATGCTAGCACCTGCGCGCCGCGCCCCCTCCACCCAGCAAGGGGGCGCGACGACCGCCCCGCGCTACCGCGCCCGGCGGAACCTCATCCGCATGTGCTCCACCCACTCGCCGTTCTTCCAGAGCTCGCTGCGCAGCAGGTGCTCGTCGTCGCCGACGATCTCCACGACGTCGCGGTACCTGCCGCGCTTGTCGGGGTCCTGCATGTCCGGCCCCTCGCTCTCGAGCAGGAGCCTGCTGCCCTTCTCGTCGAGCACGCCGTCGTAGATCCACAGGTGCTCGCCCAGGGTGTTCAGGAAGGTGCCGACGAACCGGCGCTTCTTCCGGTCGTAGCCCAGGGTGAGGACGGACTGGTCGTCGCCCATCTCCATCTCCTCCTGGATCCAGAGCTCGCCCAACGGCCGCACCCGGCTGGTGCCGGTGTAGGTCTGCCCGTCCGCGCCGGACATCTCCCACTTCCAGTCGCCCACCAGCCGCTGCAGCCAGCGGTGTTCCTGCAATGCCTCCGGGCGCTCCATCGCATCCTCCTCGTTACGCGTTGTCACGATCGCAGAGCCGCGCCGCGGAGCGCCAACGCATCAGTCCCGGCGGCGTTGCGCCACGCCCCATCTGGGGCTGTGCCCGCCCTATCCGTCCACGAGCGCGCGCCAGGACGGCGGCAGATTCCGCTCGATCTCGATGGCGCCGAAGGCCTTGCTTTCGCGGGCACCGATCTCCTTCACCCACGCGGCCATCCGCCCCACGCCCTCCTCGAGGCCGACGCGATCCTCGAAGCCGAGCAGCGAGCGCGCCTTCTCGTGGGACGCGTGGATGTGGACCACCTCGTGGCGCGCGGGCAGGTACCGGGGCCGGAACGGCACGCCCATCGCCCGGCTCACCACCTCGCCCAGCTCGTTGACGCTCACCGGGCGGTCGGCGCCGATGTTGAACACCTGGTCCCAGGCGGCGGGCCGCTCGATCGACGCCGCGATGACCGGCGCCACGTCCGAGACGTAGCTGAAGGCGCGGGTCTGCCTGCCGTCGCCGAAGATCGGCAGCGGCTCGCCGCGGAGGATGCGGTTCATGAAGATCCCCACCACGTTCCGGTAGGGATCGCCGATGTTCTGCCGCTCGCCGTAGACGTTGTGCGGGCGGAAGACGACGTAGCGCATGCCGAACAGATCGCGGGCGACGCGCAGGTCCTGCTCCACCGCCAGCTTGGCCACGCCGTAGGGGTCCGCCGGCACCGCGACCATCTCCTCCGTCACCGGCGGCGGCGCGTGGCCGTAGACCGCGATCGAGGAGGTGAAGACGAAGCAGCGCACCTCGTGCCGGACCGAGGCATTGATCAGGTTGACGCTGCCGATCAGGTTGTTCTGGTAGTTGAAGCGGCGGATGAAGTGGCTCAAGCCCTCCGCCGCGTACGCCGCCAGATGGAAGACGTAGCGGAACCGGTGCTCGTCGAAGAGGCGGTCGATGAGCGCCACGTCGAGGATCGAGCCCTCGACGAAGGTGGCCCGCTCGTCCACGTTGCTGCGGAAGCCGCCGGAGAGGTCGTCGAGAGCGACGACCTGGTAGCCGCGATCCAGCAGCTCGTCGACCAGGTGGGAGCCGATGAAGCCCGCGGCGCCGGTGACCAGGACCTTCGCGCCCGGGGAGGAAGGGATGCGATCCATGGCGCCCCTGTAGCACAGGTCGTCCGGGCCGCCGCCTCCGTGCAGAAGCGGCGACGGATTTCGTCGCCCGCGCGGCGGGCCTCCATCCCCCTGCCGCACCGACGGGCGCCCCGTTCGTTTCCCGCCCCGCCGATCCGTGCGTCCGGCTCCTTCCGCCTGTCGGGACCGTCGTGCCCATCTTTTCGCGGGAGGGGGTCCCGGCGGAATGGGCGCGAGCGCGGAGCGAGCGAGATGGCGACACCCGGCCGGGCTCCGGAGCTACCGGACTTCCGGATGCTCTTCGAGCAGAGCCCGGACATCTACCTGGTCCTCGACCCCGACCTGATCATCGTCGGCGTCAACGAGGCGCGTCTGCACGCCACCCTGTCGACGCGCGAGGGGGTCGTCGGCCGCCACGTCTTCGACGCCTTCCCCGACAACCCCGCCGACCCGGCGGCGACCGGGGTCCGCAACCTGCGCGCCTCGCTCGAGCGGGTCCTCGCCACCCGGAAGCCGGACACCATGCCCATCCAGCGCTACGACATCCGGCGCCCGCGGGAGCAGGGCGGCGGCTGGGAGACGCGCTACTGGAAGCAGACCAACGTCCCCGTGCTGCGGCCCGACGGCTCCGTCGCCTGGATCATCCACCGGGTCGAGGACGTCACCGAGATGGTGCGCATGCGCCAGGAGCAGGAGCGGCAGGGCGTGCGCCTGCGGCTGCTCGAGGAGGTCGTCCTCACCACGGACGACGCGGTGCTGCTCCTCGCGGTCGATCCGGAAGCCGCAGGCGGGCTGCGGCCGGTCTTCGCCAACGACGCCTTCACCCGCCTGACCGACTACACCTTCGACGAGATCGAGGGCAGGAACCCCGCGTCGCTCCTGATCGGCCCGAAAACCGATCCCGCCGCGATCGAACGGATTCGCGAGGCGGTGGAGAAGGAGCAGCCGGCGCGGGTGGAGCTGCTCCACTACCGCAAGGACGGCTCCACCCTCTGGGTCGACCTCAGCCTCTCGCCGGTTCGCAATCACGACGGCAAGGTGACCCACTGGACCGCCTCCCAGCGCGACATCACCGAGCGGAAGCGGGCGCAGGAGAACGCCCTCAAGCTCCTCCGCGAGGAGGTGAAGCGCGCCGAGGCGGAGGCGGCGCAGAAGCGGATCGAGACGATCCTCGAGAGCATCAGCGACGGCTTCGTCGCCACGGATGCCGAGCTGCGCTTCACCTTCCTCAACCCACGGGCCGCGGAGCACTTCGGCCGCCCGCGGGAGGAGTTGATCGGCAAGCAGGTGCTCGAGGCCTTCCCGCGCGTCGCGGGGACCGTCGCGTACGAGCGGATGCTGCAGGCCCTCCGCTCCTGCGTTCCCCAGCACTTCGAGGCGCCCTCGCTGATCCGGCCCGGCTGGCTGGAGCTCCACGTCTATCCGTCGCGGGAGGGCCTCTCGATCTACTTCCGCGACATCGAAGACAAGCGGCGCTCGGACGACGCGCTCCGAGAGAGCGAGGCGCGCTACCGGCTCCTCTTCGACTCGAGCCTCGAGGGCGTCATCCTCGCCGAGCCGGACGGCCGCGTGATCTCCATGAACCCCAGCGCCAGGCGGAAGCTGCGCTTCTCCCCGAGCCTTCCGGACGAGAGGGTGGATCTCTTCGCCTTCTTCGATCGCGCCCACCCCGACGTGGCGAAGGTGGTGGACCGGCACGAGCGGGCGTGGCGTGGCGAGCTGGAGGTGCGCCGCGCCGACGGAACGCTCCTCGAGGCGGAGGTCTCGGTGATCAGCTTCGTCGGCGAGCGGGAGCACGAGCGGCTGGGGGTCTTCTTCCGGGACGTCTCCGAGAAGAAGCGGGCCGAGGAGCAGCGGGAGCGGCTGGCGACGATCCTGGAGAGCACGCCGGACTTCGTGGGCAGCTTCGATTTCCGCGGGCGCGTGCTGCTCCTCAACCACGCCGCCCGGGAGATGCTGGGTATCCCGGATTCGGTCCCCGCCGGCTCCCTCAACCTGACCGACTTCCATCCGCCCGAGGTGGCGCAGCGGGTGATCACGGAGGGGATCGCCACCGCGCTGCGCGAAGGCGCGTGGCGAGCGGAGACCACGTTGCGCTCCTCCACCGGGCGCGAGCTGCCCGTCTCGCAGGTGCTGATCGCCCACCGGGATCCCGCGGGCCGGATCGACTACTTCTCCACCGTGATGCGCGACATCGCCGAGCTCAAGCGCGCGGAGCAGCTCCAGCAGTTCCTCGCCGAGACGAGCCGCACCCTCGTCGGCACCCTCGACTACGAGGAGACCATCGAATCCGTCGTGCGGATCGTCGTTCCGCGGATGGCCAGCTTCGCCATCGTCTACCTCGAGGAGGAGGAGGGGCTGCGGGTGGGCGCCCTGGCCCACGCCGATCCCGGCCAGCAGGAGAAGCTCGAGCGGCTGCGCCACCACGCGCCCGGGCTGAACGCCGCGGTCGGCGTCGCCGCGGTGGTGCGGACCGGCGAGCCGGAGCTGGTGACGGAGGTGACGCCGACCTGGCTGTGGGCCTCGTGCCCCAGCGAGGAGCGCTTCCCGCTGCTGCGGGAGCTGGGGGCCCACTCCTGCATGATTCTGCCGCTCGTCGCCCGCGACGCACCGCTCGGCGCCATCGAGCTCTACTCCTCCGGCGAGCGGCGCCCCTACTCCAGGAGCGATCTCACCCGTGCCAGCGGCGTCGCCGACAGGGCGGCGTTCGCCATCTACAACGCGCGGCAGTACCAGGCGGCGCAGGAGGCGACGCGCCTGCGGGACGAGGTCCTCGGTGTCGTCTCCCACGATCTGCGCAACCCCCTCGCCTCGATCCGCCTCGCAGCGGGGCAGCTCGACAGCGAGGAGGCGCAGGATGCCGAGAAGCGGGAGCGGCTCTCCCACCTGATCCTGCGCTCGGCGGATCGGGCGGTGCGTCTGATCGAGGATCTCCTCGACGTGGCGCGGATGCGCTCCGGGCAACTCACGGTGAGCACCCACCCCATCCCCGCCCGCTCGGTGCTCCTCGACGCGCTGGAGCTCCACCGGTCGCTGGCGGAGTCGAACGCGCTGGCGATCGACATCGACTGCGAGGCGGCGGACGCGGACGTCCTCGCCGATCACGAACGGGTGCTGCAGGTGCTCTCCAACCTGATCGGAAATGCGATCAAGTTCACGCCGGGCGGCGGGAGGATCGCCCTCTGCGCCGAGCAGGTCGGAGACGAGGTGGTCTTCTCGGTGCGCGACACCGGGCCGGGGATCCCGGCGGATCAGGTCCCCTTCATCTTCGACTGGTTCTGGCAGGCGACGCGGGGCACCCGGAGCGGCGCCGGGCTCGGCCTCACCATCTCACGGAGCATCGTCGAGGCGCACCACGGGCGCATCTGGGTCGAGAGCGACGGCGAGAACGGCAGCACCTTCCGCTTCACGCTCCCGCTGGCCGGGCCCGCGGGAAACGGTCGCGGCGCGACCATCCACTGATCACCGCCGCCCGGGATCCTCGGGGGCGAAGGAGCCCGTCCTCACCTCGCCACCGCGCAGGTAGCGGGCGATCACGATCCCGTTGGGCGAGACCGTCGCCCGCTCCAGCACGAGACCCGCGGGCTTCGTTCCCTCGCCGAAGAATCTCTTCCCGCGGCCGAGGAGGACGGGGAAGATCAGCAGCCGGATCTCGTCGACGAGGTCGTGGGCGAGGAGCTGGTGGACGAGGCCGCTCGATCCCTGGGTGACGAGGGGCGGTCCGTCGCCGCGCTTCAGCTCCCGCAGCCGCGCCACCACGTCGTCTCCCAGCCACTGCGAATTCTTCCAGGTGAGCGACTCGGGCCTGTGGGTGGCGACGTACTTGGTCACCGCGTCGAAGCGGGTGGCGATCCGGGCGTTGCCCTCCTCGTAGCCGGGCGCCGCGGGGTCCGTCTCGATATGCGGCCAGTAGGCGGCGAAGATGTCCCAGGTCCTCCGTCCCAGCAGCAGGTCGAAGGGCGCGTCGAAGACCTCGTCGATCGCTGCGCCCGCCGCCTCGTCCCAGAGGGGCTCCACCCAGCCGCCATAGGCGAAACCGCCGCTGCGATCCTCGTCCGGCCCGCCCGGCGCCTGCATCACGCCGTCGAGGCTCACGAACGCCATCGTCACGATCTTCCGCATGGGGACCTCTCTTTCGGCGGCCTGCGGGCCGCGTGCCGATGGGACGTTCCAGGGCCGGGGAGCTCATCGGTCTCCCGCTACTTGCGGAGGATGCTCTCCATCTTCTTCCCGCGGGCGAGCTCGTCGATCAGCTTGTCGAGGTAGCGGATCTTCTGCATGAGCGGGTCGGCGATCTCCTCCACCCGCACACCGCAGATGACGCCCTTGATCCGGTCGGCGTTGGGGTTGAACCGGGGCGCCTGCGCAAAGAAGATCTCGAAATCGACCCCCGCCTCGACGATCCGCTGGAGCTGGTCGCCGTCGTAGCCGGTGAGCCAGGTGATGATCTGGTCCACCTCCTCCCGCGTCCGCCCCTTCCTCTCCGCCTTCTGCACGTAGAGCGGATAGACGCTGCCGAACTTCATCCTGTAGATGCGCTCGTTGCCTTCCTTGCGCATGGGCTTTCGTTCCTCCTGACCGGCGCGGCGCGCCGAGCGGCTGCGTTCAGAAGATGCCGGTGAGACGATCCCGGCGGAGAATCGCCCGCCGAACCACGGCGAGGGGGAGAGAAGCCAGTCGATTCGAATTCGCAGGGCAGAGCCGGACGACCCTGCGGCGGTGCGCGCGCTCTACGCGGCGCCGCGGGCGCAGGCGGGCACGCTGCAGCTCCCCCATCCGTCGCTGGAGTTGTGGTGCAAGCGGCTGCAGAACGACGACCCCAACCTGCACCTGCTCCTCGCCTGTGCCGGCGACGAGGTGGTGGGGCGGATCGGCCTCCACTGCGTCGCCCACGCGCGCCGCAGGCACGTGGCCGAGCTGGGCATGGCCGTCCGGGACGACCGGAAGGGGCGGGGCGTCGGCACCGCGCTCCTCCGGGCGGCCACCGATCTCGCGGACCGGTGGCTGCAGATCCGCCGCATCGAGCTGCAGGTGTACGCCGACAACGAGCGGGCGATCCGCCTGTACACGCGGCACGGGTTCGTCGAGGAAGGCAGGCATCGCGAGTTCACGTTCCGGGATGGGGCGGACGTAGACGCGCTCGCCATGGCGCGGCTGCGCCCGCTCCCCTGACGGCGGCTACCTCCTGGGCACGTAACGCAGCGCCACCGCGCCCGACCCCAGCTCCTTGCGGGAGACGAGCTGCAGATCGACGGCCTTCGACAGCCCCGCGAAGAGCGTGGGACCGTGGCCCGCGATCCGGGGGTGGACCAGGAACTCGTACTCGTCGATCAGCCCCTGCTCGGTGAGCGCGAAGGCGAGCTTCACGCCGCCGACGAAGAGCCCCTCGCCCGGCTCGCGCTTGAGCTGGCGGATCGCCTCCCCCACGTCGCCGCGGATCAGCTCGGCGTTCCAGTCGACGCGATCCAGCGTGCGCGAGACCACGTACTTCTTCGCCCTGTGGAT
>Ga0182742_1004779_pt1 | contig 11963 bp, 11 predicted proteins | sample eDN5th37CBELigMG_FD_128880 | JGI IMG/M metagenome (GOLD analysis project Ga0182742, IMG submission 128880) | Enriched Miracle-Growth compost microbial communities from Emeryville, California, USA - eDNA 5th pass 37_C BE-Lig MG (version 2)... ... | reverse complement strand
GCTATCGTCGTATCACTTTAGAATTACGTAAACAGTGGTTTGGACTCAACCATAAAACAGTCCGCAGGTTGATGAATGAACTAGGGCTATAAAGCCTGGTCAGGATGAAGAACTATCGTTCATACCTAGGAAAAGTAGGAAAATTTTTATGCAAGTTACGAGTATGAGTAACTGGGGAGAAGATGGTCAAATTTTATTCCTACATGAGAAAGTTGAGAGATTTACAAATAAAGTGGTATAAAAATGAAATGTGAAATAAGTATTAGTTCGATAACGAGTTTTGGTGAACCAAAAAAGGGGGCCAAAAACTCGTTGTTATTTGAGGAGAAAAAGAAATTGGGTGTAATTAATGTGTTAATCGTTAACAAATCAATTAGCACATTCCTCATTGATTTAAATTATTCCTGCTTCATATTGCGTAATTATTGATATATAATTCTGAATATACAAAATTAAACGAAGTGTTTCTTTTTTTAACACTTTGAGGTGGGGACGTGTGAATACCATGAACTTTAAGTTGATTGCCACTGCGGGTTATCCTGAAATGGCACAAAAAATTCGGAGAATTGCTGAAGAAATGGGGATTTATGTAACAGTCGTCGAAGGGATCTTACAAGAGGCAGCAAGTGAGGTTAAAAATATTATTGAAAACGAGAAGGGTTATGAAGTCGTGATCAGCAGGGCAGGTACAGCACAAGCGTTGCGCGAAGTCATTGATCTTCCGGTTGTTAATCATGACTCCGATCATTTTGATTTATTACAAAGTTTCATTCGTGCAAAACAATTGGGAGAAAAGGTTTGTTTTATTACATATCCTGAAGATGGTTTTTTATTCAATTTTCGTAACATTATGGATGTCATTGGATTCGAGGTCACCATTCTTCCTTATAAAAATGGAGAAGAAATGATTGAGCAGATTAAAAAAGCGCGCGAAATGGGCATAGATGTCGTTGCAGGAGGGGGAATCAGGGCGGCGGCTATTGTACGTAACTACGGGATGAAAGCAATGTATTTGTCCACAAGTGAAAGGACGATTAAAAGAGCCATTACGCTTGCCAGCAAAGTCGCTCAGGATCGCATATTTATCAAAGAAAAAGCAGAACGCCTAAATGCAGTTATCAATTCTTCGGTGGAAGGAATCTTATTTTTAAATAAACTTGGACAAGTGGAGTCTTGTAATCACGCCGCTGAGAAAATGTTTAAAGTGAAGGAAAATGAAATACTTAGGAAAAAAGCAGATCAGCTATTTGACTCCGAATTGAAATACCTGTTGAAGTTGCCTAACCTCGCTGCTAGGAATAACTTTACCTATAACAATATCAATGTGACATGTGAACCTCTAATCGTTGACCAAGTACGAATTGGAACCGTTATCACCTGCCGAAAAGTAAGTAGCATCCAAAAATTAGAAACGAAGATCCGCCGTGAACTTCATCAAAAAGGACTTGTTGCGAAATACACTTTTGATGATGTTGTCCATCAAAGCCAAAACACGAAAAAAGTGATTCAGTTAGCCCGTGACTATGCAAGGACCGATTCAACCGTCCTCATAATCGGAGAGTCAGGAACAGGAAAGGAACTGTTTGCCCAAGGGATCCACAACGCCAGTCAAAGAAAGGAAGGACCTTTCGTTGCCGTCAACTGTGCTGCCTTTCCTGAGTCCATCCTAGAAAGCGAATTGTTCGGCTACGTTGATGGCGCCTTTACGGGAGCTAGAAGAGGCGGGCGGCAGGGTGTGTTTGAATTGGCCCATGGCGGGACCATCTTCTTGGATGAAATTGGGGAAATCCCAGCCCATATACAGACGCGTCTGCTTCGGGTCCTTCAGGAAAAAGTGGTTATGCGAATTGGGGATGATAAGGTGACACCAGTGGATATTCGAGTCATCGGTGCAACCAACCAGAAGCTGTGGAATTTGGTCCAAGAAGGAAAGTTCCGTCTAGATTTATATTTCCGACTAAGTGTGTTGCTGCTTGAAAACCCTCCCCTTTCGAAGAGACCAAAAGATATCCCCGTTATTGTAAATCATTTCTTGAAGAAATCGAATTCACAGTTGATGTTTGAGGAGTTCTCAGAGGAACTTCAACAATTTTTCCTTACCTATTCATGGCCAGGAAATGTACGGCAGCTCGAAAATGTATTGGAGAGATTGCATTTGCGTGTGAAAGATATCGAGTCTGAACGTGATTTCATCCGGGATGTGATGAATGAAACTGCAACCGCAACTCAAACCTTAAATAGTCAATCAGGACTCTATGTAGAATTAGGTTCAATGGAAGAAATCGAACAACAGGTGATTGCCCAAATGCTTCAGCGACACGACCATAATCGAACGCTAGTCGCTGAACAATTGGGAATTAGTCGAACGACACTTTGGAAAAAGTTGAACAGAGGCGCAGCTCAATAGATCCATATTTGGCCTACCGTAAACATTGTTCAACGAATTTGTTAACATTCTGAACGGCTAAATGAAAAGGCTTCCTTTAAATGGTGATACAATCAGCCTTTTCATTTTGGCATGATTTTTGCACAAGAATTAAATAAATGAAGAAGGGAGTACACCAAGAAACGTGCTTCCTTTTTTTTGTTTAAGTCGACTCTACCAATCTGGTAAAGGAGGATAATCATTATGAATGATTCTGTTATCGTCGAATCCAATAATGGAATAGCCGTGGTCTATTTAAATGAACCCAATTCATTAAATGCCCTCAGCATGAGACTAAAAGAACAAATGCAGGATGTTCTTGATGCTCTTATTAAGGATGTTTCCATAAAAGTGGTTATTTTTACAGGCAAAGGCCGAGCGTTTTGTGCGGGTGGAGATGTGAAAGCGATGGCTGACCTAGAATATGACCCGATAGCCATCAAAAAAATGATGGATGCTTCTGCTAGATTAGTTGAAACGATTCGTAACATGCCAAAAATTACGCTAGCAGCAGTGCATGGGTATGCGGCGGGAGCAGGAATGAGTCTGGCGCTCTCTACCGACCTCATCTTGGCTGAAAAAGAGACAAAGTTTGTCCTCTCCTTTAAAAATGTTGGTTTGGTTCCTGACCTTGGACTTCATTATCATTTGACTAGGATCGTTGGAGAATGGAAGGCAAAGGAATGGATTTTCAAAGGAGCTAAAATCACTGCGGAGGAAGCTCATCAGTACGGGTTTGTAATAGAAGTTACTGAAAAAGGCACAGTGTTGGAGCAGACTTTCCATTTGGCGCAAGAATTGGTCCAAGGTCCAACAGATGCATTTCTGCTCTCCAAGCAGTTGATTGCGAACACAGCCAATGGAAGTTTCGAAAGCGTTCTTAAGATGGAAAATGATCAACAAACGATATTAAGAGGAACAGAATATCACAAAAAAGCATTGGAAGCCTTCTTTAGCAGAAAGCAATAGATTAGAAATCGAACGCAAATAGATGAAAGCGGTTCACTAATCGGTAATATTGGGGAGAAGATGACATGATCTATGAAAATATTGAAGTGTATAAGGATGGGATCATCGGTTTAATTAAAATGAACCGGCCGGAAGGGAGGAATGCGCTGAATGCGGAAACGATCGCGGAGATGGAGCAAGCTGTAGAGCAGTGGGAACGTCATGAAGGAATCAAGGTTATCGTTTTTACCGGAGAAGGGGAGAAGACCTTCATTTCCGATGTAGACAACAACCAACTGCTAACGAAAACAGCGCTGAAAGGATTAAATGCGAACTTATCCATCCTTTGTAAAAAAATCGAAGACAGCTCGAAAGCAACCATTGCTGCCGTGAATGGCAATGCCCTTGGGGAAGGCTTTGAACTTGCTTTGGCATGCGATATCCGAATTGCTACAGAAAATGCCGTTTTTGGTTTGCTGGAAATAAACCATTCCTGTATTCCTGGCAGTGGGGGAATACAACGGTTGGCACGGATTATCGGCAAAGGAAGAGCAATTGACTTTATCTTGACCGGCGACTGGATCTGCGCCGAACAAGCCGAACAAATTGGGCTTGTAACCTCAGTGGTTCCACCAGAGGAACTTTGGGAAACAGTCGTAAAGAAAGCTTCCAAAATATTGGTTAAGGGACCACTCGCAGTGCGCCTAGCAAAACTAGTCAATCATTCTGCTCTAGATACTGACATCCATTCAGCCGTGACTTTAGAAAAGTTGGGCCATTCGGTCCTTTTAGGGTCAGAGGACAAACTGGAAGGAATGAATGCCTTCTTGGATAAATGAACACCAATTTTTAAAGGAAGATAAATAGAAAGGAGACGTAGGGATGAATGATAGTAAAGTGACTAAAAGAATGGCAACACATGTGGCTGCCATTAGGGATCTCCCTTTGGATGAGGAATTAAAGATACAGGTAAAAAAAGTATTGATGGACTACTTATGTGCAGCAATTGCCGGATCGGGTACAGAAGTGAGTCAGCTTGTCTATCAATATATGCTTGAAAGTGAAGGAGAAGGAAAAAGTCCAATTATTGGGCATAAGATAGGTCTGTCAAAAACGGCGGCAGCCTTTGTAAATGGAACCAGTGCCCATTCGCTTGATATGGATGACGGCCATACAGCTGGATCGATTCATCCGGGGACGGTTGTCTTTCCTGCGGTACTAGCGGCCGCTGAGAAAGTTTCACCCGATTTTGATTTGTTTGCTAAATCCGTGATTGCCGGCTATGAAACTTGCTTGAGATTATCTGCAGGAATGCATCCATCTTCCCGAAAGAGAGGCTTTCATAATACTCCTGTAGCCGGGATCTTTGGTGCCACTGCTGCAGTCAGTGTCCTTTATGGATTGGAACGGGAGGAAATCAGGAATGCTTTTGGGATTTCCGCAAGCTTTGCGGGTGGATTATTCGCCTTTCTTGGAACGGGCTCGGAAGTAAAGCGGATCCACCCAGGCCAAGCCGCGCGGGATGCATTGATGGCGGTGGAATTGACCCAAAAGGGATTGACTGGTCCAAAATCCGTCTTTGAAGGGGAAAATGGTGTGTTCCAGGGGTTTGCTGGAAAGGATGTTTCCGTAGACCGGTTGTTCGTGCAAATAGGGGAGCAATACGAAATCATGAATGTCTATTTTAAACCGTATCCTTGTTGCCGGCATTTGCACTCATCGATTGATGCCATATATAAACTAAAAGAACAAATTGAGCTAAACACTAATGAAATATCAAAAATCAGAATAGGTGTCAATCAAATTGCCTATATGCATCGCCATACAGAATGCCAAACCATACTGGATGCACAAATGAGTTTGCCATACTCCGTTGCATCTGCCGTTGTTCACCCTGTTTTAAAAATGAACCATTTTGATCCGAATCAAGTAGATGAGAGAGTTAGAAGTCTGATTGGCCATATTGAAGTCTATATCGATAAAGAAGCGGACCAAGCTTATCCGGCTGAACGTGCCTCCAACGTGGAAATCATATTTAGAAATGGCGAAAACCTTTCATGGAGGGTAGCAAATCCATTAGGTGAGCCTTCTAATCCATTAACCTATCAACAATTGGAACAGAAATTCTTGGCGAATTGTGCACCCTTTATCGGTGAAGATCGATGCAAAGAGTTGCTTGTTTCACTAGATAATATCGAAAAGAATATGAATTTTCTTTATCAAATCTGATTACTGATTCGAAATTGAACAATGTGTTAAAATAATCAACATTTTACTGAAAGGAACTTCTATTAACATACTGAAAACAATGGTTTTGAATGTTGGCATGGTTATTGCATGTAGTAAGGTGAAATGATTTTTTAATAATTTAAATGATAAAAAGGGAGAGATGGAAATGGATTTCAATTTAACCGAAGAACAATTAGAGTTGCAAAAATGGTCCAGGAATTTGGCTAAAGAAAAGTTTGCTGAGAAAGCGTATTCATGGGTGAGGAATAATGAAGTCCCATGGGAAAATGCCAAGATTCTCGCTGAACAAGGGCTAATGGGGATGACATTGCCTGTGGAAGACGGCGGCCAAGGAATGTCCTTAATCGAAGCCATTATAGTAATGGAAGAAATTGCGAAGGTTTGTCCAAACACAGCTGATATGTTTCAGGTTGGAAATTTTGGTGCTATTCGTCAATTATCCGCTTATGGTTCGAAACAATTAAAAGATCGTATACTTCCTACGATTTTAAGTGGGGAGAAACTCATTTCTGTCGCGATGTCGGAACCTAACGCTGGATCTGCCACCACTGATTTACAGACCAAAGCAAGAATTGAAGGGGATAAGGTTATTATCAATGGATCAAAAGTGTTTAATACTCATGGTCCACATAACTCTTATTATGTTGTATGGGTTCGTTTTGGGGAAAGTGTTCGTTCATCTGGGGCCATTTTAGTTGAAAGAGGTGCACCAGGATTTATCGTCGGGAAAACCGAAACACATATGTCCGGTGAGGAGCATTGTGCCTTATACTTCGAAGATTGTGAAGTACCAGTCGAAAATATCCTCATTCCAGACAATGGCTTTAAACGTTTATTTACGATGTTTAATATCGAGCGGATGGGAAATACGGCTCGTTCTCTAGCATTAGCACAGGCAGCTTTTGATATGGCGGTTGTACATGCAAAAGAAAGAAATCAGTTTGGCCGACCATTAGCTGAATTCCAAGGAATTCAATGGAAAGTGGCAGAAATGAAAATGAAATTAGATGCTGGTCGATTACTTTTATACCGCGCGGCAACAAATGCCGATAAAGGTGCACCAAGCCCGCTCGAAGCTTCAATCGCCAAGGCGTATATCAATACTAGCGCATTCGAAGTGGCTAATGAGGCATTGCAGATTTTTGGAGGCTATGGTTACTCTACAGAATATCCGCTAGAGTACATTTTTAAAAGAGTAAGAGGTTGGATGATTGCCGGTGGAACACCAGAAATGTTGAAAAATAAAATTGCGGAAGATGTTTTCCAAATGAAGTTTAGTCAAAGAAAACCAAAGCCGGAAGGGAGCGAAAAAAGTGAGTCAAAACAACTCAGTTCAAACTCTATTAACTGAAGAACAGCAACCTCAGTTTTTAATGGAATATGAAGGGGCAGAGCTTCTAACAAAGTTCGCTCTCCCTGTGGCTAAGTCTTTCTTGGCCAAAAGTGTTGAGCAGGCAATGGAGTATTCTGAAACCATTGGGTACCCGCTCGTATTGAAAGGGATGTCTAGAAGCATTGTCCATAAGACAGAGGCAGGAATCGTCAAACTAAATATCCGTAATTCAGAAGAACTGAAATCCTCCTATGCGGAAATCATGTCCAATGCGGTCCGATACAATAGCAAATCGGTTATGGATGGAATTCTCGTTCAGAAGATGGCACCAAAAGGAATTGAACTGATTCTTGGCATTAAAAAAGATGCTGTTTTCGGCCATCAGTTGATTTTGGGCTTTGGTGGAACCCTCGTTGAAATAATGAAGGATTTTTCAATGAGAATGATGCCTGTTACGATCAATGATGTCGAGGAAATGGTGCAAGAACTGAAGAGCTACCCAATTCTTAAAGGGTACCGAGGTCAGGCGGGCATCAATCAAAAACAATTAGTGAACATTTGCTTGGGATTGAATGATCTTGTTGAAAGCACCCCTGAAATCGAAGAGCTCGATTTAAATCCGGTCATTTTCGCCGGCAATGATGCCGTCATTTGTGATGTTCGTATATTAAAGGGAACTCAAGCCAAAAAGTGCGAGAAGGCGCGTACGCTAGCGTATATAGATAAACTAATTAATCCTGGTTCGATTGCGGTAGTTGGTGCTTCCCAAAACGATAAAAAAAGCGGCGGAAGGCTATTGAAATATATTACTGAAAACGATTACAAAGGAGATGTGTACCCGATTAATCCATCTTCTGATAGAATTAAAGGATACAAGGCTTATCCTAGCATACTCGATGTACCGGGGGAGATCGATTTAGCTTGTATCATGGTATCAGCGAAGCATGTCCCGAGCGTACTGGAGGAATGTGTGCAAAAAAGGATTAAGGCCGCAATTGTCTATTCGTCCGGTTTTTCTGAAATTGGCGAAGAAGGGAAAAAATTGCAGGAGCAAATCGTTGAAATTGCCGAAAAAGGGGACATTCGGGTAGTAGGTCCGAATTCGATTGGGGTGGCCAGCCCGTTGCAAAATATTTATACGGCCTTCGGTTCTGCGCTTGAATCAAAGGAAAAGCCGCCTGGACATATTGGGTTCATCTCCCAAAGTGGGGCAATGGGCAGCGCCTTGTTAAGCCGTGCTTGGGAGCAAGGGGCCGGGTTCAGCCGTTGGATCTCAGTGGCTAATGAAGCCGATTTGACCACTTCCGATTTTATCGAGATATTGGCAGAAGATGAATCTACAAAGGTCATTTCCGTCTTTATGGAAGCCTTAAAGGATGTCGACACCTTTGCGAGGGCGACAAAAAAGGCAAAAGAAAACAAGAAGCCCGTGCTTGTCTATAAAACTGGACGCTCTGATGTCGGGAAACGTGCGGTTCAATCGCATACAGGATCCATTGCTGGGGATGATGCCGTCTACTCGGCAGCCTTTAAAAAGTTTGGGGCACTGAGAATGAAAAATCTAGATGAAGTGATTGATGTTTCGCGGGCATTTGAAGTTCAACCATTGCCAAAAGGCAACCGAATTGGGATTCTCACAGCTTCCGGGGGCGCTTGCAGTGTCATCGCTGACTTGTGTACGGAAAGGGGCTTAATAGTTCCTGAATTAACAGAAGCTTCAGATAAAATTTCAGGGATCATTCCGTTATTTGGCTCGTCCCAAAACCCTGTGGATGTTACGGTTGAAGTCGTCGGCAAGCCGGAAATGTTCAAGCAAGTGTTGGAAGCGCTTGTCCAAGATTCCCAGATTGATGGTGTGATTATCATGCTTACATCCAATGCGGATCCTGGGGCAACGATCATTGCTAAGGCGATCCATAATGTGTTTACTCAAAATGATAAGCCAATTGTATTGGGAAGGTTGGGGGCTGACGCGATTGCTCCAAACGCAATGTCTTTCTATCGAGAAGTCGGTTTTCCAGTCTATCCAACCCCGGAAAGAGTGGTCAGTGTCATGGATTATTTAGTGAAGTATCGTGAACTAATTATAAAATGATCGTAAAGGGAGGAGGTCAGAGCAAAGTGAAGAATGTAAGCATTATTGGGGGCGGCGTAATGGGCAGAGGCATTGCCTTTACCGCTGTCCAGAGCGGCTATAAAGTCGTCCTTCAAGATATTGATCAAGTTTCATTGGATAAAGCAAAAATGTATATCAAAAAGGAGGCATATAAGGCGGTAGAGCTAGGAATTTTACCGGCTGAAAAGAAAGACGATTGCCTACAGATGATTCATTATACTACAAGCCTGGAGGAAGCAGCGGAGCAGCCAGATTTAGTGATTGAAGCGGTCTTGGAAGACATGGGGTTAAAGACAGAAATCTTTAAGAAGTTAGATGAATATTGTCCAGTAAATACGGTCTTGGCAACGAATACTTCGACGATGAGTCCCACCGAACTAGGTGCTCAAACGGCACGACCTAGTAAAGTGGTTGCGATGCATTTTTTCAATCCTACTCACAAAATGAAATTGGTGGAAATTGTCCGCGGGTTAGACACGAGCGATGAAACAGTGCAAATCGTAAAAAATGTCGCTGGACAAATGAAAAAAGAAACAGTGGAAGTAAACGAATTCCCAGGCTTTGTTACTAGTAGAATGAATTGCTTAATTGGCAACGAAGCGATGAACATGCTTATGGAAGGAGTCGCTTCGGCTGAGGATATTGATAAAGCCATGAAACTAGGATTAAACCACCCTATGGGTCCTCTTGAACTTGCCGATTTGGTCGGTTTAGATACAAGGTTACGAAATATGGAATACCTCCACCAAACTCTCGGAGAAAAATACCGTCCATGCCCGTTGTTAGTCAAATACGTCAAAGCCGGACGATTAGGAAAAAAGAGCGGTGCAGGTTTCTATCGGTATGAGGAGGGTGGAGCAAAATGCAAAACGCCGTCATTATTGACTCGGTAAGGACTGCGGTTGGAAGATTGGGCGGAGCATTAAAAGACGTCGAAGCCGACCATTTGGCCGCAAAAGTAGTGAATGAAATTCTTGTTCGGTCAGGTTTGGATAAAGCCGTCATCGATGAAGTCATTTTGGGGCAAGGGAAACAAAGTACCGATACCCCCAACCTAGCAAGACTTGCACTTCTAAGGGCAGGTATCCCAGTGGAAGTCTCTGCGTATACGGTTCATCGTCAATGTGGATCCGGTCTCCAGGCCATCAATAATGCAGTCCAACAAATTCAATGCGAATTAGCCGATGTAATTATTGCTGGTGGTGCTGAAAGTATGAGTACCGCTCCATATTATGTACGCAATGCTCGATTTGGCATTGGTGCCGGAAATAGCTTGCTGCTCGATCCAAATACGGAGAGTCAGCCTCGCTCCCAACCTATTGAAAAATATGGCTATTTAACCATGGGAATGACGGCTGAAAATCTTGCGGAGAAGTACAAAATTTCCCGTGAAGAACAAGATGAATTTGCTGCTAGAAGTCAACAGCTTGCATTTAGTGCCATAAAGAGTGGTCATTTTAAAGATGAAATCGTGCCTTTTGAGGTTCGGGTCAAAAAAGAAAAAAAAGTCTTTTCAATAGATGAGCATCCAAGGATGACATCACTTGAAAAACTATCTTCCCTAAATCCAGTATTTAAAGAGGGAGGAACGGTCACTGCCGGAAATAGCAGCGGGCGTAATGATGGAGCTTCCGCTTTGTTACTTATGTCGGAAAATGCTGCTGATAAATACGGATTGAAGCCGAAAGCCAGGATCATCGCCCAGGCAGCTGCCGGCGTTTCCCCTGAAATCATGGGAATTGGTCCAGTTCCAGCGACCCAAAAGGCTCTAAAGATGGCTAATCTTACTTTTGATGATATTGGCGTGATTGAACTAAACGAGGCTTTTTCCGCTCAATCCCTTGCGGTGATTAAAGAGTGGAATGTAGGTCAGGATAAAATAAACGTTAATGGTGGTGCCATTGCTCTAGGTCATCCGATTGGTGCAACTGGGTCTATCTTAATGACAAAACTTTTGCATGAACTAGAAAGACGAGGCGAAAAATACGGAATTGTTACCTTATGTATAGCCGGGGGATTAGGAATAACAACGATTGTTGAGAATCTTAAAATCTAATTTCCCCTATTGTTAACATTTTGAGCGTTGTAAACGAGAAATCGTTAACGTATTGAACAGGAGCTCTAGATTATCGACTTTCTAAATATGGAATTTAAGGAATGAGTGCAGTTACAGTCTCAATTTTCTTAAAATTCGTAATTATGGCACGGTACTTGCATGATTAATAACAAAATCAAATTTTTTTAAAAGAGATAGATGGATGAAACAGAATTTTTTGAACTGGAGGAGTATGAATGGCAAATGAAATTATGGACATATTGGATCCGTTTCGGAAATCCTTGCAAGCGGATGGAGCCGATCTTAAGGTCCTTGAAACAGATGATCAAACATTAAAAATGGGATTGACGATTAGTGATGCGACATGCCTCGACTGTATTGTATCAAAGGATCTCATGAAAACAATCATCGTCACCGAACTTAAAAAAAACGGGATGAAGTTTCAACAATTTGAGTTAGTATATCCTGAAATTTAAAGAGGGATTTGGAAAGGAGTGCTTGTTTTGGCAAGTATTGAGGTGTTAAATCCAATTGCTACGTCCGTAAAAAAAACAACCAACGCTGTTTCAAAGCTTGATCAAATTGAAGGGAAGAGAATTGCCTTTTTGGATAATTTAAAGCCACAATCCGATCAAGTGCTTAATGGTCTCAAAGATTTCTTTGCCCACTCAGGAAATGAAACGGCGATGTTTCGGAAAATTGATACTCCAACCCCTGTGCCTGAACCGGTTGTCCAGGAGATCAAGCAGAAATATCATGCTGTTATTACTGGGGTAGGTGACTGAGGTTCATGTACATCATGGAGTATCCATGATTCTATCCACTTTGAAACATC
>Ga0182742_1004778_pt1 | contig 11967 bp, 9 predicted proteins | sample eDN5th37CBELigMG_FD_128880 | JGI IMG/M metagenome (GOLD analysis project Ga0182742, IMG submission 128880) | Enriched Miracle-Growth compost microbial communities from Emeryville, California, USA - eDNA 5th pass 37_C BE-Lig MG (version 2)... ... | reverse complement strand
GGTGCGCAACAGGGCATTCGCGTGCCCGTGCCAGTGGATGTCGAAGGCCGACTGCAGGGCCGCCTGCTGACCCATGATGTCGAGGGTCTGGTTGACGGCACGCTTGGCGGTGGCCAGTCCCCAGGGGTCCATCTGCGCGATCTCCCGCGCGAGGTCCATGGTCTGCGTGTCGAGTTCGTCGAGCGGGACGACGCGGTTCACCATGCCGGCGTCGAACGCCTCCACCGCGGTGAGCTTCCGGGCGGTGAAAAGCATCTCCTTGGCGCGGCGGGCACCGAGTTCCCAGGTGTGCGCGTGGTATTCGACGCCACCGACACCGAATTTCACGACGGGGTCGCTGAAATAGGTGTTGTCGGCCGCGACGATCAGGTCGCACGGCCAGATGACGTTGAGAGCCCCGGCGACGCAGGCGCCCTGGACTGCTGCGATCGACGGCTTCGGCACGTCGCGCCACTTGCGGGAGAAACCGAGATAGTGCTCGGTCTCCCACCCGTAGGCGCTCTCGAGGGTCGTCTTACTCTCCTTGAAGTACCCCGGGGCCACGGTCTTCAGGTCGTGGCCGGCGGAGAAGTTGTCGCCGTTGGCACGCACGACGATCACCTTGACGTCGTCGTCGCGGGCAGCCTCCTGCCAGCTGGCGTCGAGGTCCTGCAACAGCGATGCGTCCTGTGCGTTGTGCTGCTCCGGACGGTTCAGGCTGATGACGGCGACGGCGTCGTCGACGCGGTAGTCGATGTAGGTCATCGGCCGGTCCCGGTGTAGATACGGTCGAGTGCCTCGACGATGTCGGCGTCGTTGCCTGCCGCAGAACCGAAATCGAACTGCCAGCGCTTGGCGGCGTCGGTGAACAGGTGCACGTTCGACTCGATCATGTACCCGATGCCGGCGTGAACCTCGTGCGCCGAGTGGACGATCTCCTGCGCGGCCTTCGCCGCCTGCTTGCGCATCAGGCCGACGTGGGGTTGCGGATCGAGGGCGGCGTCGAGGGCGGCGGCGGCCGACCGCGCGTGCACCGAGGTGAAGTGCGCAGCGATCGCGAGGTCGGTGCACAGGTACTGCACCGCCTGGAAGCGGCCGATCGGTCCGCCGAACTGGTGCCGCTGCTGCGCGTACAGCACGGTGATGTCGAGCAGCTTCAGTCCGGCGCCGTAGAGCTGAGCGGCGCGCAGCACCGCACCGCGCTGCTCGGCGACCTCGACGGCACGGTCGGCGCCGCCGCCGCGGGCCAGCACGGCACCGTCGGCCACCGGCACCTTGTCGAAGGTGACCGCGAACATCGGGTACCCGCCCATGTTCGGCATTGCTTCGACAGCGGTTGCCGAGCTCGACTCCACCACTGCCACAATGCTTTCCCCGCCGGTTGCGTACACGAGGAAGCTGTCGGCGTCGCCGGCGTGGTCCACTGCCAGTGCGACGCCGTCGAGCGTGCCGTTCTCGTACGTCACCGCCGAGCCCCACTCGGGGGACTGGAACACCGGGACCACCACGGCCTCACCGTTGCCGATGCGCTTGGCGAGGCTCGTCGCCTCATCGGTGCCGATCACCAGTGCGGCGTCGCGGGACATCGTCAGCTCGAGCAGCGGCGTGTCGGCCAGCGCCCGTCCCGCCTCGACGAAGATGCCGGCGATCGTCGCGAGCGACGGGCTGTCGGCGTCGGCGCCGGTCGGATCACCGAGTTGCAGCCAGCCGAGTTCGGCGAACTGTGCGACCTGGTCCGCGAACGGAACAGTGTTGGATCGGTCCTCCAGCGGCGAGTACCGCGCGAACACCGACTTGCTCACATCTGCGAGGGCTGCGAAGTCCTCGCCCCATGCCAATTCCATCTTCAGCTCCTATCGGGGCAGGCCGAGGCCCCGCGTCGCGAGCACCATCCGCTTGAGTTGGGACGTTCCTCCGGCGTGGTTGGCGAAGGACTGCCGGTACCACGCCTCGGGCTTTCCGTTGAGGGGGGCGTACGACGATCCCGACCGCAGTTGACTGGTCGGGCCGAGCACCCGGTCGTAGATCTGGGCGAACAGCGGTTCGTACTCCTTGGCGGCGACCTGCTGCACGCCACCGCCCCAGGGGGTCTGGCGGCCGTGGGCGTTGTCGCCGATGATCTCGTAGGCGAGCAGACGCTGGGTCTGGACGATGCCGGCGAGTTCGGCCAGGTCGGCCTTCACGTGCGGGTCGTCGAGCTTGCCCGGGATCGCCTTGCAGTACTCGATCAGATCGCGGAGCCGGGCTTCCTGCATCGCGTAGATCGGCTCGACGGTCCCCGACGCGTAGAAGGCGCGCATGATGTACTGCCAGCCCTTGCCCTCTTCACCGATCAGCGAGGACGCCGGCACACGGACGTGGTCGAGGAAGGTGCTGGACTGGACGCCGCCGCCGTAGTTGCGCATCGGGTGCAAGGTGACGCCGGGGCTGTTCAGGTCGACGACGAAGATGCTGACGCCGGCACTCAGGCTCGCCTCGGGGTCGGTGCGGGCGGCCACGTACAGCACGTCCGACATCGGTCCCCAGGAGGTGAATGCCTTCTCGCCGGTGATGACCCACTCGTCGCCGTCCTTGACGGCCTTGGTCCGCAGGGAGCCGAGATCGGAGCCGGCGCCGGGTTCGGTCAGGCCCTCGGCCCAGAGGGTGCGCATGTTCGCGATGTCGGGCAGCAGCCGCTTCTTCTGCTCCTCGGTGCCGCCCACCAGGATGGTGCCGGCGGCGAGGAAGATCCCGACGGAGTTGATCAGGGGCGCGTCGGCCGCGTACAGCTCCTCGAGGAATATCTGATTCCAGATCGGGGACAGCCCCTTGCCGCCGTACTCCTTCGGCCAGGTCAGGCCGATCCATCCCTTGGCGGCGATCTTCTTGCTGAATTCGACTGCGATGGCCCACTGTTCGGGTGCGTCGTCGAACTCCGGGTTGAAGGCGTGTTCCTTCGGCAGCTCGGCGTCGAGGAATTCTCGGATCTCGGCGCGCCAGGCCTCGTGTTCTTCGGTCAGAGTCGGTCTCATGAGGTGGTTCCTGCCTGGAGTTCGTCGGTGCCCGCGGTCTGCTCGGCAGCACCGTTTCCGAGGTGACCTTCGGGATAGAAGCGGCGGGCCCACTTGCGGATGTCGCGGAAGCCTGCGGCTTCGGCGGTCGCGAGTCCGGGCGGCTCGGTGTAGCGCTGGTGCTCCCAGATGGCGATGTCGGCCTTCAGCTGACCCACGGCGCTGCGCTGGCGCTTGGCGACGCGGTCGGCGCCCTCACCGTCTTCCTTGCTGGCCCAGGCGGTGAACCGGAGGATCGAGGTTTCGTCGTCGACGGGCGTGACCGCGGTCAGCGAGCAGATGGCGCCGACGCCGTCGGCGTAGGAGTAGCCGAGCCCGACGCCCAGCAGTGTCGCGCGGGTGCGTCCTTCGACGAGCTCGAAGGAGCCGTCGGCGTTGCGGCGCTTGAAGTTCAGGGCCAGTTCGGTGCGGAAGGTGTTGTCACCGAATTCGCGGTGGACGACGGTGGGGATCTCGTCGGCGCGGTGGACGTACTTGAAGTGGGCGAAGTCGACGCCGTTCTCGGAGGCGTACTGCGGGTGGATCGGCAGCGCGGCGCTCTCGAAGCGGCCGGTCTCGCCCGGTTCGTGGTAGTCGTCGGCGGAGCCGCAGCCGGGGAACAGGTCGAAGAGGCTGGGCACGTCGTACGACGGGGCGCGGCCTTCGGCATCGTGCCAGAGGTACATGATGCCGTCGCGTTCGGCGGCGGTCCAGGTACCGATCTTGCGGACGCGGTTGGTGGCCTTCTGGTACGGGATGCAGGTGTTGCGGCCCTCGGGGCTCCATTCCCAGCCGTGGAAGGGGCAACGGATGTCGTCGCCGGAGACGGTGCCGCCGTGGCCGAGGTGGGCGCCGAGGTGCTCACAGTAGGCGTTGAGCACGACCAGGCGGCCGCTCCGGGTGCGGTAGGCGACCAGGTCCTGACCGAAGTAACGCAGTGGCTTCACGTCACCGGCGTCGAGCTCGGTGGACCATCCGATCTGGAACCACCCCGTCGGTTTCATCGATAACGCCATGGGTGACAATTCATCCTCCTGAACTGTTGCAACAGAAGCGCTTTCGGCACCTGCGCAGAAGACGTTCGACAACAAGGGTTTTCGTGGATCGCACACCGGCAGGCATGCGTCGGCACGCCCCTTCGTCAGGGTTCGACGCGGGGCGCCGTACCCGGGAGACCCGGTTCACCGCGATTCCGCGTCGTGACTGGCATCACTGTAGCCACCGGCTACGTTGACGTCAACAGCCCCTCGACACTTCTCTTTTTCCGCAGGTGAGAACGGGTACGGCCAAACTCCGAGGAGGACTGTCTGTGGCCAGTGGCTACAGTGCGTCTCCTCATCCTGGATGTCCGCCCCCGGCCCGACACCGGCGCGCTGCGGCCCTGCCCCATCGACCACTCGCATGCTTGACGCTCGGAGCCCACCGCCCCTAGCATCACCAGCGTCGATACCGGCGCCACCGCGGCGACCGGATTCTCCCAGCACCCCTTCGTTTCCCGCCCGTCATTCGCTGCGCCCGCGCGCACCGCACGGCGCGGGATCCCCCAGGACAGCGAGGTCGAAAGTGAAAGCGATCGTCTACGACGGCACCGACAACAAGCTGGTCGACGGTGTCACCGTCCGCGACCCCGGCCCCGGTGAAGTCCAGGTCCGCATCGTCGCGAGCGGCCTGTGCCAGAGCGACCTGAGCGTCGTCAACGGCAAGATCCCGTTCCCCACCCCCGTCATCCTCGGCCACGAGGGTGCCGGCATCGTCGAGGCCGTCGGGCCGGGCGTCAGCACGCCCGCCGTCGGCGACCATGTCGTGCTGTCCACGCTGGCGACCTGCGGACAGTGCGCCGCGTGCACCGCCGGCCGCCCGACGATGTGCCGCGAATCGTTCGGCAACCGCGAGACCCCCTTCGAACTCGACGGCACGCCGATCTACAACTACGCGGCACTGTCGACCTTCGCCGAACGCCTCGTCGTCAAGGCCGGTCAGGCGGTGCCGATCTCGAAGGACGTCCCACTGTCGACGGCGTGCCTGATCGGTTGCGCGGTGCTGACCGGCGCGGGAGCGGTGTTCAACCGTGCCCGGGTCGCGCCCGGCGACTCGGTGGTCGTCATCGGCGCCGGCGGCATCGGCCTCAACGTCATCCAGGCCGCCCGCATCGCGGGGGCCACGCCAATCGTCGCCATCGACACGAACCCGGACAAGGAAGCGAAGACCAGCCTGTTCGGTGCCACGCACTTCGTCGATGCGACCGTCGGCGACACCGTCGCCGCGATCCGGGAGCTCACCGACGGCGGTGCCGCGCACGTCTTCGACTGCGTCGGTGGTGAGGCCATCACCAGCCAGGCGATGGAGATGCTCGACTGGGGCGGGCAGCTGATCATGCTCGGTGTCGCGGGCCCCGAGGCCAAGCTGTCGGTCCCGGCGACCACCTTCTACATGGACCGTTCGGCGCTGGGATGCCGCTACGGCTCGTCCCGGCCGGGAGCCGACATCCCGAAGTACGTGGAGATGTACCGCTCCGGGCGGCTCCTCCTCGACGAACTCGTCACCAAGACCTACGAACTCGACGACTTCGCCACCCTCGTGGACGATGCCCGTGCCGGCAGGCTCGATCGTGGCGTGCTGCTGATGCCGTCCTGAATCGGCACCCCCTCGACGACACAGGCGGAAGGCCCCTTCGGGGTCTTCCGCCTGTTTTCGTGTCTTCTGGGGTCAGCGGTTGGGTCGGGCCGCGTACACGAGGAGCTTGAGCAGCTCGGTGACTTCCTGCCGCAGATCCTCCCGGCTACGCCACCGCCTGTCGGCGAGCTCGATCATGTACGGCTCGTACAGATCCCACGCCGACCCGACGACACCGATCAGTGCCGCCACCACGCTCGAATCGAACTCGGCACGCACGTGCGGCTCGACCGGGTCCTTCCAGAGTGCGTCGATGTGCGTGCGGTAGCCTCTCGCACGCGCTTCTCCGAGCAATCGATCCGGCTCGATTCCTTCGAAGATCGACCACATCAGCATCCGGCCGAACTGGCCGGAATCGAGATCGGCGCCGATGGAGTTGTCGATGGCGTCGTACACGTCCTTCTCCCCGGACAGACGCTCGCCGCCGTAGCCGACCAGCAGTTCCATCACCGCCACCAGCAGGTTCTCCTTGGTGCGATAGAACCGGTGGATCAGGCCGTACGACACGTCCGCCGCGGCGGCGACCTCCCGTAGCGTCACCTTGGCCGGGCCCTTGCGCGAGAACAGATCCACAGCAGCGAGGAGGATGGCCTCCTGCGCTCCGGATGCCCCCGGAGGGGTGGGCCTCCACTCGGCGGGCTTCTTTCTGCCGGTGGATCCGGCTTCGTCATCGACACGCGGCACGGGACGTACCTCGATCGAGTCGGCCGTGCACGCGCCGGCCAGCCGGAGGGCATCCTCCTTGGTATCCGGGTCGAGCAGCAGCTCGGCCGGTGTTCGACCGAACTCGTCGATCGTCGAGATCGACCACAGGGCGATGGCGGCCGGGTCGATGTCTTCGTCGAACGCCGCGAGATACTCCGGGACCTCCGGGTGGATCCTGCGATTCTCCGTGTCGAACTGCCACACCGGGAACAGGGTCACTCCGTCGCCCGCATAACCGAGCATCTTCCGGCTTCGCACCCGCTTGTTGATCGCCTGACGACTGATATCCAGAAAGCTCGCCACCTGCGGCGTCGTCCAGACGTCGTCGGCGGAGGCAGCGGTTTCGGAGAGGTCGTCCATCAGCGCAAACCTATCATGATCAGCGACAGCAACATTCGTGCGGCAAGACCGGCCGCGCTGGTGCGATGTCGGAGAACGAACGAAAATGGGGCTGCCGACCGTCCCGAGTACGGTCGGCAGCGTGCCCGATCAGTTCGCCTCGGCCTTCTCGATCTTCGCGTCCTCGGTCTTCGCGTCGTCCTCGTCCGCCGCAGGCGCCCCGCCCCGGCCGGGAATCACGAACGTCCCGTCGTCGGTGGACACCCCGCGGCTCGGAAGCGTCGCAATGATGGCGATTCCGACGAGCGCTGCGCCGATCGCCAGGAACGCAGGTGCGTAGATGTTGCCGGTGGACTCCGTGAGCTGGGCCGCCAGCCACGGACCGAGACCACCGCCGATCGCCGAACCGAGACCGAAGCCGAGCGCGGCACCGGTGTACCGGACGCGGGCGGGGAACACGGCGGTCAGGGCCGCGTAGGCAGGCGATGCGGCCGCACCACCGAGGCCGCCGAGGATCATCAGCCCGAACATGCCGACGAGGAAGTTGCCGTCCTTCGCCTGCATCAGGACCAGAAGCGGGTAGAACAGCACTGCCAGGGCACCCATGACGACGAACATCAGGTTCCGCCGGCCGATCTTGTCGATGACCAGGCCCGCGGTCACGGTGAACGCCATCGCGGTCACACCGGAGACGGATGCCATCGCGGCGGTGGTGCCGGCGGCGAAGCCCGCCTCCTTCTGCAGGAACAGCGGGAGGAAGGCAGCGACGATGTAGCCGATCATCAGCACGGTCGCGCTCAGGAGCGTCACCTTCAGGAGCTGGCGCCAGTAGCCGGTGAAGAGCTCACGCACCGGCGTCCGCGGAATCTTGTGCGAGTCGGCCAGACGCTTGAACTCCGGGGAATCCTCGAGTCCGAGACGCAGCAGCAGGCACACCGCGGTGAGGGGCAGCGACATCAGCATCGGGACGCGCCATCCCCACTCGGCCATGACGTCCTCCGAGAGCACGGACGCGACCAGGGCGACGACAGCCGGCGCGATCGCGGTGCCCGCCGCGAATCCGAGCGGGGTGATGGTGCTGAGCAGACCGTGGTTGTTCTTGGTCGAGTGCTCGGACACGAAGGTCGTCGACCCGGCCAGTTCGCCGCCGGCGGAGAAGCCCTGGAAGAGGCGGAACACCACGAGCAGGATCGGCGCCGCGATACCGATCGCGGCGTAGGTGGGCAGAACACCCATCAGGACCGTGGCGGTACCCATCCCGATGATCGTGACCATGAGGGTGAAGCGCCGGCCCATCCGGTCGCCGAGCCGGCCGAAGAACAGCCCGCCCAGGGGCCGGGTGAGGAAGCCCGACCCGAGCACGAGCAGCGAACTCAGCACACCGACGACCGGGTCGTCGTTCGGGAAGAACAGGGGTGCGGTGTACACGATCAGGTATGTGTAGACGAAGAAGTCGTAGGCCTCGACGACCGTGCCGAGGAAGCCGGCGAGAGACGCTCTTCTCACCATCGCCGGTGACGGCACGGGGGCTGTGCTGACGGTCATCGTGAACTCTCCGTGTTCTGAACTGGTCGGCGGGGAAGGGGATGCGAAGGCGGACGGACGAGGCGCCGGCGCCGCTAGAAGCCCGACATGTCGTAGGGGTACTTGTTGGTGGCTCCGCCGTCGACGACCATCACCTGGCCGGTGATCGTCCGGGCGAGATCGCTCACCAGGAAGGCCAGGGCGCTCGCGACGTCGGCCGGCAGCGTCAACCGCTGCAGCGGAACCTGTGTTCGGGTGCCCTCGAGCGCGTCGGCGTCGAGGATGGCCACGATCCGGGGCGTGACGACGAATCCCGGAGCGACAGCGTTGACACGAATGCCGAACGGTCCCAGTTCGATCGATGCAGACCTGACCAGAGACCCGAGGGCCGCCTTGTACACGCCGTAGGCGGCGTGCTTCGGGGAACTGCCGAGCCCGGAGACCGACGAGACGAAGGTGATGGACCCGACGCCGCGGTCGCGCAGGCGGGGACCGAAGTGCCGGATGGTGAGCACGGCATGGCGCAGGACGATGCCTTCCTCCCAGTGCCAGTCATCGTCGGAGATGTCGAGCAGGGGTCCGTAGCGCGCCATGCCGATGACGTCGACGACACCGTCGAGGTCACCTGCCCGCTCGGCCAATGCGGCCATGGCGGCGTCATCGGTCGCATCGACCTGATCAGCGGTGGCTGCCGGACCGATCTCCGTGCACACCGTGGCGGCGCGGTCCCGGTCGATGTCGACGACGACAACCGTGGCACCGAGCTGGGCGAGCGCATGCGAGACCTGCCGTCCCATTCCCTGTCCACCACCGAGCACGAGGTACCGGCGGTGCGAGAGGTCGAATCGACTGCGGTAGTCGACGATCCGGTCGCCGTCGTCCGACGGCGTGGGTTCCTGGGGCATGCGTACTCCGATCGAGAAACTGAGGGCGGTCTTCGGTTCACGGAAGACCGAGGAGCGGTCGCCGGGCCGGTTGACGGGCCGGGAATATCGACGGCAGCCGCGGGGAGGGTGCGCCGCAGCAGGAAGTGCGGCGCGGAAAGGGTTCTCGTGTGGCCTATTCCACAGTTCGCACGAACTCTAAGGTCCTTTTCTCGAATCCGTCAAGACATCGGCGAAATCTCCGGATGGGTCGTGAACGTGCTCGTCACATCCGTCGGGACCACCCTTCCACCTGCACGAATACATTCGTCGACACAACTAGTTGACGGGAGAGTGGCCAATGGCTACGGTTTGCTGGTACGCGACCACAGTGATCGCCGTCACGTCCCACAGTCGCGGGTCGAGTCGACCCGTGGCATCCACCCCTAGTACACGAGGAGAGGAATCGATGTCCCACGCCGTCGATCCCGAGTACCTGCCGATGATGGGATTCCTCCCTCAGCTCGACGTCGCCGACGCGGAAAAGGCTCGCGCAGTGATTCTTTCGATGAGGACGGAAGATCCGATGTCGGCCGTGCCCGCAGGCGTCAGGGTGGACCGCCGGACAGCGCCGGCAACCGACGGATCCGCCATCGATCTCGTCGTCTTCGGCCCGGAACACCGGACCGCACAACCACTCCCCTGCGTCGTCTACTTCCACGGCGGAGGATTCGTCTTCGGCGATGCCGCCACCGATGTCCGGGTTCCGTCGGCACTCGCCGCAGACCTCGGTGCGGTGGTGGTGTCCGTCAACTATCGACTCGCTCCGGAGCACCCGTTCCCGACACCGTTCGACGACGCCTTCGACGCCCTGACCTGGGTCGCCGGCGACAACGACCTCGGGATCGACACGACCCGCATCGTCGTCGCCGGGATCAGCGCCGGCGCCGGTCTCGCCGCGGCAGTCGCGCTCAAGGCCCGCGACGCCGGCGGCCCCGCGGTGATCTTCCAAGCGCTGGACTCCCCCGTCCTCGACGACCGCCTGCTCACGACATCGGCGACCGAGTACACCGATTCCCCGTTGTGGAACCGGCAGAACGGAATCGACAGCTGGAACCATTACCTGGGGGCAGACGCCGACCGGAGCACGACATCGGAATATGCCGCCCCTGCACGGGCGACCGACCTCAGTGGGTTGCCCCCGGCGTACATCGCGGTCACCTCCTTCGATCCCCTCCGCGACGAAGGGATCGACTACGCACGACGGTTGACACACGCCGGCGTGCCCACCGAACTGCAGCTCTATCCCGGGACCTTCCACGGATCGTCGGGAGTCTTCCCACAGGCTGCGATCTCCAAGCGGATCAACGCCGACTACACAGCCGCCATCCGGCGAGCACTGGACAACTGAACCACAAGCACCACTGAAATCGGAGAATCATGCCGAATCGATTCGAAGGAAAGGTCGCGATCGTCACCGGTGGCGCACGCGGACAGGGCGAGCAGATCGTCCGGACCATGGCACGCGAAGGCTGCTCGGTCGTGATCGGCGACGTTCTCGACGACCTGGCGAAGTCCGTCGCCGACGACCTCGGAGACTCCGTCGTCCACACCCATCTCGACGTGACCTCCCCGGAGGACTGGGCCGCCACTGTCGCCCTGGCGACCTCGACGTTCGGCGGCCTCGACGTCCTCGTCAACAACGCGGCGATCTACCGCAAGCAACTCCTCGAGGACGAGACCGTCGCCGACCTCGACAAGGTCCTTGCCGTCAACCTGCACGGACCGTTCCTCGGCATCCAGGCCGCGGCACCTGCGATGCGCGCCAGGGGCGGCGGCTCGATCGTCAACGTGTCGTCGCTCGCCGGAACGACGTCCTACGCCGGGCACGGCGCGTACAGCATGTCCAAGTGGGCTCTGCGCGGGCTGACGAGGACCGCGGCGATCGAGCTCGAACCGTCGAAGATCCGCGTGAATGCCGTGCTGCCCGGCAACATTCGCACCGACATGTCTCCGACGACCGCCTCCGCCGAGACCCCGACCGGCCTCAAGCGTCAGGCCGACCCGCAGGAGACCGCGAACGTCGTGGTCTTCCTCGCCTCGGACGACGCGTCCTTCGTCAACGGCACCGACGTCATCGCCGACGGCGGCTCACTGCTCGGGTAGCAGTCGCCATCCGCGATTCGATTCCACATCTCTCAGCCGACCGCACCGCGCACCGCTGAGTCAGATCCGATCCTTGGAGGAACATGTCCACCTCGACCCCGGAAGCCGGCCGCACCGCCGAGCGCTTCGATGTCGTCGTCATCGGTGCGGGATTCAGCGGAATGTATGCGCTGCACCGTCTCCGCGAACAGGGCCGACGGGTCGTCTGCCTGGAAGCCGGCGACGGCGTGGGCGGCACCTGGTACTGGAACCGCTACCCCGGTGCCCGCGTCGACATCGAGAGCATGCAGTACTCGTACTCTTTCGACGAGGACCTTCAACAGGAATGGTCGTGGTCGGAACACTTCTCGCCGCAGCCGGACCTCGAGTCATACGCCAATCACGTCGCCGACCGGTTCGGTCTGCGCGAGGACATCCGATTCGAGACCCGCGTCGACGAGCTGACCTTCGACGACGGCGCGGACGAATGGCATGTCGGTACCGCCTCCGGCGACCGCTTCGTCGCCCGGCACGTGATCGCGGCGACCGGCAGCCTCGACGTCTCGAACGTCCCGGACTGGCCCGGACTGGATCGCTTCCGCGGCGAGGCGTACCACACCTCGCGGTGGCCCAAGGAGGGCGTCGACCTCGCCGGCAAGCGCGTCGGTCTGATCGGTACCGGTTCCACGGGCATCCAGATCACCCCCGAG
>Ga0182742_1004776_pt1 | contig 11969 bp, 6 predicted proteins | sample eDN5th37CBELigMG_FD_128880 | JGI IMG/M metagenome (GOLD analysis project Ga0182742, IMG submission 128880) | Enriched Miracle-Growth compost microbial communities from Emeryville, California, USA - eDNA 5th pass 37_C BE-Lig MG (version 2)... ... | reverse complement strand
TTTTGAACTTAATCTGCTTGAGTTTTACGGAAATGTTCAATATATTGAAGATATCCAAAATCTATTTTCATGGATGATCTTACTTTCGTTTCTAGTGCTATCAATGCTCTTCTTATTACATTCAAGCCTTGTTAAAGCTACAAGGGAGTCTGAGGATTTACCAGTCAGTCAATATAACAGCAATGATAAGGGAATCCAGCTCAAAATTCAAAGATTCGAAGAAAGAATTGTTGAGTTAGAAAGAAGCCTGGAATATAAGGAGAATTATCTTATTACTGTGTCCCATGAATACAGGAACCCTTTAAGTGGGATCCAAAGCAACCTTGAGCTTGCTGAGATGGTTTTAATAGATGAAAATAAGTTACAAGAAAGTCAAGTGAAAAAGCTTCGAGAATTTCTGAGAAATGCAAGAATATGTGGAGATGTTCTCTTACATTATACTAACAATATTCTCGACTCAACCAGGATTAATTCTCATAGCCTTGATATAAACCCCACAGCTATTGATATTCGAACCATTTTGGAAAAAGTCTGGGCGATTTGTAGCGAAAGTATTCGAAAGAAGAATTTAATAGGAACGTTGATTTTAGATAAAAGAGTGCCTTTTTATCTATATCTAGATAGTTACAGAATAATCCAAGTCATGATTAACTTAATCAATAATGCTATTAAATTCACTAGAAAAGGAGCAATCACTATTAAAATCGGCTGGAAAGAAGATGACGATTACGGAGGCCTAAGTCCTGAAACTAATACTCCAAAGATTGTAAGAAGATCATCAAAAACTGTATCGGTAATGATGCCTCGATCTATAAGAAAAGATCAAGGGGAATCAGAAAATAATGTTTATTCTACTTTAAGTGATAATTTTGGAACAAGATGCAAGACATTAAATCTTTTTTTATTAGAGCAGAAAAAATTAGAAGATTCGAGACTTATTCTTGATTTCGAACAGAAACAGTTTAAAGTTTCAACAGAAAACAGACCGTCTTTAAAATTCGAAGATCGTAAGGGAGAACTGAAGATTTCTATTATGGATACTGGCTGTGGAATCAGCCAAGAAAATATACCAAAATTATTCCAGAAATTTTCCCAGGTCCATAATGATCCCTCAAAAAGAAAAATTGGAACTGGAATTGGGCTTTGGCTTTGTAAACATATTATTGAAGGCATGAAAGGAAGAATCGAGGTCAAAAGCCAAGAAGAATTCGGATCATCTTTCTTGATTCATATACCCACAAATACATGTGATATGGGCTTGAAATCCTTTACCGGGAGATCTCTTCCTTTTATTCCTTCTGAATATCCACAAGCTCCTGAGGCCGAGAAGGCCAATGAAAAGGTGAAGGCAATAGTCATTGGTAATGAGGGTTACACAATGAAGGTTTTAACGACTTTCCTTGAGAAATGTAATTGTGAAATTGTCTGTGAAACGGACAATGAACTTACCGCGTATGATAGCTTTAAGCAACGAGCTGGGAAGATTGAGCTTATTCTTATTGATTTAGAAACAGCACAATCTGAGGTTAGGATTTGTAGGGCTTTAAGAGAGCTGCAAGAAAGGATGAAGGCTCCAAGGTCTCTGATTATTATTATAGATTCAAAAGGAAGTCAAACTTCAAGGAATAACGTTAAGGAGATAAAGAATTCCTTTTGTGATTATTCTCTTCAGACTCCTTGTTCACTTGATGACATTCGAACAGCAGTTGAACAAGCTAGGCACAGAAAAACCTTTCCTAGTTTTAAACAGACAATTAAGAGAGAAAATAAGAAGAAAAATAAGATATTAGTAATTGACGATGATAGTTTTTGCTTAGATATTGCAAAGAGTTTCTTTGGAGAGGTTAAGATAGAAACTTTGCTTGCGTCAACTAGTTTCCAAGCACTTGAAATCCTTAAGTTAAATTCTGAGGAAATTGGATGTATAATGATTGATTATGAAATGCCTGATCTGAATGGGAAAGAAACAATGCTTTTGATTTGGGAGTTCTGGAAAGCTAATGGAAAAGAATCTGTTCCTATTTACTGCTGTTCTGGAAATACTGGCTTGATTTTTCAAAACTGTATGAAACAAGCTGGATTTTCTGATTTTTATTGTAAACCATTAAATTGGAGAAAAATTCTGACTGATGTTAGAAAACTACTTGATGTTAATATGAATATTACTAATTAATATTTATGGAACGAATACCAATTACTATGACTACTTTTAAGTTACTACTTTTCTATAAGTATGTCTTTTATATTTGTTTATGGGAAGTTATCCGGAACTATGCATTTACTAAAAATTTTAAAGGAATAGTTGACAAGAGTTTAAATTATTTATAAAGGTCTTTATTACTTTTAAAATAAAACTTTAATTACGAAAGTATTTCTTTATAATTTAGATAAGTTTCTCAAAAAAAAGTTCAGTTAATAATTTTTAATCAAAAGGAGTTAAGGTGCTATTTACTTCCATTTGATCTTCTTCTATATTTTAGAGGAATTTCATAAGTCAAATTCCCAAGTCCCAAATATTACTGTAAAGTAAGGACTAAATTTAACTATCTTTTCATTTTCAAAGAGAAAGACTAATAAGACTAATTTCATCCAAATTTTAGTGAACAATAACTATTCTAATCTAGACATAATTAGAAGACAAAGTCTTTATAGAAGTGAGACTTTCTTAACTCAAAACACTGAAAGATTGGAACTAATACACTTGTCGAAATTAATGAATCTCTTAAAACATTAAATTACGACACTAAATTTTGTATTAAAGAAAAAGCGGGAAAAAGGAAATAGAACACAAATGAGGGTTTTTTACCCCAAAAGATCTCAAAGCTTTTTATTAATAAAACTGTGAAAGTTGGAAAATTCCACCTTAAAATTCTCTCTTTTTTGAGGGATTTTTTCGATTTGGTTTGTGAAGCATTTTAATCGTAAATACTTTTTAGTATTGAATAAGAGGCTATAGATTTCGAAATTACCAAACCCTAAAAATAAGAAACCCCAAGCAAATTAAAAACTAAACTAAACGAGGGCCTGTACGTCTTTTCTGAACTTAAGAGATATCCTTTTCGACTGTAAAAAAATTGGGGTAAAGGAAAAAAGATTTATTAGTTATTGACAAAGACTTTGTATGATTTAAGTTTGTTTACTTTTTATTTCGTTTAAACTTGAAACCTAATAATTGGAATAAAGTTCCCTTTTATTGAATGTAACAGTCCGATTTTCAGAAATAAAGTCCGCATTAATTTCTGTTTAATAAATTACCTTTGAGATCTAAATGCTCGAGACCACACCTAATAGCAAAATACGTAATTCCTAGCTCGAATCTAAGCCTCTAATTACCACTTTTTCTACATCTAAGCGCCTCCTAGTAAGAAGAAAGAAAGGCTAGTTTAGGAATGGGACGGAAGACTGCTCTATGAAAGAGGTGAACCTTTACCTGGGTCAGTCAAAAAGGGAGTGGGAGATTTCTCATTCAATTTTTGAGAAAAACTTCCCTGAAAATAGATTACGAAACGAAATTTAAAAAAGAATTGCTGCAGGAAATTAAATTCAGACAGTGCGTCATATTAAATTGATAACCATTGTTTAATATTATATAAATTTTCTAGAGAAAATTCTTTTTATTAAGTTAAATTTTATGGTAAGGGCTACTTCAACTAATTAAGAAAAAAAGGAAGTTATATACAATGAATTTTCCCAATGGAAATCTACTTAGATTCAACCACCAAATTTCTATAATGAAAACAGTTCCTTTGTATAAGAGCTTAGTATTTAATAAAGAAATTGAAGTTCGAGCTTCTTCTTTTTGGACGTCAAAATGCATGAGCAAATACTCAAAAAATAAAAATTTTTAGCTTTGTTAAATTCTTTAAAAATTTAACTTGATTTTATCTTTCTATTGAATCCAGCTCAATTGAACCATTTCTCAATGCCAGAAAATTCCTCTTTTATCTTTGACTCCTCTTCAAGGATCCAAAATCTCCACAAATTCTTTGTCTCAAACCAACAAAAAAGCTTAGGGATTATAGTTTTTACTTTTATCCTCATTTCTTCTCTCGAATTTATCTTGCTTCTCCTTGACTTGTTAAAAAATGAAACCAACCAGTGGTTTCGTCTCACAAAAATCGCTATTGACCTCACTAATTCGATAATCTTAGGATTTTTAGCCAAAACTTTCCCCACTAAAATCTACAAAGCAAAGAATTATCTAGCTTATGTCTGCTTATGGGTTTTTATCCTCAATGAAATAGGGTTTGGATACGCTGAGGCCTTTGATACAGAGAATTTCCACGCAGCTATCAAGACTTTTTTTACTTTGTTAGTCATAAAAGTACTTGTCTTACAAATGATGTGCCTTTTGCTCTCAATAGGAAAGATTTTTCAGCTTATTCCCTTAATATTAATGGGGATTTTGAGCTTAGGCTTTATCGCTCACAACATTACTTCATTAAAATTGTTTATCGAATCTTCTATTTGCTTTACAGCGTTTGTCTTCATGGTTCTAATGATGACTCTAAGAAAAGAATACCTTTATAAAATGATATCTTCAAGCATTGAAGAGGTAACTTTTTGTAAGGATATTATCAAAACAATCCCTATTGGTGTCTTGTTAGTGGACAGGGAATATAAGATCATTTATCAAAATAACCAAATGGCAAACTATTTTGATACTCTTCCTCCTGATATCAGAAGTCCACAAAATTTATTCAGACAATTCAAAGGAGCTGAAATTCCTGAAGAAAGTCTCGCTACTTTGTTTAAAGACGCAATCAACCAAAAATTCGAGGTTCATTATATATTTTTCCTCTTGTAATATTTTTAGGGTGAAGACAATTTCGAGGTTTGTTTAGAAGATGTCCTTGATATCATGTTCAAGAACCATAAAGTCGTAGCTAATGCATTAAGAGGAACTAATCCCTCGGAACCAAATTCCCTACAAAACTCCATAAAATTCTTCATGAAAAATCTTGACACAATGATTCAAGTTAAAGTATATCCAACACATGTTAGACAAAAGGACTGTGCGCTTCTATTATTCCTAGACAGAAATGAAAGAAATGCTCCATTACTCGGAGCATTCGGAGGCGAAGAAAATAATACCCATTATTTATTCCTTGCTTCATTGTCTCACGAACTCCGCACTCCACTTAATAGCGCTTTGGCATTGATACAATCAAGTGTGCAAGAATTAACCATCCCAGAAGAAGTGAAAGAAAAGCTATTGATTCCAGCTTTAACCTCTATACAGATCCTTTCATACAATATAAAGGATATTATAGACTATTCTAAAATGAGCTATGGAGCCTTGGGGCTTAGATTGGAAACTTGTAATGTTCCTGCGCTGGTTGAAAGGATAATGAAGCTTGTCGAGATCCAAGCAAAGAAGAAGAAGATATCGATCCTTTCGAAGATAGATCCTGATGTTCCGCTTGAATGGTGTACCGACCCTGAAAGAGTGTGTCAAACTATTTTAAACCTCTTATCAAATGGACTGAAGTACACATTGAAGGGTTCGATAGTCGTATGTGTAAAATACATGAAAAAACAAGGATTGATAAAAGTCAAAGTTAGTGACACGGGTCTTGGAATCGAATCCAACGAGCTTGTAAAATTACAGAAAAATCTCAAGGATCAAGAACTCTTCTCAAAGAAGATAAACTTACACTCTACAGGCATTGGACTGGGACTTAGTGTTTCAAATCATATATGCGCTGCATTAGGCCATCCAAAATATGACTTCCTAAGAGTGAAGTCAGTCTTTAATAAAGGCTCTGAGTTCACGTTTTATATTGAAAATAAAACAAAGGCCCAAATAATGTCAGTGGAGAGCCCTGGAACCATCGAGACTCACGAGTCTTTATTAACAGACGCTAGTAATTTCAGATTGAAAGGAAACTTTACAAAGACAAATCATAAATACGCAACAAGAAAAGGAAGTATTTTCTCCCCATTCAGATCGGGTAAGACTATGAAAGACTTTCCAAGTAAAGAACCTGAAATTTCTGATGGGAAGCTTGAAGAATCTTCGGATGATAGTAGTGATTCATCGCCTTCTTTATATGCGAATACAACGCTTTTAACTCATCAGTATCTGAGCTTTGAAAGCACGAAAAATAAATTGACTTTAAATACAGAAAATCCAGTAAGACAACACAGTCCATTGCTGAGAGAAGTGAAGATTTTCAATGAAGGCAAAGCGAAAAATTCCAGGATAAATCGAGTTTTAATTGTGGATGATGATAGCTTTAATATACTTTCTCTTGAACTTATCTTCAAAAAACTAAGGATTCCTCATGATCATGCCTATAATGGAAAAGAAGCTATTGAAAAAGTACTCGCGAATAAATATGATCTTATTATGATGGATTGCAACATGCCTGTGATGGACGGATGGGAAGCTACGAAGCATATTTTAAAGTTGATTTCGGAAGGAAAAGTGAAGAATTTGGTAATAGTGGCATGTACAGCTTTTGAGGACGCAGAGAATTTAATGAAATGTGTTGATGCTGGTATGAAGTATATAATTCAGAAACCAGTGAATATTGATAAACTATCTGATCTTCTGAAAAAGTTTATTTCAGATTAGATTTCTTTTCAGATTTCAAAAACAAAAAGTAATAAAGTCTTTTCGTGATAGTTATGAATAATGATTATCATGAAATATATTTTTTTTTAATCTTATTTTCTTTTATGCCTTTATTAAATGATTTTATTTTTTTATTATTGTTAGATTTATCGTAATAAAATATGGTGAAATATAGTGTAAAAAGAAGTTTTTTGCACTGGCTTTATAGAGTGAATCTTTAAGTAAATATAGAAAGTATTATCTTTTATTATATAGATTATAAAAAAATTATTCGTATTTGTTCTAAAATTTTATTTCTAGCGCGAAATTGTTAAAAACTGTTCCTTGTTTTAGGTTCTATTTTTTTAATACTTTACTTCTCTTTTTATTCTCACTGTTAAACAAACAAACCCCATTCTAAAAAGAATCCTTAGTGCGCCAGTGATTAACAATGAATGCTCAAAATAACATGTAAAGTGGGGGAGTTGTTTACCTCTTCATTCCTTTAGGAAATTAATAATAAAACCTCGTAAATTGCCAGATTTTATTGATATTGTCAAAAGTATTAATAAAAAATTATTATTTTTTTTTTATTAGCCATAGATTGGTATTAAAGTACTTTATTCATAACGTGAGTCCATAAATCTCTTTTTCCTATTGAAAGTTTCTATTTTTAATTATTACCCTCTTTTTCTAAAAACAGCTCTCAAATACCAAAAACTAAATCCCTCTTTTCAAAGTAATAAAACAGTAACGTCTTTTTTATGAATTTTCCCTCGCTTTCTAGTCAATTTTTATATGAATTTAATTATTAATCGTGCTTTGTGAAAGCCAAAGCTTTTTACCCTTCAAGGAGAGAAACCTAATACAGTTCTCTTCATTTTAACAAATAATTAAAGTTATCCAAACACTTACTATCACTTTTATTTCCAATTATTAAAGTTATTTTCCATCTTTTACTTTCATTACAATAAATAAATCTTTAAGCTCTCCAATAAAGATAATTTTATCACAAAAATAGTCCAAATGGGAAACTGCGGAGGAGGTGACGCCGATCGTCGAACTGGCAGCTCTCTGAACATCAGAGGCGGCAATAATGGTAAAGGAGGACCCAATTCCAGAACTAAAAGCTCAGAATGCAAAGTCCTTATGTTAGGAGACGCATATGTAGGAAAAACCAGTGTTACAATGCGTTATGCTAAAAACGAATTTAAAGAGGGTTATAATAATACGATAGGAGCTCAGTTCCAGCAGCCAAGGATCACTTTGAAAAATGGAAATGTCCTTAAACTAAATTTATGGGATACAGCAGGAGAAGAAAAGTTTAGAAGCATGATTTCGATGTACTATAAGGAAGCTAAAGGTGTTGTTATAGTATATGATATAGGACGCAGAGAGACATTTGAGAATGTTAAAAATTGGTTGGTAACTTTGTCTGAACATATAAAGATGGAAGATGCTATATTATATTTAGTGGGAAACAAAAAGGACTTGAGTCCTTCAGAAAAAAGGGTTGAGGCTGAAATGGCCAAGACTTTTGCTCAAAGTAATGGGATGCGTTTTGGAGAAGTCAGTGCTAAGACAGGAGATGGTATTAAAGAAGTTTTCAACACTTTAGCAGAAGATCTTTCAAAGAAATTTGGTTATTAGTAATAAATATGAAGAGGTATGTTGGATGCATGCATAATAAACCCAGCGTTATATATATATTTTACATATGTTTGTAGATATTTTTTATTTAAAGCTGGTTTTCTAATTGTATAATCTTTTGTTGGTCAAAAGGAATTACAACCTACTCTCTTCATATTGCATGTTACCCAGAGAATCAAGTCATTGAATTTTTGTTTTCAATAGAAAAAGTTCCACAAAGTTCAAAGTCAACAAGAAATTTTTCATTTAGTTTTTGCGGGTGCTATTATGTTTATTTTTTTATTCTATGAGAGACTATAACTAAAAATTCTAAAACTTTTTTTATCAAAGCTTAAAAAAGTTTTTTCATAAAAATTAACTTTCTTGTGAAGGGTGCATTTTCTCTTTGACATTTTTCTTTATGAAATTGAGAAAATCGTTTTATTTCTCTTTTGAAACGAATTATCAAAGATATTAAAAAAGTCATATTTTTTATTGTTTGCATCCAATAACAACAGTCCAAAAAAAGACAAATAATTAGCATTAAACTCATGGGCTTCTTTCCTAAACTCTAACGTGTTCTTAAAAATAAAAATTTTTCATTTTTTTCTATCTAACGTTCGCTTTTTAATGTGAGATTCTCAAAAAGATTTATTAATAATCATCTGGATTTAGGCTTGGTTTTATGAGAAAATCATTAGTCTTTTAATTAATAATTTGTAACTTTCAATCTCTTTACAATAAAAAATCCCTTCAACATGCAAGCTTCTTTTCCTGGACCTAAATTTGCCGTCATTGACAAGAAAACCGAAACTGGACATCAAACAAGCCCATTCAAGGCTCCTGTAAAAAAAGACTACACAAGTCTCCTCAACATCAGCACTAAATTCAATGGTCTTGGAGGAAGTACCTTATCAAACCTTCTCCACATTAAACCTGAATAGATTCCTCTTCTCTTGCTTTCAAAAAACAAAAAGAACTGACCAAGCCCAAGAAAACTGGAGTTTACTCACCTGTCAAGTAAAAACCCCCTCATTCTCTTTTTAACTTCCAAAGAGCCATCGAGTCCACTTTATTCAAGAAATATTACGATAGAGGAGATCTTCCAATTGCTGTGAATTCCCAAGGAGCTCATAGAAAGGTAATTCTTTGTATTAGGTCCTTATTTAGACAAAATAGGTTCAATGGAAACTTGAACCCGAATTACTTGACTATCATCTTTATTTGCCCATTTTCTTTGAAGGTCTCAGAGAGACTGAGGAACCTTATAAGTTCTTGGCGTTCCAAGGTTGTGATGAACTTTTGGAAAGAGGTGGATCAAAGATTTTGCCAGTTCTTCCTCAATTGATTATCCCCATTAAGAAGGCTTTGTCCACAAAGAGACACGATATTCTTTGTGTTACTTTCAAAAAGCTACAAAAATTAGTTTTGGCAAATGAAATGATTGGAGAAGCTTTGGTACCTTATTACAGACAAATCCTACCTGTATTCAATTTATTCAGACACAAGAAAAGTAATAGAAAAGTTATGTTTGTTTTTAATAGAATTTAGTGAATATTGGAGACAAGATCGACTACTCTCAACAAAAGAATGAGACCTTGGGTGATTTGATCCAAGAGACTTTGGAGATATTTGAGAAACATGGTGGTGAAGATGCTTATATTAATATTAAATATATGATCCCAACTTATGAAAGTTGCATGTTCTAAATATGTTTTTTTTTATTCTCTATTTCCTTTGATATCATCGAGAAAAGTATTTTTTTATGGATCAGTATAAAGTTGTAATAAACGCTTGCTTATCGAATAATAATTACTGAAAAATCTTTCATATTTTGTTTATGATTTATGGAAAATGAATTTTTCAAAACATAAGAAACATATTTTTATTCAATACAATTATCATCACCATTCTCATTTTTGAGAATTCTATGAAAATAAAATATTATATATATTATGACTATTCCTTGAATATTACATAAAAAAGATATTTTAATAAATAACATATTAAGCTACTCTTTCAGGACCTTTACTTTTGTCAATTGATGTCATCTCAGTTTCAACAATAGTTTGATTACTCATAAAAGATGCCTGAGTATCCTTTGTAGGACTTTCCACATCATTTCCACCATAAGCCGCTTGAATCCTCAGTTTTTCTTTCCTTGGATTTCTTCATAAACTTAATATTATATCTTAAAAGGAATTTTACATAACAAGGACATCAATTAACCAATCATCAAGAAGCCCAAATCTAACCTTGATTCTATTCCATAGATAATGTGAGCTTGTATCAACATTATTTTCAACTTTTTCTATTTTATTTAAGCTCATTATTTGCATTAAACTCACCTGATTCAGCTTGAGGTTTTTCTTTAACATCATAATACTCCATCAAAGGAACAAGAACGCTTCCAAGCAAAAATGTCTATATAATATTTAAACAATGGGATCAGGCCTCATTTACTGTGAGTCCAGCATAGACAAGGGTTATTGTAAGCATTATGGATCCTGCTCCAGACGAAGAGAAAGCGTTTGATGCGCTAATTGCAAGTGCAAAAGCTAAATATTAATATATAAAACCTTGGAAATATTATTACACATCGCTCCTCTGAAGCCTGCGTGAGCAATTACTGCTCTGAAGTTATCTGTGATTTTATTATTATGTCTGAATTTATTCAATAGCCAGCTAACGATATAAACTTGACTGAATCGAGAAACTGTTATGATTAGAACGCACAGGATAAAGAAAACCCATCCAAGTCCGCTTCGATAAAATAAGGTTTTTCAAAATTAAAAGACTCACGTCATATTATGATTAAAACTGAAAAACCCGATTCCAATAAACATCCACGTAAGATTTTCAAAATTCGAGCTGAGGACATGATAAAGATTTTGAGTTAGCTATTGCTTTTTTCAAGAGAATTTTATATGATATTTCTTACTTTTCTAGCTTGAGTGGTTAGGTTAGGAAGAGCGTATTTATTGATGGCAATCCCACAAAATAGAATTGTTACTATACCTGACATTCCAAAACCCTTGATGAATATTTAATTGAAATAAAAGGGTTTATTACTTCCCCAATTAGATAGGAAACCCATGGAGCGATAATCATGAGAGAAAGCTCACTTCCTTGATTAAGGGAACGACCCTCAAGTCCTTCTACAAATCCCAGATCAACGGCAAAGTACTTTTTCAGGATCTTTAATACATAAATTTATTGGGGACTTGAAGATTATTACGATGGAACAACCTATGCCAATAGCAATTCCAAGAAGCGTTGATCCAAGTAAAATCAAGAAGAATTTTCCAATTGGATCAAAGAAGCTTGTATGTGTGGTTTCGGTCGCGATATGCACAAATGTACTATTAAGATAACATAGGAAGAAATTGGGTAAATATACTTATAAGAAGTGATAGAAATTGCATCGTTTAGAATACTCTCTCCAAAAATCAAGCTATACAACATCTTATCGGCACTAAGTGTTTTAAAGCCAGCCAAAACGCTCACTAATAGGTTTATATTAAGCTAGGTTTTTACTTTACCGGCATCTGTAGCTGAAATTAATGAGCCGAATGCGAAGCATTCTAAAAGAGAAAAACCCTAATTATTTTTCTTTAATATTAAAGGTGTGAATTACATTAACAGATAAGAGGTTGGCTACAAAATATACTCCAAAAGCTGTAAGGATCATAGCAATAAGAGTTCCAAAGATCGCAAACATTAATATACTTCCGATATTCTTGAAGAAACTCTCCTTTTTATGTTACTATGAGCGTCTAAG
>Ga0182742_1004775_pt1 | contig 11969 bp, 9 predicted proteins | sample eDN5th37CBELigMG_FD_128880 | JGI IMG/M metagenome (GOLD analysis project Ga0182742, IMG submission 128880) | Enriched Miracle-Growth compost microbial communities from Emeryville, California, USA - eDNA 5th pass 37_C BE-Lig MG (version 2)... ... | reverse complement strand
GGAAGTAGTTCTGGAGGGTGATCGTGGCGAGGGTCTGGTTCTCCTCCTTGATCTTCACCCCCTCCTTGGCCTCCACCGCCTGGTGCAGGCCTTCGGACCACCGCCGGCCCTCGAGGATCCGGCCGGTGAACTCGTCGACGATCTTCACCTCGCCGTGCTGGACGATGTAGTCCTTGTCTCGCTTGTAGAGCTCCTTGGCCCGCAGCGCGGCCTGCAGCTGGTGGACGAGGTTCTGCGCGACGGCGTCGTAGAGGTTGTCGATGCCGAGGGCCCGCTCGACCTTCTCGATGCCCTCCTCGGTGGGCGACACGGCCCGCTTCTCCTCGTCGACCTCGTAGTCGACGTCACGCTGGAGGCCGCGCACGATGGAGGCGAAGCGGTAGTAGAGCTTGGCGGCGTCGGCGACCCGGCCGCTGATGATGAGCGGCGTGCGGGCCTCGTCGATGAGGATCGAGTCGACCTCGTCGACGATGGCGTAGACGTGGCCCCGCTGCACCTTGGCCGCCTGGCTGGTGGCCATGTTGTCGCGGAGGTAGTCGAAGCCGAACTCGTTGTTGGTGCCGTAGGTGATGTCGCAGGCGTACTGGGCCCGCTTGGCGTCGGGCGAGAAGTTCGGGTCGGGCACCACGAGGCCGATCGACAGCCCGAGCCAGCGGTGCACCTGGCCCATCCACTCGGCGTCGCGCCGGGCCAGGTAGTCGTTCACCGTGATGATGTGCATGCCCCGACCGGAGAGGCCGTTCAGGTAGGCCGGGAGGGTGGAGACCAGCGTCTTGCCCTCGCCGGTCTTCATCTCGGCCACCCACCCGAAGTGGAGGGCGGCGCCGCCCATCAGCTGCACGTCGTAGTGGCGCTGGCCGATGACCCGGCTGGCGGCCTCACGGACGACGGCGAAGGCCTCGATCAGCAGGTCGTCGAGGTCCTCGCCCCGGTCGAGCCGCTGGCGGAACTCCCCCGTCTTGGCCCGGAGGGCGTCGTCGGACAGGGCCGCCATCTCCGGCTCCAGGGCGTTGATGTCGGGCACGAGCCCGGCCAGCGCCTTGAGACGCTTGCCCTCGCCGGCGCGGAGGATCCTGTCGAACAGCCCCATGGCGGTCGATCGTACCGGCCGGGTCCCGAGGGCCCGCCGTCGGCACCCGCCCACGGGCCGTCACCGTCGGTCGCGGCGGATCACGGCGGGTCACGGCGGGTCACGGCCGGTCAGGGGTGTCGGCGCCTCGGCCCGGGCCACCACCACGGCCCGCACCTCACACGCGCCCGCCCCCCGCAGGGCCACGGCGGCGGCCCTGAGCGTGGCCCCCGTGGTGGTGACGTCGTCGACGACCAGCACCCGGCCGGGTGCGGCGCGCACCGCCTCGAAGCGCGGCCCGGCGAGGCGCTCCCCGCGGGACCGGCCCTCCTGCGCAGGGCCCGGCAGGCGCACCAGGAGCCGGCGGCACGGCCGCCTGAGGCGCCGGGCCACGGCCCGGGCCAGCACCTGGGCGTGGTCGTGGCCCCGGCGCCGGCGGCGGGCCGGGGCGGTGGGCGCCCAGGTGACGACGTCGATCGCGCCCGCGGGCACCCGGGCGGCCATGGCGTCGGCCAGCGGCCCCGCCAGGCCCCGGCCCCGACGCCGCTTGAAGGCCACCAGCAACCGGGCCGCGGCGCGGGTGTAGGCCAGCACCGCCACGCAGGCGTCGACCCCGGGAGGCGGCGCAGCCGGCGGCGCCGGCGCCAGCGCGGCGGCGCACGCCCGGCACGGCGCCGGACCGGGGGTGCGACAGGCCGGGCAGCGGGACGGGAGCAGCACGCCCGCCACCGTACGGATGGGGTGTGTCGGAGTTCCCCGGGCGCCACCGGCCCGGCGAGCTCAGTACCTGTAGTGCTCGGCCTTGTAGGGGCCCTCGAGCGGCACGCCGAGGTACTCGGCCTGCGTCTCGGTCAGCGGGGTGAGCTTCACGCCGAGGGCGTCGAGGTGCAGGCGGGCGACCAGCTCGTCGAGCTTGCGGGGCAGGACGTACACGCCGATGGGGTACTCGTCGGTCCGGGTGAACAGCTCCACCTGGGCCAGCACCTGGTTGGTGAACGAGCACGACATCACGAAGCTCGGGTGGCCCGTGGCGCACCCCAGGTTCACCAACCGGCCCTCCGCCAGCACGATGATCGAGTGGCCGTCGGGGAAGGTCCACAGGTCGACCTGCGGCTTGATCTGCTCCTTGCGGATGCCCGGGAAGCGGGCCAGCCCGGCCATGTCGATCTCGGTGTCGAAGTGCCCGATGTTGCAGACGATGGCGTTGTGCTTCATGCGGGCCATGTGGTCGACGGTGATGACGCTCTCGTTGCCCGTGGCCGTGACGACGATGTCGACCTTGTCGATGACGTCGTCGAGGGTGGTGACCTCGAGGCCCTCCATGGCCGCCTGGAGCGCGTTGATCGGGTCGATCTCGGTGACGATCACCCGGGCGCCCTGGCCCCGCAGCGACTGCACGCAGCCCTTGCCCACGTCGCCGTAGCCGCACACCACCGCGGTCTTGCCGCCGATCATCACGTCGGTGGCCCGGGCGATGCCGTCGATGAGGGAGTGCCGGCAGCCGTAGAGGTTGTCGAACTTCGACTTGGTCACCGAGTCGTTGACGTTGATCGCCGGGAACATCAGCGTCCCCTGCGCGTGCATCTGGTAGAGCCGGTGCACGCCGGTGGTCGTCTCCTCGGTGACGCCCTTGATGCCGGCCGCCATGCGGGTCCACTTGGTGGGGTCCTCGCGCAGCGTCTTGGCCAGCAGCGACAGCACGACACCGAACTCGGCCGAGCCGGCCGTCTCGGGCTCGGGCACCTCGCCGAGGCGCTCGAACTCGACCCCCTTGTGCACGAGCAGCGTGGCATCGCCTCCGTCGTCGAGGATCATGTTCGGGCCGTCGGCGCCGGGCCACGTCATCATCTGCTCGGTGCACCACCAGTACTCCTCGAGCGTCTCGCCCTTCCAGGCGAACACGGGGATGCCCTGGGGGTCGTCGGGGGTGCCGTTCGGACCCACGGCCACGGCCGCGGCGGCGTGGTCCTGCGTGGAGAAGATGTTGCAGCTCGCCCAGCGCACCTCGGCGCCGAGCTCCACCAGCGTCTCGATCAGCACCGCCGTCTGGATGGTCATGTGCAGCGACCCGGAGATGCGGGCGCCGGCCAGCGGCTTGCGGGGGCCGTACTCGGCCCGCAGGGCCCGCAGCCCGGGCATCTCGTGCTCGGCGAGGTGGATCTCCTTGCGGCCGAAGGGCGCGAGCGACAGGTCGGCCACGCGGAAGTCGCGTCGGGCGCGGGGTTCGGTTGCGGTCATGGGGGCTGCCTCCAGAGGGGGACGGGCCGACGAGCGGGCGGCGGTCAGCCCGCGAGCGCGGCCTTCAACGCGTCGAGAGCAGGGATGGGGCCCGGGTCGACCCCGAGCTCGGCGGCCAGGTGGAGCGACACCACGTCGCCCTGCAGCACGAGATCGAACAGCTGGGCGAGCGGACCGTCGCCCCCGGCCCGCACCTCCTCCACCAGGCCCATGGCGGCCTGGAAGGCGGGGCGCACGAGCTCGAAGCGGCGGGCCACCTGCGGGTGCTCGTCGTCGTGGCGGAGCTGGACCAGGGCCAGCAGCTCGCGGGTGCGGGCGTCGAGCGGTCCGGTGCCCTGCAGCTCGTTGTGGGAGAGCTCGGGGATCCGGTTGGCCCACGAGGGCACCTTGGCGTTCTCGTTGAACTGCGCCTTCCAGCGGGTCGCGGCGGCGGCGCCCACGGGGCCTCCGCCGTGCACGACCGGCACCCGCCCGGCGAGGCGGGCCGCCAGGTCGCGGGCCCAGCCCCCGGCCGGCGAGGCCAGCTCGTCGCGGCGGCGACGCAGCTGCTCCTGGGCGCCGCGCAGGTACTGCCGGGCGCCGGGGTACAGGCCGGCCTCCTCCAGCACCACGAGGACGGGCACCGACACCGCGCCGATGGCCGCCCGGGGCATCGGGATCGGGGGCAGGGGGATCACCGGCGCACCCCAGCCGTGGGCCGCGCCCTCCAGCGCGCCCCCGCTGCACACCGCCACCACGTGCGCCCCGGCCAATGCCGCCTCGGTGGCGGCCTCGATGGTCTCCTCGGTGTTGCCCGACACCGACACCGCGAGGACGAGCGAGTCGGGCCCGACGCAGCCGGGCAGCTCGTACTCCTTCACCACCAGCACGGGCACCGGCAGGAACGGGGCAGCGACCGCGGCCACGACGTCGCCGGCGATGCCGCTGCCGCCCATGCCGAGCACCACCACGTGGCCGATCTCGTCGTGGCTCGGGAGCCCGGCGACGCCGTCGTCGAGCGCGGCCAGCGCGTCGCCGACCTGCTCGGGGAGCCCCATGGTGAGCTCCCACATCCCGACCGTGTCGAGGCTGTGGGGCGTCACGGCTCGAAGGTGGGGCGGATCCCGTCGGCGGCGGCCTTGGCCATGAGCCGCTCGTGCTCCTCGGCGCCGACGGCCTCCGCCTCGTCGATCAGCATGATCGGGATGTCGTCGCGGATGGCGTAGCGCCGCTGCAGGCGCGGGTTGTAGAGGCAGTCCTCGTCGGGGAAGTAGAGCAGCGGGCCCTTGTCCTCGGGGCAGGCCAGGATCTCGAGCAGCATCGGGTCGAGGGCCACGTGTCCTCCTCAGGCTCCGGTGACGAGCTCGAGCACCTCGGCCACGTGCACCTGGCACTCCTCGGGGGTGCGGGCCTCGAGGTTGAGGCGCAGCAGCGGCTCGGTGTTCGACGGGCGCAGGTTGAACCACCAGTCGCCGAGGTCGACGGTGAGGCCGTCGAGGCGGTCCTGGGCGTCGGGCGGGAAGTGGGAGGCGACGACCTCGATGACCGCCTTCGGGTCGCTCACCCGGGTGTTGATCTCGCCGGAGTCGGCGTAGCGCTCGATCGGCCGGCGCAACTCCGACAGCGGCTGCCCGGCGAGGCACATCTGCTCGAGCACGCTGACTGCCGCGATGAGCCCGGAGTCGGCCCGGTAGTTGTCGCGGAAGTAGTAGTGCGCCGAGTGCTCGCCGCCGAAGGCCGCGCCCGTCTCGGCCATGACCGCCTTGATGAACGAGTGGCCGACGCGCGTGCGGATCGGTTCGCCGCCGTGCTCGCGGATGATCTCGGGCACCGCTTTCGAGCAGATCAGGTTGTGCACGATCTTGGCGCCGGGGTAGCGCCCGAGGACCTTGGTGGCCAGCAGCGCGGTGGTGGTGGACCCCGACAGGCCGCGGCCCTGCTCGTCGACCAGGAAGACGCGATCGGCGTCGCCGTCGAAGGCCAGGCCGACGTCGGCCCCCGTGGCCAGCACCCGCGCCTGGAGGTCGCGCTGGTTCTCGGGCTGGATCGGGTCGGCGGGGTGGTTGGGGAAGGTGCCGTCGAGCTCCGGGTAGAGGATCTCCAGCTCGAACGGCAGGCCGGCGAACACGGCCGGCACCACGAGGCCGCCCATGCCGTTGGCGGTGTCGGCCACCACCTTCAGCGGGCGCAGGGCGTGCCCGTCGACGAAGGACCGGACGTGCTCCGCGAAGGCCCCCAGCATGTCGAGCTGCTCGTAGCCGCCCTTGGCCCCGGCCGCTCCCCCGTCGTCGCGCCCGTCGAGCAGCGCCTGGGCGCCGGCCTTGATCTGCGCGAGCCCGCTCTCCTCCCCCACGGGCCGGGCGCCGGACAGGCACAGCTTGATCCCGTTGTACTGCGACGGGTTGTGCGAGGCCGTGAACATGGCCGCGGGGAGGTCGAGCCGACCGCTGGCGAAGTAGACGAGGTCGGTGGAGGCCAGGCCGAGGTCGACCACGTCGACCCCCTGGCTGCGCACCCCGTCGGCGAAGGCGCCCGACAGCTCCACGCCCGAGGGCCGCATGTCGCGGGCGATGAGCATCCGCGGCGCCCCGGCGAACCGGGCGAAGCTGACGCCGAGGGCGTGGCAGGTGGCGGCGTCGAGCTGATCGGGGACGGTGCCCCGGATGTCGTACGCCTTGACGATGGCGTCGAGGGTGGTCATGGCACCGGCGACTCTAGGGGATGGCCTTGCCGCCGTCGGGCGGGTCGTCCCACTCCGGGCTGCCCAGCACGCGGCTCAACTGCTCCCAGACCTCGTCGTCGATGACGTCCTCGTCGGGGACCTCGTCGGGCTCCCCTGGCTCGTCCCAGTCGAAGAGCGGCCCCACCGACCCGGGCCCGCGGTCGTCGCGGGGGGCGGGCTCGCGCAGCGGCGGCATGGTCATCGGGCCCCGCCGCCACAGGAGCACGAGGCCCACGAGGCCCAGCCCGGTCATGCTGTAGGCGACGAGGTCGACGGGGGTGCGCCCGTACTGGAGGGTGACCTCGTCGTCGGTGGGCACGACCACCATCAGGTTGGGCGCCAGGCGGTAGGGGCCGTCGGCGCCCTCGGCCCGCCAGTTCGGGAAGTACGACGCCCTCACCACCACCGGCACGCCCGGCTGGTCGACCCGGAACGAGATGGTGTCGGTGTCGGTGCGGATGTCGGTGACCGTGACGGGCGGCTGCGTGCGGAGCTCGGGCGTCTCGCCGGGCGCGACGCGCTGCCACCCGTCGGGGCCCGACGCCGACCGCGGCACCTGGTCGACGCCGTCGATGTCGGTGAAGCGCTCGACCGCCACGTCGAGCCACTTGGAGCGATCGTGCTGCACGCCCTCCACCACCGCGGGCTCGTACGGCAGCCCTTCGACGAGGGCCGCGCCCTCCACCTCATAGATGTGCCACGGCCCGCTGGTGCCGATCGGCACGAGGTCGGGGTGCTCGTCGGCCTGGGCGACGATCGACGGGCTGAAGGCCAGGTAGTAGCGGATGCCGAGCTGCTGCAGGTAGTGCACGCCCCGGTCGACGTCGCCGTTCACGTAGGGCAGCCGGCGCACCGGGTTGGACGACTGCGCCGACAGGGCGGCCGCCGACAGGAAGTGGTACGGCGTGGTGGCCGAGGCCTCGAAGAACAGGCCCTCGGAGGAGCCGATGCAGCCGTCGGTCCAGAAGGGCAGCAGCATGAGCGCCATCGGCGTGCCGTAGCTGTTGGTGGCGTTGTTGTTCTCCCAGAGGGCGGTGCCGCACCCGCGCGTCTCGCCGATGGCGGCCATGGTGGTGACCACGTCGCGGTACTCGCCGTAGTGGTCCTTGCCCTCGTAGCCCGTGTAGTTCCAGCGGGCCCAGTCGTCGACCACCGCCGCCCGCTCGCTGGAGAACGGACCCCAGTGGTACACCCACTTGGTCGTGTCGCCCTCGGTCTCGACGGTGACCTTGCCGCCGGGCAGCCAGCGCATCCCCATGCCGACGATGCCCATCACGACCACCGCGGCGAGGGCGGGCACGACCAGCGCCCCGTAGGTGACCAGCTGCGGCCGGCGCCGCCACAACGACAGCGCCCACAGGGCGAGCTCGCCGACGCCCATCAGCGCCAGGAGGTAGCGGCACAGGTAGAGGAAGGGCAGCAGCCGGGCGTTCCACAGGTGGCCCTGCGGCCAGTAGCGGGCCCAGATGGCGTAGCCGATCGCCATGACGCCGAGGAAGACGCCGAGGCGACGGTGGTGCACCAGCGCGCCGACGAACCCCGCGAGGGCCAACCCGAGCAGGAGCACGTCGGCGCCGAACTGGCCGGGGAAGAACATGTCGACGTAGGTGGTGACCTTCTCGTAGGCCATGTCGGTCATGTAGGTCTGGCGCCACCAGAAGGGCAGCATCCAGAAGGCCACGAGCAGGCCGACGACCGGCGCGATGGTGAGCAGGTACCGGAAGCGGTGCCGGTCGGCGTGCAGCAGGAACATCACCGCCGTGCCGGCCAGCGCGAAGAACGACACGATCAGGTGGCACAGCGCGCAGAGGGCCAGCAGCCCGGCGGTGAGCGCCCGGTGCCGCCCGGTCCGCAACCCGTGGGCCAGCACGCCGAGGTAGAGCAGCGCCAGCGACAGCGCGATGGAGAAGGAGAACTCCCCCGCCATCGTCGAGGCGATGTTCCCGCCGTAGATCGTGAAGTTCTCGTCGAACAGGAAGAGCGTGGCGCCCGCGGCCAGGAGCGGCGGGAACGGGAAGCGGAGGCCGGCCAGCTTCCCCATGGCCCACGCCGCGATGGGCAGCGTGGCGATGCCCATCACCGACACCAGCTTCAGCGCGATGCCGTAGGGCAGGACGACGTCGAACAGGATCACCGCCAGGGCGGGGATCACCATGTAGAAGTGGTACGCGGGGAACCCGAGGTACCAGTCGGGCGACCAGCCCGACAGCCGGAACTTGGGCAGCAGGTGGTCGCGCAGGAAGGCGGGGCCCCACACGTGGGCGCCCATGTCGCCGCCGGTCGGGGTGGTGTCGCGCAGGATCAGCGACGGGCTGAGCTGGACGAGCGTGAAGACGACCAGCGCGCCGACGACGACGAGCGTCACCCAGCTCGACGGGTCGACGGCCCGCAGCCGGGTCAGCAGCGCCTCGGGCCGGCGAGGCCCCTCGTCGCCGGGCCGCGCCTGGGTGACGACCGAGCGGGCGCCGCCGGGGGTCTCGTCGAGGTGGTCGTCGACGACGTCCGCCATGCGTCCCATGCTGGCAGAACAGGCCGCGCCTCAGGTGGGCAGCGAGCGGAGGCCACGGATGGCCGGAGCGAAGCTTTGTCACGTCGCCAGCAGGATCACCACCGTCACGGCGTTGAAGCCGGCGTGGGCCAGGATGGGGGCACCCAGGGCGCCGGTGCGCTGCGCCAGGTGGCCCGCCACGAGGCCGAAGAGGAACAGGGCCGGGGTCTGGATGCCCTGGAGGTGGAACAGGGCGAAGGCGGCGGCGCTCAGCACGAGCGCCACCCGCGGCGAGAAGCGGTGCTCGAGCGAGCGCAGCACCAGCCCGCGGAAGAACAGCTCCTCCACCACGGGTGCGCCGATCACGACCACGGCGGCCAGCACCAGCACGCCCCAACCGGTGGCCCGGTCGGTGAGCTCGCGGGCCGGCCCCTCCACGTCCTGGTCGCCGAACAGCCACAGGATCGGCGCGTAGAGCAGCGGCACCACCGGGAACTGGGTGAGGGCGCCCACCGGGAAGCCGAACCAGTCGTCGCGGCGGAGCCGGAGCCCGAAGTCGCGGCCCAGGTCGCCGGTGCCCTTGCGCCGGGAGGCGAGGACCACCGCGCCGACGAGCCCGCCCCAGAACGGGATCTGGAGCACGCCCACCAGCCAGAGCGGGGCGTCGTCGCTGTCGTAGCCGGTGGCCGCGTAGAGGGCCGCGGCGACGGGCAGGGCCAGCACGTAGCCGGCCAGGATCCCGCCGAGGGCGTCGCCGAGGCCCCAGCGGCCGGTGCCGGCCGGCGGGACGGCGCTGGTGCTCAACCGACGAGCGACTCGGGCTCTCGGTAGCGCGGCCCGCCTCGGAGGTCTTCGAGGCACCAGCCCACCGGCACCCCGACGCTGGCGTGGCGCTCGCACAGGTCGTAGCGCGACGGCTCGCGTTCGGCGGCGAGGGCGTGGACCCAGACGGTGCGCCGGCCGTAGTGGTACGACAACGTGGCCGACGCCACGTCGCGGCAACCCGGCCGGGCGCACAGGCGTTCCATGGCGGCGCAGCGTACCGGCGGGTCACCTCGAGGACGCGGACGGTGCGCTCCCGCAGGTCCGTGCGGGTGACCTTGGCCGTAGCATGGCTCCATGAGCCAGCTCCCCCCTCCGCCGCCCCCGCCGCCCCCTTCGGGTCGCGGTCAGGGCGACAAGGGCCCCGTCCAGCCGCCGCGCGGCCGGGGACCCGCCCGGCCCGGTCAGGGTTGGCCGCGCTGGACCGTCTGGATCCTGCTCGCGGTGCTCGCCGGCGTGCTCCTCGTGCCCTCGCTCCTGTCGAGCTCCGACGGCGAGGACATCACCTACTCGCAGTTCATCGAACGGGTGCGGGCCGGCGAGGTCAGCAAGATCACGTACAACAACGACACCGGGGCGATCGACGGTGAGCTGAAGAACGGGGAGAGCTTCAACACCACCGGGTACGTGCCGCTGTCCGACGCCGACCAGGCCCTGCTGGAGGAGCAGGGGGTCGACGTGCGGCCGCGCACGCCGCAGCCGAGCTTCCTGGGGAGCTGGCTGCCGCTGATCCTGCCGGTCGTGATCATCGTCGGCGCGCTGATCTGGATGCAGCGCCGCGCCGCGGGCCAGATGGGCAACGTGATGTCGATCGGCCGGTCGCGGGCCAAGACCTACTCGGCCGACAAGCCCACGACCACCTTCGCCGACGTGGCCGGCTACGAGGGCGTGAAGCAGGAGATCCGCGAGGTCGTCGACTTCCTGAAGAACCCCGAGCGCTTCCGCGACATCGGCGCCCGCATCCCGAAGGGCGTGCTGCTGGTCGGCCCGCCCGGCACCGGCAAGACCCTCATCGCCCGAGCGGTGGCCGGCGAGGCCGGCGTGCCCTTCCTGTCGGTGAGCGGCTCCGACTTCATGGAGATGTTCGTCGGCGTGGGCGCCAGCCGGGTGCGTGACCTGTTCGGCCAGGCCCGCAAGCTCGGCCGGGCGATCATCTTCGTCGACGAGATCGACTCCATCGGCCGCAAGCGCGGCGCCGGCCTCGGCGGCGGCCACGACGAGCGGGAGCAGACGCTCAACCAGATGCTCTCGGAGATGGACGGCTTCGAGCCGAGCGAGGGCATCGTGATGATGGCGGCCACCAACCGGCCCGACATCCTCGACCCGGCCCTGCTCCGCCCGGGCCGCTTCGACCGCCAGGTCATCGTGCCGTTGCCGGAGTTCGAGGAGCGCCTGGCCATCCTCAAGGTCCACGTGCGCGGCAAGAAGCTCGGCCCCGACGTCGATCTCGAGACGATGGCCAAGGGCACGCCGGGCATGAGCGGCGCCGACCTGTCGAACCTCGTCAACGAGGCGGCCCTGTTCGCGGTGCGCCGCGGCTCGAAGATGATCGAGCGGATCGACTTCGAGTCGGCCCGCGACCGGGTGATGATGGGCGCCCGGCGCGACTCGATGGCCCTGTCGAACGACGAGAAGCGCATCGTGGCCTACCACGAGGGCGGCCACGCGGTGCTGGCCGCGGTGCTGCCGCACGCCGACCCGCTGCACAAGGTCACGATCCTGCCCACGGGCATGGCCCTCGGCGTCACCCAGCAGCTCCCCGAGGAGCGCCACCTCCACTCGCAGGCCTACATCGAGGACTCGCTCTGCCTGCGCCTCGGCGGCCGCATCGCGGAGGAGCTGGTGTTCGGCGTGGTGTCCACCGGCGCCCAGAACGACCTGGTGGTGAACACCGAGCTGGCCCGCCGGATGGTGCGGGAGTGGGGCATGAGCAACCGCGTCGGCCCCATGGCGTGGGGCTCCCAGGGGCAGGTGTTCCTGGGCGAGGACCTCGTCCACACCCGCGACTACTCCGACGAGACCGCCCGCGTCATCGACGAGGAGGTCGAGCGCATCCTCCGCACGCAGGAGGCGCGGGCCCGGGAGCTGCTCACCAAGCACCGGCGGGGCCTCGACCTCGTGGCCGAGGCGCTGCTCGAGCGCGAGACCATCGAGGGCGCCGAGGTGGGCCGCCTGGTGCAGGAGGGCCTGATGAACGGCGACCGCCTCCCGCTCGACCGCCAGTCGACCACCTGAGGCCCGCCCGGGCCCCCGGCCGGGAGTAGACATGCCGATCGTGCAACGACTCCGAGGGGGCGCGGCGCGCCTCACGCTCCCGGCCGCCCTGGCGGTGCTCGCCCTGGCCCTCACGGGGTGCCTGAAGGTCGACATGGACCTGACCGTCAACTCCGACGGGACCGTCGACGGCGAGTACGTCATCGCCGTCGACGAGTCGATCTTCGACACGGGCATCCTCACCCGGGACGCCTTCCGGGAGCAGCTCGCCACCGACTTCGACGACGTGCCGGAGGGCACCGAGGTCGAGGTGGAGGAGTACGACGAGGACGGCTTCTACGGCGCCCGCGTCCGGTTCGAGCACCTCCCGGCCGAGGAGCTCAGCCAGGAGAACACCGAGACGGGCACCGAGGCCGACCTCTCGCTGGTGCGCGAGG